>Ga0228709_1000009_pt1 | contig 30703 bp, 5 predicted proteins | sample McNCre217_Aug_MT_FD_181464 | JGI IMG/M metagenome (GOLD analysis project Ga0228709, IMG submission 181464) | Metatranscriptome of freshwater microbial communities from McNutts Creek, Athens, Georgia, United States - 29-17_Aug_MT (Metagenome... | ecosystem: Environmental > Aquatic > Freshwater >...
AAGTAACGCTATTAACGAAGTACTTAATATGAGCAAAACAGATCAAGCTAAGCTATTTAAAAAATACGGGTATGGTGGTTATGATCAATGGGTAAAAGCTGGTAGACCAAAGCTTGAACAAGGAGGAGAGATGATACGTAGAGCTGATGGATCTTATTCAAGACGTGGTCTTTGGGATAACATTCGTGCTAATAAAGGATCAGGTAAGAAACCTACAAAAGAGATGTTAGAGCAAGAACGTAAGATTAAATCAAAGATGCAATTTGGTGGTCTTTGGGATACAAACAGAACAGCTTGGGTTGATAGTGTTAATAATGCAAATATGGACAAAAACTTTGTTCAACGTATGTATAATGCAAATGCTCCTGAGATGTTTTTACCTGGTTCTAAAAAACCTAGTACACATTTTATGGAATCTGGTGATAGTAGAGTATACCCAACTGTAGTGCAACGTCCTGGTAATAAGTTTCTTGAGTGGTTAAACCAGAATAATCCTGATGGTGCCATGAACTATGCATTAGACTCAGGACAATACATTCAGTTTCCCCACGATGAACAAGCTCAATGGTATGGTCAAAACGGATACAAATCTGGTACTGGCGTAGTTACAGGTAAGAAAAAGAAGTATGGTGGTTTAGCACAGTATCAAAAAGCTGGACAGGTTAAAGTACCAAAAGGTTATGTTAACATAGAGCAACAGTACGGTTTACAAGAAGGTACGAAAGAGTACTACGATAAAGCTCTTGAATTATACGGTCAAGATCCTTCATTAAGATTTATGTGTAAAGGAGATGGTTGTGCAAAGATTGCAGTTGATGCAGCAAATGCATATACCCCATGGTACAGTACTAACTACAACAGAGGAGATGCTTGGCAGATTGGTAATAAAAACAGTGTTGATTATCAAAACCCAACGTATGCTGGTTTGATCGAAGCAAAAAATAATAAGCCTCTTCCTAATCCTACATCATATAATGTAGCTCCAGAGTTTTTAGAAGCTCAGGGATCTTTGATTGGTCTTAATCGTAACAACAATAAAGCATCTATCAAATACGCTAAGCCAGAAGATAGTCGTCTTTATGAGCACATTGGTTATCAAATACGTAACGGATTATTATTACATGGTACTAAAGGTAATGATGAGCATCCTAATTACTTTATACTTGATGATATGAGTAATGGTGTTAAGCTAAACGGTATAGGTCAATATGAACCTACTGAAATAATTAATAGACCTAGTATTATGCAAAGATTACAAAACCGTCAACAAGGTGGTAGTATTTATGATTACATGACTAGTCATGGAATGAATGGTAGCTTTGCAAGTCGTAAAAAGTTATTCAATCAGTATTTTGGTACAGGATATACAGGAACGGCTGATCAAAATATGCAGATGTTGCAAATGATGCAACAAGGTAAGTTTAAGGCTCCAGCACAACCAATGATGGCAACTCCTTATGCACCAAAACCTACTTTCCCTGGAGCTACTACAGGTCTAAGTTTTCTTAACCAAACAAAAGCACCTTACGTTAAAAAACAACCTATATACAAAGCTCCTCAAAAACCTAGTCTGATTGAACAGCAAGTTGATTCAAGTATTCCTGATGTGATTCGTAAAGGCCTTAGTTATATTGGTATTCCAACTAATGTTTCACAACTAGCTTTACATAAAGCTGGAATGGATAGTCGTATGAGTAATGAGTCTTTATCAGATGATGAAAAAATTATTCTATATCAAACTATTCTTAATGCTCAAAAAAGAACAGGGAATCCTACAAAAGGTGGTACTGCTTATGTTGATTATGGTAATCAAGGATATGGATCACCAGAAGATTATCGTAGATGGATTGTTAATGGAGATATTCAAGTAAATCCAGAAACAGTAAAGAACCAGTTTACAAATCCTGGTTTTAGAATGGCAACAACAGTTGGTCGTGGTAGTTATCAAGTTGATCCAAAAGATCCTAATGTTATTCACTATACAGACTCATACGATTTTGTTAAGCATGATAAGGATGAGTTATTTAAAACAAAAGATAAGAACTCATATCAATCTTTTAGAACAGGTTTATCTGAACAAGAAGATCCTAATGCTGAATCAGATCCAATGCGTCAAGCACACTTTACCTTTAATAAAAAGGATATGGATGCTTTGATAGCTAATAAAAGAAAAGCCGTAGCATCAATGCGTAATGGAGGATACTTACAAAAAGCTGTTGTTGGTATGGAAAATCCATTTTTTCCAAAACTTAATCCAGAACAAGAAGCATTAGATGCTGCTCAAGTTCAATTACCAGATGATACAAATCCATTTGGTGTATATGATGCAGTATCACATGAAGGTGCAGGTATAGCAGGTCAGATGAAAACAAAGATTGAAAAGGAAGCAGCAGCAGGTTCTTATAATAATACTAATCAGAAAAAAGATAAGACATCTAATCCTATGCTTAATCCTTTTATGGCAATTAATACTTTTGCTCAAGGAGTTGGTTTATACAATAAACAACAACAAGAAGAAGCTAATCGTCAGATGTTACGTTCTCAGAATGCTACATGGAATCAACAGTATGATTCAATGATGAATCGTGGTAACTTCTCTCAAGGGCCTAGTTCATATGGTATGTTTAGACCCAATGCTACATTTGCACAGCAAGGAATGGAAGTACCATTATCTATGGATGCAGCTTCTAAATATACAGTTGATTCAATAGATTCACAAGTTGGAGTTAATACAATTGGAGTAGGTTTACCTGATGTAGAGTTTGCACAACCTACAACACAAGTTGAGGATCCAGCATTACAATCTCCAGAACAAGTTACACCAACAAATGCAGCTGCGCCTGCATCAGAAGGTGATTTAAAAGAGATCATTGCTCAGAGAGAAAGTGGTGGTAACTATAAAGCATTACCTTATACTAAGAAAGGAACACTTGCTAGTTCTGCAGCAGGTAAGTATCAATTCTTATGGGATACACATGCTGACACAATTCGTACTGTTACTGGAGTAAAGAGTAAGTCGCAGTTCTTAAACAACCCAGATGCTCAAGAAGCATATTTTGATTACTGGGATAAGAATGTACTTACTCCTAATGCACAAAAGATACAGCAACAGTATAAACCTAATCTTAGCACGAATGAGATTAAAATGCTTATTCACTTCCAAGGTCCACAAGGTGCAGATAGATATTTTAGAACTGGTAAATATACAACAGATGCTTTTGGTTCATCGCCAATGGGATATCTTGGTAAAAATATAAACACAAAGAAAGGTGTTAATATAGATAACTTACATCCTAACTTAGCGTCTTTTGCTTCTACAATGTCGCAATACTTTCCAGGATTAAAGATATCTTCAGCTAACGACAGTAAGCATATGAAGGGTTCTAAGCACTATGCAAACAAAGCAATTGACATTGGTGCAAACTCATCAGATCCTGTTGCATATAATAGATTGAAGAACTTCTTAGGTCAATCTGCATCTGTTAAACGTCAGTATGGTATTGAAGATATTATAAACGAAGGAGATCACTTGCATGTAGAGTTAATGAAAACAGGTGGTGAGTATGAACTTACTGCAGATCAAATTATGCAAATCAAAGCTATGGGTGGTGATGTTGAGTTCATCTAAACCCTTGAAGTTTAGCTTGTTAAACTAGCAATATTTTAGTAAATTATAGAGTAGATACTATATTATTATGAAGAAGTATAAAGTAAGAGTTACAACCAAACCTAATACTTACTACCAAACTGGTGGTCAGCAAATGTTTACACAAGAAGGTTTGCAAGCTGAAGCAGCAGGGATTGGTTCTGCCTATAATAATCCATCAGTGTATGATTATTTAGCTACACACGGACAAGCTCAGAATGCTGACTATAACTCTCGTAAAGCAATAGCACAAAACTTAGGTATTAAAAACTATAAGGGTACTGCAGAGCAGAACTTACAGATGCTTGAGATGTTAAAAAAGACTCAGGACTTAGCAAGTTTAACACAAGCTCCTGTACAACAAGAAGGTCCAGTAGTAACTCCTATTCGTAATACTAAATCTACACCGAATACATTACCAAAAGCACAAGCTCCACAAACACCACAAGAGTCTACATGGCAACAGTATTTACCATTAGGTATTACTGCAGCTGGTCTTACTGGTGCTGGTATATTTGGACACTTCTATAATAATGCTGATGCGGATGCTGCTACTACAGTAGCAAATAATGTTAAACAAGCTGGTGCAAAAGTAAAAGTTGATCCTTTTAAAAGAGCTGAGCAGATTGCTGAGAGTATTCGTAGTAGAGGTAGATATACTGCAGCTGAGATGGCTGAGTTACAGAAACTACATGCTGAAGCAGATCTTGGTAAAATGATCGAGAATGTAAAAGCAGGTTTTAAAAGAGTTACCCCTACTTCTGTTGCTAATAGATCAGCTGCTAATCAAGCATATGAACAAGCATATCAAGAAGCTAAAGGTTTATGGCCTGCAATCAGTGATGCATATTCAGCAGCAAAAGCAACTCCATTATTTCAGTTCTTAAGACGTAGACAAGATGGAGGTCAGAATGAAGACTCCATGCTAGAAAATATTGCTGAGGTATTTGATCCAACAGGCATTACAGCATGGGATGATGCATATCGTGCATACAATGATCCTAATATGCCAGGGTGGGAAAAGGGTTTAGTAATGGCATCTGCATTACCCTTAGTAGGTAAAGTAGGTAAAGGTGCAAAAGCAGCGGCTAACTTAAGCAAGTTTGCAAAAGCTAAAAACATTGCTGGTAAAATAATTACACCAATAGCACAATCAGATAAATACATTAATCCTGCAAGTCAGTTTGTACAACATATGACTGGAGCAGCAATCAGTCATGCTCCTGAGTTTTTACAGAAGTATTTACCAGGAGTAGTTAATACTGGTAATCAAGTACGTAGATTCGATACTGCATACGATCTTTTAACAAAGCAGTATGGTGGTGATTATGATCTGGATGCAATGGCTTATGGTGGACAATACGGTCATAGTTTAGATCTTGGTTCTCGTGTTATTGATAACGAGATGGGTAAAACAGATCCACATGAAGTAAGAGATACATTACAAGCTGTACCAAGAGATATGGCTAACTTAGAAGCTGAAGCAGGAGAAACTGCTTATGGTGATCTTGATGGTGATGGAGAGATGGAGCACTCAAAGATTGGTGGTAAACGTCACTCTCAAGGTGGTACACCACTTAATCTTAAACCAGGTACATTCATATATTCAGATACAAAAAGTATGAAGTTAAAAGGTCAAGCATTAGCTCAGTTTGGTAAATCTGCATCAACAAAGAAAGGATATACACCAGCTGAATTAGCTAAACAGTATGAACTTAACAAATATAAAGCTATCTTAGCAGATCCAAATGCAGATCAATATCAAAAACGCACTGCTGAGATGATGATGAATAACAACAAGTTTAAACTTGCACAGTTAGCATTAGCACAAGAAGCAAAGAAAGGATTCCCTCAAGGTATTCCTCAAGCTGCTATGATGGCATTGCCTCCAGAAATGGCTGAGCAATTACAAGGTATGCAAGAACCACAAGGTATGGAACAATCACCAGAAGCTATGGAATACCAAAAGCGTGGTGGTTCAACGTTCTCTGGTAACGCATGGTATCAACAAGGTGGTATTCATTTAGATCCTGCAAAGAAAGGTACATTTAAAGCTCAGGCAACCCGTATGGGAATGAGTACTCAAGAAGCTGCTGCACACATATTAGCAAACAAAGAAAACTATTCACCAGAGATGGTTAAGAAAGCTAACTTTGCTAGAAACTTTGCAAAAGAAGATGGTGGTTTAATAGAGTTCCAGAAACGTGGTGAAGTAAGATATCCTGTATATCCAAAACAAGAGCGTACAATGCTAGGTAAACTAGATCCTAATCAGTTTGCTATTAGAATACCATCAACAGCTCAAGCATTAAACTCTACTCTTCCTGCTATGCAACCATCTGTTTCAGGTGCGCCAGGTGTGTATGGAGAACAAAACTATTGGGATCCTAATCACCAAGCTGAGTTTGCAAGAAATCAAAGTTGGTATATGGATAATGCGCCAGGATGGAATCCATCTATCCCAGGTGCTACTATGGCTTTCCAAACAGCTTATGATCAAAAACGTGGTGAGTTAAATATGCCTTCGTACTTTACTGGAGCAATAAAGCACCAAGCTAAAGATGATAAGTTTGGTAAGTATACATATAGTGCTCCTTCTTTGACACCTTACTTAGGAATGAAGTCAAAGCAGATTCAACCTTTACCTGTTAACATACCAGCTCCAACTATTAAGAAAGGGGATGATTATGAATATTGGAGAGATCAATATGAAAGATCTCAAGTAACTCCAGAAGAAAAAGCTACTAACGCTCCAACACCTGGTACTCCAAATAAAGAATACAGACCAGATAGAACTCGTATGATGCTTCCAGATAAAGCTGCTATATTGCAATCTTTATTTACAAGAGCTGGTATTCCAACGTTATCTCCATTTGTTCAAGCACCAGATTATGTTTTACCTGAAACAGTATTCGCTGATCCTACAAGACAATATGCTGCAGTTGCTGAACAAGCAAACATGCAGAACCAAGGATTACGTTCTTTTGGTAGACCTCAGTCTTACTTAGCTGGTTCAAGTCAAATAGCTGGTAAACAGTTAGAAGCTATTGCTAATATTGATGCTGCAACAAATGCACAGAATGTTGGTATTGCAAATCAAGCTAATGCTGTTAATGCTGCTACTATTAATCAGAACTTAGCACAACGTGCGCAAGCTGCTAATCAATTAGCTGAGATGAGTAATAAGTATAACTTAGAAAACTTCTCGATGAAAGACGCTGCTGATAAGCAAACATTAGCTGCATACCAAAATGCATTTGCAAATAGATCAAGATTAGATTCAATAAATAAAACAGATCAGTATTTCACTATTGATCCTAATACAGGAATGGCTGTGCAAAAACAAGGTGCTGTTGATCTAACAAGTAATAAATTTACTGATACAAATGCAGATCCATTTAAGCAGTATATGTCTTTAAAACAACAAGCATTAGCAGCTGGTATGACTGAAGAAGAAGCAAAAGATTACATCAAGCAAATGATGGGTACGGGTAATAAAACAACTACTTCTTATAATCAAGCAGGTACACAAACTAAAGCATCAAAGGTACAGAATAATATGTTAGCAGCTTTAGCATCGTTATACGGTGGAGCAGGAGCATATCCTTTCTCACAACAGGACTAAATAAACTGTAAAAGTTTAGTTTTAAACCTGACATATTTTTCGTATATTATTATTGTATTATGGCATCAATAACACCATATTCTTCAGGAAACAATGCAATAGCGGCACTGCCGTTATATACTCCTGATTTTTCTACAATGGCAGCAGAGCTTCAGAAAAGAAGTTCTTTGTTTGAACATGGATTAAATCAAATCCGTAGCTCCTACAATAATATCTTGTCAGCACCTTTATTAGCTAAAGGTAATGCAGAAGTGCGTGATGAGTATCTTAAACAAGCACAAGCTAAGTTAAAAGATATATCATCCTATGACTTTTCACAACAGCAAAATGTGCAGTCAGCACAACAAATCTTTTCTCCTTTTTGGCAAGATCAAGACTTACTACAAGATTACAGTAAGAGCAGTCAGATTTTAGCTAATCAAAAGAAAGCAAACATGCTTGCTGAATCAACTGACCCTAAACTACGTGAGCAGTTTTGGCAGACTGGTTTAGACTATGTTAATATTTCTGCTATGGATATGCAGAATGCACAACGTGGTGATGGTTCTATCGGTCAAGTAAGGATAAATAAATATGTGCCTTACTTTGATGCAATGAAGGAGTTAGATGAACGTGCAAAAAACTCAGGGTTTAAGATTGAAACAGAAGAAGCTGATCCAACAGGAAGATATAAGATTAAAACAGTTAATGGTGATAAGTCTATTCCTTTACACAGAGAATGGGTAGCACGTCAACTAGAGTCAATGCCGCAAGCTCAAGAAATATTTAGAGTTCAAGGAGCAGTTGATTATCGTAATAGATTAAACCAAAAGCTTGCTCAAGGTTATGATCTTGCAACAGCAAAAGCTGAAACAGCAACATCTTTTATTGATGGTGAGTATAAAGCTAATCTGTCACGTCAAGAAGAGATAGATGCTAGAGTAAAAGAATTAAAAGGTGAGCTTGATGCAAAAAAAGCAGCATATGAGTCTAATCCTGCAGCAGTAACTCCTGCTGATATAAAGGACATGAAACAAAAAGCTGATGAGTATCAAGGATTAACTAAATCATTATCTGCCTATACAAAACGTGTTCAAGAGTTAGGTGATAAAAACTCAAAAGCATATACTGATATGTATTCTCATATTAGTAGTGGTGGCGAATCATTTTTCTCAGAGTCTGCAAAGAGTAACTTTATTAATAACTTTGCTCGGGCTAAAGCTGCTGGTATTCAAACATCTTATGATGTTGAACCAATATACAAGATGACTTATGAGTTAGAGAAAGAACGTATCAAACTTCAAGGTGATCTACAAAAGATCCAGTTGAAAGAAGGTCTTGATGGAAGTAGTGGTTCTGGATCTAAGAGTGGATCATCTTCTTCAAGTGAAGATGCTTCTCCAAGTGATATTAATACACCAATGCCTGTTGGTCTTAACATAAAAGGTAATGACAATACTCAGGCATATGCACGATTACAAGAAGTTAAGCTGAACAAGCTTAATAAAATGGTTGATGTATCATCAAGTATTATAACTACTGCAACTGCTTATGATACTAATCCAAATGCAGTTAAGCCTACAGCTAACTATATCAATGCTCTTAACTCAGTATTAAAAACAGGTACAGTTGTAAAAGGAGATGAGTATGTACAAGAACATAAACGTTTGCAAGATGCTGGTATCATACCAAAGAATATTGCATACGGTCAATCTCCTTCTTTAGTAGCTAGTGCTTTATATAAACGCGCTGAAACTTTCTTATTAGAAAAAGCAAAAGTAGGATCTTTATCTGTTAATGATTTTAGTAAGATCATCAATCATCATCTTGCTGCTTCTGACTATCAAAAGATTACTGAGATAGAGAAAGACGTTGCATCTAACATTCTTAAAGATCCATCATTTAGTGGAGACTTTGTTAAAGACGGTAGATTATTATCTAAAGCACAGTATTTAAAGAGCAAGTTTGGTTATTCAGATCCAGATAAGTTTGCAGCAGAGTATACAAAAAATACAACTTACGTTTATTCTGGTCCAAATAGTTCACGTGCTGATGCATATGCTATTGCAAAAGACCGTATGGCAAAAGCTGGTAAAGAATATGATGAGTTTCAAACAAAAGTAAACTCACGCATGGGCACATACATGCAGCGTTATCTTAATGATGAAGGGGCTTTTATTGGCCCTATGCTTATGTATAGAACAGACCGTACTAAAGAACGTGATGTTGCTCAAGAGATAGCTTTGCAGACTATGACTGATGACAATCTTCGTGAGACAAACTTTTTACCAGCAAACGTTCAAGAACTTGTATCAAAAGGTGCTGATGCTGATAAACTTAAAGAGATCTTACAGATTACAAAGAACGCAACTATCGAAGGTGTAATTAACGGTGTTGGTTTAACAAAGATCGGAACAAGTGGTAAGCCAGCGGTTAAGATTATGTATGATAGAGCAGAGCTAGTTAAACTACTTGGTGGAGAAAAAGCTGCTGCTGAATATAAAGATACTCTTAATGCTATGAATGATGGCGTTGAAGTAACTGTTAAACCAGGATCTGTTGCTAACTTTAATACTGAGTGGCAATCTTCTGGTATAGATCTTATTAGTTTAGATAAGTATGGTCAGATAAAATCACCAGATATATTAAAGCAACTTGGATTCCAGTGGAACATTACTAAGGATGCTGCAGGTAATCAAATGTTAGCTTCTATTTCTTATGAGCAAGTATCACAAGATGGTAAACGTACAATGAAACACGATCAGTTTTCTTTACCTATGGGTACTAGCATGGAACGTGTATCAAGTAAATTAAATCAAACTGCACTTAGCTTATATACTGCAAAACAAAATAATTTAGCTAAATTAGGACTTGGTTCTCCAAACGCGTCTTGGGAAGAGATTGCAAAGCTGAACGGCATTAACTATTAACAGTTTTTTTAACTAAGTAACACCTCTTATAATGGCAGAAGAAAGTCAACCATTACTTACTACGCAACCTAATATCCAAGAAGTAGATTTAGCATCTTATCAACCAACTGCAACTACAGATCCATTAGCTAATGCTGAACTGGAAAGTACGTTCATGGCATCTGATGCTTTAGTTCAAAGTTCTATTGCGGATTTGAAGCAAAGCTTATCAACACCAACTGCTGACGAAATGCTTCGTCCAATTGGTTATGATCCTATTGCTACAAACAAAGATCGTTATACTAACTCAGAATACTTTGGACAGTTAGGTTTTAATCCGTTCAGTAACAACGAAGAGATTTACGGTAATGCACAAGGCAATCTTAACAAGTTAAAGAATGCTTTTGTAGGTATGGGACAACTAGCTTGGGATCAAGCTGTTGATCAGTTTAAAAGCTGGGGTGATACATTTGATGTATTAGGTTCACAAGATATTAGTGAAGCATTTAAACAAGCAGAGATGGAAGAGATATCTCGCCGTCAAAACGCTATGTTTAATGCTAATCCTATTTTTGAAACACAAGCAGATAGAGAAAGTGTTTTTAACTTTAACACTATTGCAACGACGTTACAACAATCAGGTTATGCTGTTGGTGCAATGGCAGAGATTGCCGCAGAAGAAGTTGCTTTATCATATTTAACAGCCGCTACTTTTGGTGGTGCTGCAGAATTACAAGCAGCACGTTCAATGAAACTTGCTAGTAACATTGCAAAAGCTGCTCGTAGAACAACTGAATTAGCTGAAAGTATTCATACTACTTCTAACATGCGTAAAGTATTTAACGCAGTAAATAAAGTAACTAAGTTAGTTAATCCAGTTGATAATGTAATGGACTTTGCTTCTAGCTTTAAAGCTTTAAGTAGAGCTGATGAATTAGCACAAGGAGTTGGTACAGCTGCAAGATTGCGTACTGCAGCTCGTGGGTTTGGTGCTTTATATAGAGATGTTAGAGAGTTTAACTTAGCAGTATCTGAAGCAAAGGCTGAAGCTGCGGGTACATATTCAGAGTTATCACAATCAATGTCAGATAACTTTGAAACAAACTATGGTAGAAAACCAACTGATCTCGAGTTAAAAGATATCAATGAGCAAGCGTTAAAAGGAGCTCAAGCTAATGGTGCAGCAAATACTGCAATCATTATGATGTCTAACAAGCTTTCTTTTGGTAATATCCTTAAAGGGTTTAAGCCACTACGTTACATGATGGATGAAGATATCATGAAAGGTTTGGCTGTAGTAACTGATAAAGATGCTTTAAAGCTAGGTAAGAAAGTAATCGAAGCTAGTGATAACAGATGGTTGTACTATAAGAATGCTATTATAAGTAATCCATTAAAGTATGTTGGTGCTAACTTATCTGAAGCATTACAAGAGAACGCACAAAGTATTTCAAACGATGCGGTTAAGTCATGGTATATGGCTAAAGCTAATGGTCAAGAACTTGATTCTAAGTTTGATGCTATTCGCCAAGCAGCTGCTAATCAGTTTACAGTTGAAGGAGCAAAGACATTTATATCTGGTTTCTTTACAGGTTCTTTATTAGGAGCAGGTGCTAAAGTATTTGAACAAGCTGGTTCTATTCAGCAATACCTTTCAGATAAGCAAGGATATACAGATCGTCAAACAAAAGAAGGTGCTGCGCGTACATCAATAAAAGATACAATCAATGCTATCTATGCTAATCCTTTAGCTTATAGCTACTCAAAAGATAACGCAGCAGTTCAATCTAACTTTGCATCTTTATTAAAAGAAGCAGCGATAAACAAAGACAAGAAAGCATTCAATGATATTCAAGATGATGCTACTCGTCAGTTTGTATTAACTGGTATTAATACTGGTATGTTAGATCTTTTGAATGATCGTTTAGTTGACTATACTAAGAATCTAACAGAAGAAGAGTTTACTCAAGCATTTGGTGTTGAGTATACAAAAGAAAATCATGCTGACATGGTTAAGCAAGCTCAAGCATTTACGCAAAGAGCTGAGCAAATCAAAGATATCCATACTAAGTTATCAAGCGAATATGCTAATCCATTTAATCCAGGTAACTATAAATACGGAACAGAAGAGTATATAAAAGAAGGTATGAGTTATGTTGCTTATAAAGAAGCAATAAACCAGCTTACTTTTATGCAAGATACTTATCAACAAGCTATTACAAGACAACAACAAGTTCTTGATAGCATCAAGCGTAAACCTGGGTTTGAAAACGTATCCTTTACAGATATTTATAGTTTAACATCTCAACCAAAACTTGCAGAAGAGATTAGTCTTTTACAAAAAGAAGCGGATGCAACTGAAGATGCAAAACTAAAAGGCGAGAAGGAAGCTAAGATTAAAAGCTTAGAGAAGTATAACGAACAACTAGGTAAATACTTAGATGAAGTTAACACTATCAACTCAAGTAAAAAGACACCAGAGCAAAAAGCAACTGCTTTAAATAAAGCTCTTGATAAGTTTACATCAAAAGGATTACCTGTATTTACTACATTCATTAATGATCAGTTAGCAAAAACTGGTAAGTTACCAGTACAAGATAATAATGCTCGTTCAGCATTTGAAAATCTAACAGATTACTTCCACTTGCAAAACGATCATGAAGCTCTATTAGAGAACATAAACTATATCATTGATCCTATTAACTTCTCAAAGTATCTTGATCGTCACAACGAAGAGATTGTTAAGTTCTTTGCTAAACGCATGGAGGAGAAGATCGAAGAGGAAGAAGAAACTCGTAAAGCGAACGCAAAGAAAGTTGCTGTAGATCCAGTAATGGATGATCTTGAAGGTGAGGGCGAAGGTATTGTTGATAACGAACAAGATACTTTCTATTCTCGTACAGGTCAAGATGGTATCAAGCCTTCATATGCAAGAGCAGGTTTACTAAAAACAACGGGTAGTCATTTCCTTGATGATGATAAGACTGTAAACACAGAGAACAATAATCATAACTTCTTTAAGTTTACTGAGAGTGTTGCTATTCTTAATAATGATTATTACTTAGTTGCTATAACAGCTGATAATGATGACTTTGGTATTCGTCGTGAAGATAAGTTCAAAGAAGATATCAAGCTTATTGTTGTAAAGAAAGTAGAAGATGATTATTTCCCAGTTGGTGTTGATGGTAACATCTTAGAAAATCCAACAAAGGATACTATTGTCTATACCTCAATGATGGGTAATAAGACATTGATGGCTGATATGTCTGATAAGAAGAACGCTGAGGCGGCTCTTAAGTATATCAAATCGATTTACAATGTTGAGGAACAATATGATGATGCAACTATTATTGAAGAAGTAACATTACTTCAACAGTTTAGACAAGCAATACAGTCTGAAACAAAAGCAGGTAGACCTACAGTTCTTGATATTACTGGTGTAAGCAAAGGTATTAAACGTTTTGCTGAATTAGATACTAATGGTAGACCAGTAGAGCAAGACTTACAAGGTATTGTTATTGATATGGATACTACTGACTTTAGAGATCTTCGTCATCCAAGCGGAGAATCTTTAATGTTAAAGGTAGTTACTATAAAAGATGATCCTGAAGCTGAAAACGTAAGACCTGGTTCTATTGTTCTTATTGGTAAAGACACAAATCGTATACATAGAGTATACAATAGACAGTTATCAGAAGCTGAGATTGCTAATATTACTGGAGTATTGTCTTACTTTACTCAGTTAATTGGTAATAAGAATCGTACCGCTCAACAGGATAATGAGTTTATTGCTATAAAGAAATACTTATCTGGTGTTTTACATTGGGCTAGTCCATTAGAAGGAGAAGCAACTCCTTCAACAATGATGTACATTAGTGATGGAGCAATCTACCGTGGTGATCAAGGTATTAAGTTTGATTCTAAAACTATTGAGAAGAAAATGCCAGGTATGCTTCGTGGTACTTATCATTCTGTTAATAGCTCATTAGTAAGAAAAACTGATAAGTTTACTGAAGTTACTATGGTAGACGGTGTACCTCAGATTACAGAGTATGCTAACTACAACGAATACTTATTAAGTAATGCTGATGGTAGAGTTCCTGTGTTATTCACAAATGAAAGACCCTATGACTCAAACCCAGCATCATCTGATGGTGTTCAATTAGCTGGTCGTTATTTAATCTATGCTCCTGCAGAAGAAGCAGCTAGTGAAAAGAATACAGTAGCAAAAAATAAATCTCCTGAAACTGTAAAGAAAGATAAGCAAGAAGCTAACGAAGCATCTGTAAACGATAAAGGAGACCTTAAAGGAACATCGACTACTAATCCAAAAAGAAAGTGGAAGAGTAAAGCAACTACAGCACAAGACAACGTTGATTCAACAGCAGATGCTACACCAGTTGCAGATAAACCAGTTGAAGTATCTTCAGCTATTGCTAGTATCTTAGATGCTGCTGATATTGAAAATATTAATCAAGCTGGTGCTGATGCAGTTGGTGAAGACATGTATCGTTTACAGCTGGGTCCTGTACGTCAAACAGAAGACTTCTTTAAGTTAGCTGTATTCATGAAACGTGCTTTACCACAAGTACCTATCCATAAGATGGCAGATCTTATTGATAATAAAGCTTGGGGTGCTTTTAAGAATGGGGCAATCTATATCTATGAGAATGCTGAGATTGGTACTGGTTTCCACGAAGCTTTTGAGTCTGTATGGAATAGTTATTTAACTAAACAACAACAAGACGGATTAGCAAAAGAGTTTATCAATCAATCTGGTACATTCACGAATCCATTTACTGGAGAAACAAAATCATACGCTGAAGCTAGTATGTATGATGTTCGTGAGATGTTAGCTGAATCCTTTAGAGATTATATGTTAACAGGTAATCTACCTATTAGCATGCCAGTAAAGCAAAAGACATTCTTCCAAGAGTTGATTAACTTTATTAGAGGAATCTTTGGTTTAAAAGAGCTTGAGTTTAATGAGCTTGAAAGCAAGATCAATAAAGTGTTTACTGGTATCAACGAAGGTGAGTTTGCAAATGCTGTACCTGTTCGTGATCTTAACAAGTTACAAACAGTATATCGTGCAATCCCTGGTACAAGCCAAGAGTTTACAAAGTACTTCTTAGATGGTGTAACATCTTTCTTCTTTAGAAACTTGTACATGAACAAGAAGAACATTGATGCTTTGCTTGATGATAGCGCAGATACAAACGCTTTACTAGTTTCTTTATTTAAACAATCTCTTGCTGATGCTGAAACATATACAAGAGGTGATAAGAATGAGTTCTTAGCTGAAGCTGTTGGAAGAGCAGAGACTAAGTTAAACCGTAAGTTGACAGCACCTGAAAAGCGTGAGTTGTTCAATGCTTTACTTAATAATAAAAATACATTACTTAGCAGACATAAGAAGTTATATGATCAGCTAGATTCTGCTTTTGCAAACACAGAGCAGATATACGATCTATTCAAGACTCGTGTTAGTAAGTATGGTTTAATCTTTAAGCAATCAGACAATGACTTTAGTAGTGCTGATGCTGGTACAGATGAATTAAAAGTAACTGATAATCTAGGTATTAAAGATAGCATCACTATTGATCCACGTAAGTTTGGAGCAACAAACTTCAAGTTATTACTTGCTGGATTAACAGATGACTACTTTAATGCAAAGAAAGGTGAGATTTACTTTAAACGTAATCCATTACAGTTACCAAAGTCTTTAAGTTACGATAGAACATACGCTATCTTGTTAAATGAATTAAACGGATCTGTTCAACACTTCAGAGATGGTAATATTGTTAATGCTATTGACCAGATGTTTGAACGTCTTGATGCTAAGTTTAAGATCAAGCCTGTTTCACCAAAGTCAAAAACAAAAACATATAAAGAAGGATACGAGTGGATTCAACGTCTAAAGGTTCGTCTTAAATATGAAGATGCTTTTGGTAAGCGTGTATCAAGTGAGAACTTATCAGCTGATGATATTGAACTATTAGTTGGTTTTGAGCAGAGTTTATTAAAGATACAGAACAATCCTATTCGTACAGTATATGCAGAAGACGGTTCTATTATATCTGATGATTCTATTTTAACGTCAACAACAAACGGTTTACGTGATATCTGGGCAGCAACTGCTTCTACAGCTGCAAAACCATTAGCATTAAAAGGAAGCGATGAACTTCTTGGTATTGATGATTCTGGTAATGTTGTGTTTGATACTCTAAGCAATCCGTATAAATACTTTATGTCACGTTTGACATCTGGTGGAACGATTGAAGATAAAGGAGAAGAAGCACTTGAGCGTTTAGGAATGCTTGGTATTAGCTTTACTAATACTTACTTTAATGCTGATCAATATAGAACTATCGTTAATGCTTATACTGGTATTAAAGCTGGTATAACAAAAGGAGATATCTATAGCGTCCAAACTTTGTTTAGTAAGACTGGAGCTAACGCTAGTATTACAGCATTACTTAATCTTCAGATTAATACAACTTCTGAAGAGAATGTACTATCTCATATTACAGCTGATGGTGAAACACAATATACAATCAGTAATCCATCAACAGCTGGATACATTGTTAGTGCTATCAATACAGCAGCGACTCTAAAAGATTTAGTATTAGGTAATCCACAGTTTGGAACAGTAAATGAAGAGACTGGTCAAGTAACTTTACACCCATATCAACAACGCAGCTTACTACTTAAAGCAGGTGGTTTAGTGTTTGATGAGGACGGTAACAAGCGAATGATTGAAGTAGAGTCTTCATTAGAGCAAGGTACTAAAGTACCATTCACTATTGATTACAACTTAATCAGTGGTGTAATGACTGCTGGTGTTGAAGGTAAGACTACCGCTGACTTAACTGAACCAGATCGTTTAATGCAAGAGATTTATCACTTGACAAAGAACGTTTATTATACGGTTATTAACTCTGATAAATCATCTGAGTTTGCATTATCATTACCAAAAGCATTCTTTGATATTGCAGATCTTACTGGACCAGACGGATTAAACAAAGTAAAATCAATCTACCAAGATCAATTAGAAGATGAGGTTGATGCAGCTCTTGCTGAGTATGAGAGTAGTGCTAACATTCAGTACTATTCTCAAAAAGAGAAGAACGGTATAAACGATGTTAAAAAGTTAGGTCACTACAGAGACATCTTAGGTAAAGACTTAGTAAGCAAAGTTGCTGATATTGCTTCAGGTAAGCTTAATAAGAAAGTATTTGTTACAAGTAATAATGTAACTCGTGCGTTAAACGAACACATTGCAAAAGGAGCTAAGGATACTATTGCGGAGTTGGTTAAGCATGATATAATAGTAAAGGGAAGCAATGGTACATATGCATCATTAAGTTTAGATACCGCATTTTTAGAGAAGTATCTTGGTGTATCTGATCCATATAAGATAACAGAAGCACAAATCACTAACTTAGCTACGTTCTTATTTGTTAATAAAGAGATTGCTATTACTGAACAGCATAAGTTATTGTATGGTCACCCCGCATTATACAAAGACTTACCAAAGCGTTCAAACGGTATCAACTCTACAAAAGACGGTATCACTGATAATAAAACTGTTAGAGCTTGGATGGATAAGAACATGCCACGTCTTGACGGTAAAGTAAGATCTAGTGAGCGTGTAGCTACAATGAAGAACCGTACTTTTGATGATATCACAGTATCTGCTTTAAGAGCTAAAGAATACGCTGAAGTCATCTATCAAGGTATGGTTGCTAATGGTGTTAAACCAGAAGCTGCATCAAAGAAACTAGGTGTTACTTTTACAAAAGAAGGACAGTTCAGTAAGTTTATTCTTGATGAGAAAAACGGTTTTACAGGTGAGATAGCTAAGTACTTAGAAATCAACGAAGCAGATGGTCAAGCATGGATTATGCCTGATATGTATCGTGACTTATTATTCTTAAGTAAGAAGTTAACACGTCAGCAAAAAGCTCAGATTGAATATGAGATGGCTTATGAGATTGTTACTAGAAGTAATAAACCAGAAGGTCATCCTGCAAAAGCAACTTATGATGCTGCTGTATTAGCAAAAGCAAATGAGACATTAGCTAAAGGTAATCCTGGTGCCATCTTAAACGTAATCAAACCACAGTACTTTGGTTATGCTATTGACAACAAGTTAATGCATACAGTATTCTTAAAGAACTCAGCTCAACCTAAGTTCTATAGATTTGTTGAAGGTACTGCATTTGAAGAGTTTTATGTTGCTGCTCAAGATGCTCAAGATGATATCATCAACTTAACATCTGGTCAAAAGGTAGGTGCTACTTTAAATAGTCAAGGTGGATTTAGTTCTATCTACGATGATAAAGGTAATGTTAACCTTAATAGAGATCCAAAAACAGGTAAGTTATCATTCAAAGATGCTCCATCACAAACGTTAATCATGCGTTACTTTGGTATTCAGCAAGAAGTACCTTCAGTATTTAAGCATGCAGTAGTTCGTGGTACACAGGTATCTAAGTTGATTATGTCTAACTTTAGAGTTAGAGGTAAGTATACATCAAAAGAATCTGAAGCGTTAGTAAAAGAATACAACGACATCATGATTGAGATGGTAAAGATGGGTAAGAAGTCTTTACTACAAGAGTTAGGTTTAACAGAGCAAGCTAACGGTAATTACAAAGCAACAGATCTTTCAAAGATTGTTACTGTATTGCGTAATGAGTTAAAGCAGCGTGAGTTACCTGATAACGTTGTTGATGCTATTAATACAATCGTAAATGAAGAAGGTTACACTGAACTAGAATATACACTTGATTCATCAACTGCACGTGAGAAGATAGATAATATCTTAAACGCTATCGTTGACTCAAGAGTTATCTCTGAAAAGATGCCAGGTAAACCTTTGGTACAGGTAGCTAATACGATGTTTGAAACAAAAGGTCGTTCATTTGTATACCTAAAAGATAACGTCTACACAACCATCGAAGCTTCAAAGCTAGATACATTATCAGAAGCAGAGAAAGCAACTGTAAGAATGGTATCAAGCGATTTATCTTTCTACAAGAAAGGTACTGGTAAGAAGGCAAAGACTTCATCAATGGAGGTTTACTTACCATGGTTCATGGAAGATCTTGTACCGTCGTCAGAGTTAAAGTTAGTTAACGGTATTTTAGAGGTAGGTAAGTATGAAATCGATCCTGCTTTATTAAAAGCTATTGGTTTCCGTATCCCAACACAGGGTATGAACTCTATTGATAGTATTACAGTCAAAGGATTTTTACCAAAAGAGATGGGTGATATGATTGTGTTGCCATCTGAGATCACTGGTAAATCAGGTTCTGACTTTGATATTGATAAGATGCAAGTATATCTTGCTAACCATTATAAGAATGGCAACAAGATTATTGCATACAAGTGGCAAGGTAATGCTGAAAAGACTAAAGCATACTACGAAGAGTTGTATGACAAGGGACAGTTATTATCACCGTCTGACTTAGAGAAGATTGAGAAGTTCAAAGCAAAAGAAGCATCAACACCAGAAGGACGTATGATTCTTGCTATGGTAAGTAGCATGCTTGGAGAAGATAGTATTGCGGTTAGCTGGTTAGAAGGGTTAAAGAATGCTGATGAGCGTAGAGCTAAGATTGTTGAAGTTTCTGTTAAAAAGGCTATACAAAACCGTTACATTGAAGTAATGAATGACTTAGTTACTCTACCAGAGAACTTTGCTCAGTTAATTACTCCTAATACGACAGCAACGCTTAAAGGATTAGCAAACACCATTAACAAGTTAAAAGGTAAAGAAGACGATGAGAGCTTAGGCTATGCAAACTTAAGAAGTATTGTTGCCAGCTCACGTATCCGTCACAGATTTGTTAGTGGTAAAAAGCTTGTTGGTATTGCAGCTTTGCAAATTACATCTCATATTATGTCTCAGATTGCTGGAACAAAGCTTTCTGGTTTATATAATCCTGAGCGTATCTATTATCTAGTAGGTAAAGGTATTAAAGAAAAGACTATCAACATCCGTTTGAACAATAGCTCTAACAAAGAACTATCATTATCATTAACGGTTACTCAGAATGGTTCATTGATCTCTGACTTATTTAACGAAGCCTTATCAGGATTTGTTGATGCAGCAAAAGATCCATTTACTTTTGACCTTAACTTGACTATGGATACTGCGTCAACGTGGTTCTATATGCAACGATTAGGTATTGACGTTGAGGATATTGCATACTTCTTTAATCAACCAGTATTAGATAAGTACTTTAAAGGTGTTGCTTCAAACAAGTCTTACTTCAAGAAGATTAAAGACTTCAAGGTATACAACAAAATGCTTGCGTTAGAATCTGCTGATGAATATCTACAGTACATTCAAACTACACCTGAGTACATAGAGATTGCTCGTGAGTTCGGTTTGGGTAAACTAAAAGGAAGTATCCTTAATATCTATAGAAACGCTGAAGAATCAGGTGAGTACAAGTTAATGAAGGCACTTGACTTAATGCTTCAGAAGATTTATACTACTGCTCAAGATCGTAGTAAGGTAATATCAACTGATGAGTTAGTTTCTAATATAAAAGAAGGAGCAACTATTCAAGGCCAGTTAATGGCAGTTGGTTTAGCAGAAGAGGGAAGTGAAGAAGAAACAATCATAATGTCAGGACTTTCTGAGTACGGATGGTCTCAGATTGGTGTATTAGCAGATTACTTAGAATACTCTGTTCAAGGCAATCAGTTGAACGATTATATCAGAGCTCAAGGTTACGATAATAAGAAGTCAAAGAACATTAGAACAAACAAGATTCACCAGTCACGTTGGAACAAGATTGTTAAGGATGGCTTTATTGCTAACCCAGAAGATCTATTAAACAATACGTTTATTGGTGCAATGAAAGAACAAAAGGAATCAATCATCAAGATGTTTGAACCTTTCTTTACATTGCTTGATCGTCGTTTAGATAAAGTGTTTGATCCATTAATGCGTCAACTTGAGTCAGATGTATTTATGACTGGTGCTGATATGGACGACTTAGTTGAGAAGTATCAAAACTTTGTGTTTAACTACATTATCCAGAACACAGTATATAAGAATGCATCAGGTAAAGATGTTCGTGTTAATCGCTTCAAGAAGATGTTCTTTGGAAAAGAATCTTGGGCTATGAAGCTTCGTGATTTTAGAGAGAGTGAAGATGCAATGGTTAGAAATAACTTGTTTATCAAGAACCTTGTACCTATCATCTCATCTAATGAAGAGATGCCTGATAACATCAAGAACTTAAGAAGTACAGAAGACATAAATGATATCGTTGATTCAGCAAAAGAATTATTACAATATGCTGAGAACACAGGTAATCAAGAGTTAGCAGACTTCTTGAAGCAGATGGCTATCTTTGGCATCTTACAAACAGGTTTCCAAAAGAACTATAACAACTTCATGCCATTCTTACCAGTTGAGATCTATTCTGAACTGTTAAAGAATATCTTGACACGTTTTAATACAACAGCTGATGTTGACTTCAATCCTGATGTTATTTGGGAACAGTTCCACCAGAATATGTATTATGACAATACAGTAGTTCCTACTCCACGTTTCTATAAGTATCAAAAAGGTACGGACAATATTCTTATCTCTGCTGATTCAACAGATGTTAATCTTGACTATGTTAAGCGTAATGTTGTTGTAGTAAAAGATAAACGTGAGCAAGCTCAACTGATTCGTAATGGTAGACGTGATGAGATCTTTAACACTATCTTATATAAGAAAGGTGGCTTAACTGCAGAAGGTGAGTATATATACGAACCTATTAATAAAGCAGGTCTTAAGTATAGATTAACAGAAGTATCAATAGATCCTTTTGCTCAATCAGTTATCAAAACTAATAGTGCAAATAGCACTGGAGCTTCTTCATTAAAGAAGACTAGCAATAATGTTATTGAAGCATTATTAGAAGAAGAAGAAGATATCTCAGCAGAGAAAACAGGTACTCGTCCAGTAGGATTAGATCTTAACACTACACAGAATGCTTCTAAGCTTATTCTATCTGGTGCAAAAACACGTATCCACGCTTACACTAACCCAGACTTAATGCGTCTTAATGAACGTGGTATTGCAACTCTTGAAGGTAAGCAGTTCTATGTTACATACAAAGGATTACAAAGTCTTGAAGAAGCTGGTGGTAAAGAAGCTGTATTAAAAGCTGAAGGAGTTACTGAAGATCAAGTAAAAGGACGTTTAGTTATTTGGATGAAAGAGAATGTAAACAACATGAAGTTACATGTTTATGACATCTCTCCAGTTGAGTCAGGTACTACACCAACTCCAACAGAAACTAAAAAAGTAACACATACAGTTGAACCAGTAGTAGAAAAAGTTAATACTATCTCAATGCAACCAGATAATGTAGAAAAAATATTATCAGGTAAAAAGACAACAACATTAAGAACAGAAGACATTCCTAGTGGAGTTTATAGCATTGGTGGTAAGTTATTCAACTTATCTAATAGAGGTTTAATGTCTATAGAAGAGGCTGGTGGTGTTGAGGCTATTACTAAGTCTGAAGCATTTGGAAAAGATGGACCAAAGTATCTATCAACAAAAAAGTTTTTAGCAGGTTCAAAAAACTTATATGTTATTGATATTCAACCAGTTGAAACAACATTAGTTCCTGAAGTAGAAACTATTGGTACAACTACTATCCTGAAGATGAAAGATGGATTGTATGATATTCAAGATGATGAGGACGGAGTAATTGCTGAGCGTATAAAAACTATTGAAGAGGCAAGAAAGATTGCTACTAAAAATGAAAAAGCTAAAGCTACTTCTAGCAATATTGATTTCAAAGCACTCAAAGTAGGGGATACGTTAAATCTAGTAAGTCTAGAAGATTCTTCTATAGCAGGTACTGTTAAAGTTGTAGCTGTTGAAAACCCAGACTTTATTCGTTTTGATATGGATTTTGGTGATTATTTCAAAGATGCAGGTATTGGATATGACCAAAAGGAGTTTAATAGCTTGTTTGGTTTAAAAGAAAAGAGTAACGCTGGTTTAACTCCTGAATCAGAGGGTACAGATCCGTTTGCAACTTCAGTAACAGTTGTACCAACAAAAGTAGAGAATGGTATTGTTATTCCTGAGTATAGAATAGATAAGACTATCACAAACAAAGATGGTAGTAAGAGACTAGCTCATACAGATGGTACAGTAATAACTATCAATCCTGTAAAAACTGTTGATGAGTTCTTTGACTACTTTACTGGTAAAACTGGAGGAGTATCTTCAAAACAAAAAGAAGAAGTCTTAAAGCAGATGGCAGAGATTAATCCTGTATACTCTTTAGATGTATTAAAGCAGATACTAAATACTCCTAAGCTTGTCAATCTATTCTTAATATTACATGAGCAAAGTCATATAGACAATAATGACCAAGCAGTGTACTGGAAGAATGGTAAGAACTTAATGACTCAAGATAAGATTGATATTGAGATTCGTGCTACTATCGAAGCTTTAGAGAAAGTACTTCGCTATATGGAAGCAGGTCAATCACAAGAACCTAGTATTAATTCTTCTGAAGTAAGTACATTACAAGGTAACTTACAACCTGAAGCTGAATATACACCTGGTGAAAAGTATGAACTATTCCCTGGAGTATATGCTAATGAAGGACAACGTAAAGCTATTGATGCAATGACCGCATTCTTAGAAGATCCATTTGCTAATGATTTCTTATTATCTGGTGCGGCTGGTACTGGTAAAACAACTATTGTTAAGAAAGTACTTGAAGCTTATCCAAAGAATACAGTTGTTGGAGGAGCTATATCAGCAGATGCAAAGAACGTACTTGCAGTTAATCTTGATGGAGCTGAAGCAAAAACCCTTGCGTCATTACTTGCACTTAAACATGAGTATGGTAAGAATGGTGAATCATCGTTTAGAGAACTTACACCTCAAGAAAGAGCTATGAAACCTACTAACTGGGTTGAGCCGATCAAAAAGTATAAGATTATTATTGTTGATGAGGCATCAATGGTTAGCGAAGACTACGTAGATATGATTAATAAGCTACGTGCAAAAGGTTCAAAGGTAATCTATCTTGGAGATAAAGCTCAGATCCCAGCTATTGAAGACGAAAATAATACAGTAGTTGGTGTTGCTGGTGTAAGAGCTGGTAAAACAACTCGAGATGTGATGAAAGAAGCACAAGGTATTATCTTTAATCAGCTTGAAAGAACAGAATCTCATGCATATTTAACTGAGAGAATGCGTCAAGGTGCAGACAGTCCTATCTTAACACTTACAGATAAGTATCGTGATAACATCATGAACATGTTTGAAGGTAAAGAAGGTGTTGCAGATCCAGTAACAACTCGTACAACTGTATTTGAAAACAATGAAGGAGTTAAATACTTTGATCGTGCTGAGGAAAAAGAGATGATTACTGATTATGTTAACGAACTAATCACTAATCCAGAAGATCCAAAAGCAGCAATTCTTATCGCATCAAGAAATGCAACAGTAAATGCTTACAATGAATCCGTAAGAAAGCAGTATCTTAATACTGAGGAAGTGTTTGTACCAGGAGATAGAGTTCGTGTTAATGAAACTCATGAGATGTTCGATAACGGCATCAAAGGTATCGTAAAAGAAGTTAACTCAAATGGTATAGATCCACAACTAGGTATTGAAACATATCAGTTAATGGTTAAGATTGAATCTATAAACACAAAGGGTGAGTCTGTAACTGTCGTAGTTCCAATGGATACCATTGCTCCATCTGATATGCCTGCATTCAAAGCAGTAATTAGTAAGTTATTTGCAACGAAAAACAGAGACGACAGAGATAAAGCAATCAGATTGCGTGAGAAATATGTTAAGTTAGCATACAATTATGCGGTAACTGTACATAAAGTACAAGGTAGTACATACAATGCAGCATACGTTATTGAGAATGATGTAATGACATTCAGTAGAAATAAGTTACAAAACAATAGAATGATGTACACTGCTACTAGTAGACCTCGCAAAAAGTTAGTAATTTTAACTGGACAGTCTGCTGAATCTGCAGCAAGAGCATCACTAGGTGCAAGATTCTTAGCTAAGCGTCAAGCAGCAGCTGTAATAAAAGATAAAGATAAAGGTTGCCAATCATAAAATAAGAACTATGTCTTGTAGTATAATTAGAAACAAAGAAGGTGAAGTAAGTAAGGTGTTGGCTCCTAATGGTAAGGAGTCAATACTTTATGATGGTATAGTTGAACAAACAGGTAATCCAGAAGAATCTGTTGGTATATGGGCTTTAGCTTATACAGATGCATTCAAAGAAAGCTTTGGTGATTGGGAAACTCCAAATAATCCAGATGTTATTACACAACTAGATGCTAATGGTGAGCCATCCGTTCAAGACGTGCTTTCATATAGTTTACTTCCTGAAGAAGAGATAAATGAACAAGAAGAGGTTGATCAAGTAGATGCAGAAGAAGAAACACAATCTCCTGATAAGCAACTAAACGAGAAGATCTTAAAGTTTTTATCAAAGATTGGTGTATCCTATAACGCAGTTAATCGAATTATAGATGCTTCTGGACAATCAATATCAGCGATTGCAAAAGCAGATATGCTTAATAAGATCATTGAAGTTGTTGAAAACAGAGCAGATGCTACAACTCTTCCTGAAGAAGCAGCTCACTTCTTTGTTGAGATGTTAGGTGAGAATCATCCTTTATATAAAGAGATGTTTAACCAGATTACATCTTATAGATTATACTCTGAAGTAGTTGAGCAATACAAAAATAATCCTGAGTATCGAACAGCTGAAGGAAGAATCAACTTTGATAAGCTAAAGAAAGAAGCTATTGGTAAACTTATTGCACAGCACATTATATCTGATAGTGTTAGTAAGCCAACAACAACTGAAGAGCTTGATAAGAACTTAGGGTTTTTGTATAAGTGGTGGAGTAAAGTTCTTGCTTTTGTTCAATCTGTCTTTAATAAAGCAGAAGGTCAAAATCCTTTTGCTACTGTTGCAACACAGATTAAAGAAGCAGATGTATCCGAGCTTGATCAAAATAAACAACTTGAAGGTGTTTATTATCAGCAAGGTGAAGGATATGATCTTTTACTTCAACATCAAAACGATATTACTCTTGATGCTAGTATTAATGAAACGACAGGTCAAAAACGTCACGATTATTACATAGCTGGTAAGCGTATTGCACGAACAGTAACTACAACAAAGGTAGATGCTTATTATAAGAAGTTATTTAAGCATGATAATAGAAGCTCAGCTCAGAAAGAAATAGATTTATTAAAAGCTGAGTATGGTGATATCATCCATGAGGTTATCGATGAAATAGTTAAGAGCTATGTTGATCCAATAACTCATGAGATTAGAGAAGAGCGTACACCAGTAAAACATCCTATTGTTGAAATCGAAGAGTATCAAGAGATACTTACTAAGCTTGAAGATTTTATTAAACCATTATTAGGAAGCTATCCTACTGGTACAAAGATTCTAACAGAGGTACGTATCTATGATGCAAAACAAGATATGGCAGGTAGTATTGACTTTTTAGCAATACGTCCTGACGGTACTGCAGATATCTATGACTGGAAGAGTCAAGAGATTTCAAAGAATCAAGAAGATCTTAAACCTTGGAAAGCAGAAGCATATCGCATACAATTAGGTGAGTATAAGCGTATTCTAAAAGAACAATACGGTATTAGAAAGTTTGATAAGGTAAGAGCTATACCTATTAGAACAGATTTCTACTGGACTAAAACAAAGGACGGTGAGTATAGTATCGATGCGTTAAAAGATGTTGAGATAGGTAACTACAACTCAACTCTTATCGGTGAAGATCAGTCATATTTATTACCAGTATTACTAGACGAGGAGACAGGTTTTAAGAATATTGATGAGCTAATTAAAAAGCTACAAGGTATTCATGATCGTATTGAGAAGAAACGTGTTAGAGGATCAGAGGTATACATTAAGAATGAAGAGTTAAAAGCTTACAAGCTTGCAATCCGTGACTTACAATTACGTCAGTCATTAGGTAGATTTATTGATCTAGGTTTCTTAGAGATTGATCGTTACAACTATTTAGTAAAAGAAGGTCGTTTAAAGTCTAAAGACATCATAAAAGCAAAAGAAGTTCTTGAAGTATTTGCATCAACATCAGGTATATTAAAAACTACTTTCGATGACATGCTTGAAGAGATGAAAGAGCAAGGTGATGAAGAAGGATTAGCTTTAGCATTAGAGCTAGAACAGTCTTATAACAACATGACTGTTGCTGCTAATAGTACTTTAAAAGATATTGAGGAAGAGATGAAACAAATCGCTACTCAATTAGCAGAACGTAATGGTATCAATAATCTATTAACTGCAGAAAAGAAAGTAGGCTTCTTTGCTGGTATGTTTAACTCAATGAGTACTCAACCAACAAAGGCAGTAAAGACTTTCTATAAGTTAATCAGAGAGGCGCAAAGTAATAGAGACGTTAAGTTTGACCTTATGAGCACAAAGATGATCGCTCTAAGAGAAGGTATGATAAAATGGGGAGCCTCAAAAGGTTTGACAGGTGAGAAGTTGTTTAACATTATGTTAGGTTTTGATGATAAGGGTAAATGGAACGGTAAGTTTCTTGCTCGTTATGAAGCAAAATATTATACAGATAAAGAACAAGCAACTCGTAACAGAGATAAGAAGTGGTTTGAAGAGAATACAATCTTTGATCAAACAGCTTATGAAGAAGAAAAAGCACGTAAGAAAAAATACTATGATGAGTTAGTTGTTGATTCAGATCCTGAAGTTAATGCAGAGAAGACAAAAGCTATGTATGAGCGTTGGATCACTAACCATAGTGCAAAGTTTGAAGGATACTTTAATCTTAAGAGCAAGTTTGTAAAGCCAAAAGAAAAGTGGGAGACCGCAAGATGGAAAGAACTAACTGCAGTTGGTAATGAGCCAGCATATGAAGCATATAAGTTCTTTAGAAGCTTAGTATCAAAAGCAGAAGACATTGGCATGTTAGATGAGTTTAGCCCTAACTTTATACCAAACATGTATAAAGGCAAGCTAGATCAGATTACTTTTGGTAACTTCAAGAATATCTTCTCAAATGCTGGTTTCTTTGAGAATCTAGCAGTTGATAGTGGTTCAGAGTATTTTCCTGATACAGATCCTGTGTCTGGTGAAGTACTTAACCGTGTACCAGTATTCTATACGGGAGACATTGGTAAGATAAACGAAGACGGATCAAAGGATTATACAAACAAATCAGTTGACTTATTTAAAGTCTTTGGTATCTGGGGAGCTCATATGTATTCTTATGAAGCAATGCAGTCAATTGAAGATGATGCGCTAGTACTATCTGTTGTTGAGCGTAGCAAAGATAGTTTACTAACAAACATGTTCAATGAGGTTAAGCGTCAAGCAAACGGTCAGATTACTACAATAAAAGGTAATGAGCGTAATGCTGATATCTTAGATGACTTCATGAACTACTATCTATACAATAAGCGTACAGGTGAGCAGTATGATGTTAAGATAAAACTTTTTGGTAAAACAATATCTTTAACAAAGACTCTTGAGTTTATCTTAGGTTTCTTTAGTTTAAAGACATTAGCATTAAACCCTTTATCAGCATCAGCTCAGTTTGTTGGTGGTACAGGTAACGCATTCTTATTAGGATCAAAGAAAGTACTATTTAATACTAGCGACTGGACGTCTGCTATGTATAGTCTATCAAAGATGGATAAGAAGTCATATGCTTTACTAGATCATTTTAACTTATTACTTGAAGATACAAAACGTAATAAGCTTGATAAGTTATCTGTATCTAAAGTAATGGCTAATGTTACAGTAGATAAGATGTATTTCATGCAGCGTATTGCAGATAAAGGTGTTCAACATCCTATCGGTATTGTAATGATGAAAAACTACATGCTTGATGAAACAGGTAAGCTTGTTAATATCATGCAATATGTAAAGAGTCAATACGATTACGCAAACTTCTATACAACATATGCAACTGAAGCAGAGCGTAAAGCAGTTGAGAAGGAGATCGATGAGAAAGTTGGTAAGCTAAAAGAAACAAAAAGTATTTATGCCACATCTGAAATCAAAGATGATACTTTAGTAACGCCAGGTTTAGAGCCTGGAACAAAAGCTGCAGAAGAGTTCAGAGCTGCTGTAAAGAAAGCAACAAAGATTATTCTTGGTAACAGTACATCAGATGATATTAACTTAATTAGAACTACCTCATTAGGTATGGCTTTAATGCAGTTCCGTTCATGGATTCCTCAGATGTTTAAAGAACGTTTTGGTGAGTTGTACAAAGATGATGATTTAGATATCTACCAACAAGGTAAAGTATCTCTTCTTGTTACTGAAGTGTTTTCAAAACGTATTGGTCAATTAGTTAAAGGACTTATTCCTTTTGCAGGTAATCAAAGTATGGTTGATGCTGCAAGAATAAGATATCAAGAAGAAAAAGCACAAGCTTTTGAACTAGGTCAAGAGTTTGATATTACTGAAGGTGAGTATGTTGATATGTATATTGGTAATATTAGAAGTGCTGTAAGAGAAATCATGATTCTATTAGCGTTTATGGCATTAGTTTATGCTGTAAAACCTGGTGACGACGATGATGAAGAGTACAAAGGCATGCGTAAGTATTTAGCAAGAGCAATGTCTAAGTACTATAACGAGTTTGCATTCTATTATAACCCACTTGAGTTTACAAACTTGATCAATGCACCATTCCCAGTAGTAAATCTCGGTATTGATGTTATGAACTTATTCAAGCATACATTAGAGCAAGCTTATGGTGGAGCTACTGGTAATGTCGAGTATCAAGATGATGCAAAGCCGTTAAAGTACTTAGGTAAGATTATGCCTATCACAAAAGAACTCTTAATGATGGGTGCCATCTTTGATGATGACTTCAGAAAAGAGTGGGATATTAGAATACAGTAAAAGAAAAAGGGGGATTAAACGTCCCCCTCATCTTTTGGTATTGGTTTTGAGTAATGTGTTAGTACTAAGTGTAAGAGTCCAACTCCTATTACTACTTCAGTCATGTTTCTTGTATCTGTTGGACCTGTAATAGATGCGTCTCCACTAACAGTTTCAACACGAACAACTCTATGCATTATACCTAGTATAGATCTATACTGAGGGAGTACTTCAAAACTTATTTCAAACATGGCTTGTTAGTTTAAGTGAAAAAAAATGCTGCCTTTCTCCGTTTGGAAGGTAGGCAGCAACCGAACTACACAATAACATACAAGTGATACAAAGATACTTAATTATAACATATCTCCTAACTGTATCTTAACTTTTTCTATTAGATCTTCTATAGATCCGTTGTTCTCTATAACAACATCAAAGTCCCAATCGTCAAGAGCAGTCTCACTAGGGTGGGTACCTTGTTGCTCCCCTGGTCTAGTTACTTTAACTATAATCCCCCCTTTACTTTTTATAGCTTGTGCTTCATTAGGAAAACGCGTATCAGTAATAAGCCATTGAGAACAGTCAAATCCATGTGGGGAAT
>Ga0228709_1000036_pt1 | contig 18017 bp, 4 predicted proteins | sample McNCre217_Aug_MT_FD_181464 | JGI IMG/M metagenome (GOLD analysis project Ga0228709, IMG submission 181464) | Metatranscriptome of freshwater microbial communities from McNutts Creek, Athens, Georgia, United States - 29-17_Aug_MT (Metagenome... | ecosystem: Environmental > Aquatic > Freshwater >...
ATGGACAAAAACTTTGTTCAACGTATGTATAATGCAAATGCTCCTGAGATGTTTTTACCTGGTTCTAAAAAACCTAGTACACATTTTATGGAATCTGGTGACGGTAGAGTATACCCAACAGTAGTACAACGTCCAGGTAATAAGTTTCTTGAGTGGTTAAACCAGAATAATCCTGATGGTGCTATGAACTATGCGTTAGACTCAGGGCAATACATTCAGTTTCCACACGATGAACAAGCTCAATGGTATGGTCAAAACGGATACAAATCTGGTACTGGTGTAGTTACTGGTAAAAAGAAGAAGTATGGTGGTTTATCGCAATATCAAACAGCTGGTCAAGTTATTAAACCAAAGAATGGTTTTATTGATTTATCAGAGTATGGTTATAATGCATTAGATGCTGAAGGTGTTAAAAAAGCTGAAGAGTTAAATAAGTTATATCCTGGTTCTAAGTTTGTATGTACAGCAAAAGGATGTGCTGATATTGCAAGACAAATTGGTGATGCAAAAGGTTATGATTTTGGCAGAAATAATGCTTGGGGTTATAGAGGTAATATTCCTGAACTATATGTTAATCCAGGTTATAAAGAAGAGCTAGAAGCGGGTAAACCATTACATGATCCAAAAAGTTATGCTTTTCCAGAAGAAGTTAAAAAACTATCTGGTGTATTAGTAGGTCTTAATCGTAAAGATAACTTTGACGGTAAGATGGCTAAAACTACAGCTGAAGCTAATGATAGTAAAGACTATGCTAACCGTATGCTATATGCTGGTAATAATGCTGGTCATGAACACATTGGTTACTTTGGTGATGGTATGATGTATCATGGTACAGCATCAAGTAAAGATCATCCTGCGTTTTATGTTATTGATAACCCTAATGATGGTATTGCTTTACCAGGTATATCGAAGTATAACGTTGTTAATGCAATGGGAGAACCTGGTCTTATGGATAGAGCAGCTAGTACTTTTAATAGTGTTACTGGTTCTGTAGCAGATGCATTTAATGACTTCAAAGCTAAGTTTATAAAGCAACAAGGTGGTACTGCTTATAACGAGATGGTACAACGTTTAGCTTATAAAAAGAAAGGTGGTTTATTAAAAGCACAAGTCGGTAAACAAAACCCATTTTTTCCTAATCTTAATCCAGCACAAGAAGCAGCTGACGCTCAAGTACAAATGCCATCTGATACAAATCCATTTGGTGTATATGATGCAGTATCTCAAGAAGGTGCTGGTATTGCAGGTCAGATAAAGAGTAAGATATTAAAAGAGAATACATCAACTACGGCTACAACTACAACTGATCAAAAGAAAGAACAGAAGCCTAATCCTATGCTTAATCCTTTCTTTGCATTAAACGCATTTATTGGTGGAGCTAATCTTAATGCTCAAGCAAATAGAGAAGAAGCAAACCGTCAGATATTACGTTCACAGAATGCTGGTTGGAATCAACAATATGGTTCTATTATGAATCGTGGTGATTATTCTCAAGGACCAAGTTCATATGGTTTATATAAACCAGATCAAATGAGTGTTCCTGGTTTTTTTGCTGACGGTGGTTTAACAAGTCTTGATGTTGCTTTAGGTATGGCACCAACAATGGTTCCTAATCTTACACCAGATTTAAACTATGCTGCTTTTGATATGCCAGCAACAAGAACATCTGAAGCTGCAACATCTACAAGTCCAGAATCATATAACTTAGCATCTGCTGCTGATGTTACTGGTTTAGAATTAGATCCTGATAAGATGCTTGAAGCTATTGCTGGTACAGAATCTGGATCAAAGAAAGGACAATCAAAAGTTGGTATGCGTACTAATCTTATTGGAGAAGGCGGTAAAAGAGCTAGTGCTTCAGGTACATTCCAAATCACTGATGGTACTCTTAAACAAATTTACAAGAAAGATCAGTTTAATAATGCTTTCCCAACGTTTAATGCATTTAAAGCAGCATTTGATAATGACCCACAAGTTGAGTATCAAGCAGCTAGATCACTTGCTGTTGATCATATTAAGAACTATGGTGTCTATGCTTTAGGTGCATGGTACTATCCTGAGTTTGCTTCGAGAGCAGCAAAAGGAGATATGACTGTAATGAATCAGATTCCTAGAGCAGACTATGGTAATAGAATGACATGGGGTCAAAACTTTAACAAGAATCTAAACAGTTATAAGAAAGCACTTAGCAAATCTCAGTTCGGCGGTGAGATGGAACTTACTATGGAAGAGATACAGCAGATTAAAGCTATGGGTGGTAAAGTAGAGTTCTGCTAAACCCTTGAAGTTTAGCTTGTTAAACTAGCAATATTTTAGTAAATTATAGAGTAGATACTATATTATTATGAAGAAGTATAAAGTAAGAGTTACGCTAAATCAACCTAACCAGTATCAAACTGGTGGTCAGCCAATGTTTACAAAAGAAGAGTTATTAGCTCAGGCTGCAGGTATTGAATCAGCATATCCAAAAGCAGTTGCTAATCCATCTGTATATGACTATTTAGCAACTCATGGTCAAGCAGCTAATGCTGACTATCAATCTCGCAAGAAGATTGCTCAGAACCTTGGTATTAAAAACTATAAGGGAACTGCAGAGCAAAACCTTCAGATGCTTGAAATGCTCAAAAAGCAACAAGACTTATCTTCTTTATTAAAAGAACAAGCAGCTCCTCAATCTACAAATAGAAGAGCTACATTACCAACAGCAACAGATCCTTCTTGGAATACACCAATGCCTTCCCCGGCTAGTGGTATGAGATACATACCTCAGCCTTTTGGAGCTCCTGGTAATATTACACCTGCTACAAATAATGATGATAGCTGGGGTAAAGCACTAGTGAAAAAAAGCAAACGCTCTACTTTACCAGCAGCACCTGATAACTCTTGGGAAGATCAAGGACCTCTTCCTGCAAGTGGTATTAGATATATTCCACAACCTTTTGTTGGTGCTGCAAACTATGGAGATGGATGGGATAATGCTCCATCAGTTTGGGAATCTATAATACAAGGTCCTGTATTTTATCCAAATGTTCCTGTAAAAAAAGGAAATAAGCAAACACCTGTAGTTACTAATATGCCAAACTGGACTCGTAATAGAATCCCTGGTGATCAGATGGGTGACGGTTGGGATTCAAAACGTCCATTCTATATGCCACAGAATATGATTGGTAGAGAAGAAGGTGGTGAGATGATGGCTTATGGTGGACAATATGGTCATAGTTTAGATCTTGGTTCCCGTGTTATTGATAATGAGATGGGTCAACCAGATCCTTATGCTATTAAAGATACATTACAAGCTGTACCAAGAGATATGGCAAACTTAGAAGCTGAACGTGGTGAAACTGCGTATGGTGACTTAGATGGTGATGGAGAGATGGAGCATTCAAAGATTGGTGGTAAACGTCACTCTCAAGGTGGTACACCATTGAACTTGCAGCCTGGTACATTTATTTACTCTGATACAAAAAGCATGAAGTTAAAAGGTCAAGCTTTAGCTCAGTTTGGTAAATCTGTTGGATCAAGTAAAGGATATACTCCTGCTGATTTAGCTAAACAGTATGAAATAAACAAATATAAAGCTATCTTAGAGGATCCAAATGCAGACCAGTACCAAAAACGTACTGCTGAAATGATGATGAATAACAACAAGTTTAAACTTGCACAGTTAGCATTAGCTCAAGAAGCAAAGAAAGGATTCCCTCAAGGTATCCCTCAAGCTGCTATGATGGCTTTACCCCCAGAGATTGCAGAACAGTTACAAGGGATGCAAGAACCACAAGGTATGGAGCAATCACCAGAAGCTATGGAGTATCAAAAGCGTGGTGGTTCAACATTCTCAGGTAATGCATGGTATCAGCAAGGTGGTATTCATTTAGATCCATCAAAGAAAGGTACTTTTAAAGCTCAAGCTACACGCATGGGAATGAGTACTCAAGAAGCTGCTGCACATATTTTAGCAAACAAAGATGAGTATTCACCTGAGATGGTTAAGAAAGCTAACTTTGCTAGAAACTTTGCAAAAGAAGATGGTGGTCTTGTTGAGTATCAAAAGCGTGGTGAAGTAAAAGGATTCCAATCTTGGCCTGGTGATAAATACTCAGGTGTAAAAAATGCATCTACTTTTCCAAGTAGTTCATGGGATCAGTATGCTGCTTCTATTGGATATAATGGACCAGCTGGTGACAATCTTGCTTTACAAAAGTTTATTATGCAAGATCCAGCAAGAGCTGCAAGAATCAATGAATTACATAAACAGTATGGACAACCAACTGGAGGTATGTATGATGCTAAACTTGGATATCGTTGGGATCAGTTTAAAAACGAAGAGTTAAAGAAACAAAACGCTAACCCTTACTTCCCTACTGAAATAAATCCCAATGAGCAGTTTCAGTTACCTGATGAGTCACAGAGCACTATACCACAAGGTTATGTAACAGATGAGCAGTATAAAGCTCCAGTAAAAGCCGCAACTCCACAACAACAAGCAGCTGTACAAAAAGCAAAAACTGCAAAAGATCAGTTTGCTTATATGACACCAGATAAGTTAGCAATGCTACAATCTTTATTTACAAGAGCTGGTGTTCCAACAATGACTCCATTTGTTCAAGCTCCTGATTATGTAAAACAAGAAGCTGTATTTGCTGATCCTACAAGGCAGTATGCTGCAGTTGCTGAACAAGCAAACATGCAGAATCAAGGTATGCGTACATTTGGTAGACCACAAGCTAATCTTGCTGCATCTAGTCAGATAGCAGGTAAACAGTTAGAAGCTATATCTAATATTGGTGCTGCAACAAATATGCAGAACGTTGGTATTGCTAATCAAGTTAACGCTACAAATACTGCACTTGAAAATCAGAACTTAGCACAAAGAGCACAAGCTGCTAATATGTTAGGAGAGATGAATAATAAGTATAACTTAGAAAACTTCTCAATGAGAGATGCTGCTGATAAGCAAACATTAGCTGCATATCAGAATGCATTTATGAATAGAGCTATGCTTGATATGGTTAATAGATCTAATCCATACTATGCAATGGATCCTATTACTGGTAGATCTACATTTAAAGGTGGTAAGAATCCTTTTAACTCACCAACTGGTAGTTCTGCTGCAGGTATGAATACATATCCTGATTTATTATCTTATGCAACTAAAACATTAGGTATGCCTCAAGCAATGGCTGAGAAGTGGGCAGAGTCAATGTTATCTGGTAAATCAACTAGAACTACGACAGATAGTAACTATGATGGCTATCCAGACAAGCAAGTAGCAAGTATGATGGGTGCTGTTAATCCATTCTTAGCAATGTTCGGGCAACGTTAAACCCAATAAGTTTAAGTTTAAACTTAACATATTTTTGTGTATATTATTAATGTACTATGGCATCAGTAAATCCATATCCTTCAGGGAATAACGCAATAGCTCCTCTTCCTTTATTTACTCCAGACTTTGGAGCAATAGGCACGTTGTTACAACGGAGGTCAGCTATGTATGAGCAAGGCTTTAATCAAATAAAAGCTGCAAACGATTCTATTGTCAATGCTCCATTAACTAATCAGAATAACGAAGTTTTAAGAACTCAATACTTACAGCAAGCACAACAACGTCTTAAAGATATATCTAGTATGGATTTATCTGAGGGTAAGAACGTTGATGAGGCTCAATCTGTATTTGCTCCATTCTGGCAAGATAAGTTCATGTTAAAAGACATGGCTTATACTAAGCAAGCACAATCTGAAATGAGTAAAGCTTTTGCAGCAAGAGATTCAACAGATGAAAAGATTAGAGCTACATATAGTGATACTGCTATTCAGTATATTCAGAATGGTTTAGATCCTTTACGTACAGCAAATAGAACAGAAGAAGACTTTAATAAAGTACAACAGCGTCGTTTCATTAGATCTCAAAATATTATGGGAGATATTGAAAAGCTACGTAAAGATGCTGGTTTTGAAGTACAAACAGTTGATGCATCTGGTCCACAGATAGTAACTACTACAAATGGTGTTAAGTCTTTGACATCTTATAAGAACTTTATTCAAGCTAACTGGAAACCAGAGTATGATGATTATCTACGAATGGAGATGACAGTTGCTCATGAACGTTCTGTAAAAGAAAAGATGAATCAGTTTGGAGTATCTGAGATGGAAGCAAAACAGATGATCGGTAAAGATTATCTTGCAGATACTAGAAAGACTTATGAGAGTGGTAAAGTAGAACTTACAGCAAACATTGCTGGTATTGATTCACAGTTAGAAGAGTTAAAGAAGACTAAAGTAACACCAAACAACTCTACTGCTTTAATGCAGAAGTATAGAGAACTAGAAGAAGCTAAGAAACAGTATGGTAAACAGATCTCTGACTATGATGAGCGTTTAACTGATATTGATAAAAACTACGAGTCTAATCTTAGAGGTGTTACAGCAAACGGTCCTGTTTATTTTACCCAGTATGGTAAGATGAAGAAGATGAACGATATTGCAAACGCATTAGCTTCTGCTATTAAGCAAGATGTTAAAAAGAACGATGCTTTTTTTGCAACTGATGACTTGAGAATAAAGCTTGAAGACCAAGATATAAAAAGAGAAACTTTACAGTTCCAAAAAGATATTGCTCTTGGCAAATATCCATATAGTGCAGCTGGTAAAGCAATTCTAGGTACTGGTCCTGATGGAAGTCCTCAAGTTAGTTTTGGTGGAGGAGGTAATGATGGTACATTAAACGGTCAAGATACTACTCCAGAAGGAAAAGGAAAGACTCAGTTTGATACCCCAATGGTTACTGGTATCAATACTCAAGCTCAGATCACAAAAGCTAATGCTTATGAAGTATATGTTGACAATGTTACAAAGCAACGTTACTCAGCATATAACAGTATCTTTAGTGCTATAGAGAAAGATGCAGATTTACAAGGTATATTACCTACTGATTTTGTTAAGTCATTACGTGCAGCTGATGGTATTACTCCTGCTTCTGGAAAAACTAAATACAAAGATGAGGTTTTTACAAAGCTAAAAGAAAAAGGTATTATACCTGCTGATGCTAAGTATGACTATGCTTCTGGACCAACTCGTGTAGTTAATGCAATTACATCTTGGATGTATAATAAGTATAGTGAGAAGTATAAGAGTGGTAAAGCTACTGATAATGAACTTACCATATACAATGAGTTAGAGCAGTCAAGAGATGCTATAAATGAATGGGGTTTACAGAGTAAAGAGCAAAAAGATTTAGTTAATAAAGCCCTTGCTAATGATAAGTATGCCCCTATTAGAACAGGTACTGCTGGCAATTATAAGTTATTAGATCCGACATCTCTTGCTTCTATTGCAAGTAAAAAGTATGGTATTAGTTCTAAAGACATTGGTACAAAAGAACTAATGAGCTTATTTCTTTCAGGCGATGCTAAAGTAGTATTTGATGGGGATGCTCGTTATGATAGAGCTGGTAACTATATAGCTCCTAAAGTATTTGCTGAATCACAAAGCACTGGTAAAAAATATAACCTTAGCGGATATGTAGATAAGTTTAGAGACGATTATAACTTTGCAGAGATCGCACCTTTATATAAATCTGTTCAGTCTGAGATTGTACCAAACGCTAAGTATTATATTGATAGAATGGGTAGAGCTGGTATGGTTACTACTTATACATCAGATGGTAAGCGTGATACTTTAGATAAAGGTCAGTTATTAGTCACTGAAGCTTTAGCTGGTAGTAACTTTGAACAAGCTGATGGTAATGGTGGTGTTGCTAACATTGATGCTTTAGTACAACTTGGTGCTGATAGAGAAAAAGTTATCACCTTCTTTAATACAACAGCAAGAGATGGTGGTAATGCATTAGGTCGTGTTGATTATACAACAATAGGTAAAAACGGTAATCCTTCTGTAATCATTGGTTATAAGCAAGAGCTTTTAAAAGAAGAGAGTAAGTCAGGTAGTGGTATATTAGATGAAAAGTCGATTGCTGCTATTGGTCGTTTGGGTATTGAAGTAAACCTTGCTAATGGTATTAAGTTAAAGAATGCACCATCTGTTCAAGAAGCTGGTTATATCTCAAAGGTTCTTACTCAAGGTGAGATTCTAAAGAGCAATCAAATGGATGAAGCTGCTGGCTTTAGATATATGATAAAGCAGAACTCAAGAGGAGATGGCTTAGTTATTAAGATAGATAAGAAAGTATTAAGTCAAGCAACAGGTCCTGATGGTAAACCTATAATTGCTGGTGAAAACGATTTTGTTGAAGGTACTTTACAAGAGATACCGTATAACCAAATGGCTCCAGAAGAATTGTATCAAAAGATACAGCAGTTAAAGATGCAGACTTATAAGCAACTAAGAGATTTTAGAACTGCTGCTGCACCAAAAGAACAAAGTAATGTTACATTAGGAGATTTATTAAATAACCAGTAATAGATGGAGTCTATATTAAACTCGCTCAATAATAGCCTTGGAGGTCCTGATATTAAAACACCAGACTTAGAGCCAAAGCTATTAGATTTTATCGATCCTTTTGAGCAACGTGGTCAAGAACAAGCACAACAACTAGTTAGCTCATCTACTGCTGATCCTACCGCTTCTTTTTTATCAGGAGCATTGGCAGGTGGACCTTCTTTGTCCACTCAAATGCAGCCAATAAACTTTAACCCTGAGCAGACACAGTTAGATAGATACACTAACTCATCATATTCTGCTGAGCTTGGTTTTGATCCTAGAAGAAATAATGAAGAGTTGTATGCGTCAAGACAAACTTGGGGTGATACAATGGGTAATGCTTTTGCAGGTGCAGGTCGTTTAGCTTCTAATACATTCCTTGAGGGATGGAAAGGCTGGGGAAGACTTGCTGATGCAATGACTTCTTTTGATGCATCAAAGCTACAACCAGATGAAACAGAGATGTATCAAATGGCAAAGTTACAAGAAGATGTAATGAATAAGTACGCTATCTTTAGAAGTGCTGATTCAGAGAAATCTGTGTTTAACAAGCAGTTCTTTGGTGATCTTGTTCAGAACTCAGGTTTTGCAGTTGGTGCGATTGCTCAAGCTTTATCAGAAGAGTTATTAACCTTTGGTGCATCTAGTTTATTCTCAGCTACAAAGCTTGGAATGCGATTCATGAAAGGGGTTGATAAGCTTCAAGACGTTGAAGAGTTTGCAAGATTAAACAAATCACTTGGAGATATCTATAAACAAGAAGGATTAGCAAAGACCATATGGAAAGGTTTCCAGAAGTTTAATCCTATTGGATCTACTACAAACGCTATTGAGAAAGCAGTTGTTGCTGGTAAGAATGGTGCAGGTGCTGCTCAGATTGCAGCGTTAACCTTTGGTGGGTTTAGAAGAACGTTAAGTGAAGCTAACATGGCTCGCTCAGAAGCCATTTTTGAAGCAGCTGGTACATATAAAGAACTTAAAGATCGTTTAACAGAACAGCATCTTGAAAGAACAGGTGAGTTACCAGTTGGTGAAGATTTAGAGCGTATTGACAGAGTATCAAAAGATGCATCCTCAGATAACTTCAACGTTAACTTTGGTATGCTATTTGCTCTTAATAGATTCCAGTTTGATAACATGCTTGGTCACTTTAATGCTGAGCGTAGATTATTCAAGAACGTTGGACAATATGCTGATGATGTATTAAAAGTATCAGGTAAGGTTGCTGATAAAGAACTAACTAAAGTATATCAAGTTGGTTCATTAGGAGCTCTTGGTGTAGCAAAAGAGATTGCTACTGACTTTGGTAAAAAGGAAGCCGCATGGCAAGTAAGTAAGTTTCTTGGAAAGAACTTATTCAAGTGGGAGACATCAGAAGGTTTACAAGAGTTATTCCAAGAAGGTTCTAACAAAGGTCTTCAGGATTATTACTATGACTTATATCATGGTAAGAAAGGATACTCTGGTAAGACTGATGCTATCATGAGTAGTATTCAGAACCCATTAGCAGATACTCAAGGGATGAAGACATTCTTGATGGGGGCTGTTACTGGACGATTGTTATCTCCAATCAACTTTACAATGGGCAAAGTACAAGAACGTATAATGACCACTGATAAGCAGAGAGAAGAGATAAAGAAAGATAAAACTGCTACTGTTGCTGCAATAAACGAGTTCTACAAGAATCCTTATGCTGTATTAAAAGATGAGATAGCAAACTTTAAGGTTCAGAATAAAGCTGCTGCTACAATGCAGGAAGCTGTTGGTAATAAAGATAAGTATACTTACTATAACTCAAGAGATACTGCATTTGCAAAAGCTGTTTCAGCTGCAAAGAAAGCAGGTATGGTTTCTGCTTTGATTGATACTATTAGAGGTCAAGGAGAATCATTTAGTGTTGAGGATGCAAAAGAAGCATACGGATTAGATCCAACAGTTGATAGTGCTAAGTCTGTTAAGGAATACTTTAACAAGATTGCTGATGATGTTGAAACGTTTAACAAAACATGGGAAACGTTAAACGAAAAGTATGGTGATTTAATCCAACCAGATTTATACGCTGAAGGTAGTCAAGGTCATAAAGATGCTCAGATGTTAAAGAGTGTTCTTGATGATTATATTGAGATGCTTGCAACAAACTCATTCAAAGCAAAGTCTGCTATTGAAAGAGCGAATGCACTATACACAAGAGCTGCTGCTAATCCTAATCTTGGAGGAGCTGCTTCTGCCGCATATAAAGTATTAGGTTCTCAGTCTAAGATGCTTAGTGAGATGGACCTTCTTATAAAAGAGATAGATAATCTTAAGCAAGTAAAGAAGCGTACTCCTGAAGAAGCACAAACTCTTAAGTATAAAGAGCGTGAGTTAAAAGCTATTGCAAAGTGGTTAGATTCATGGGAGAATCTATCTAATCGTAACGAGACTAATATGTCTAAGCGTGAGCAACGTTATGCAAAAGATGCTTACAAAAGATTCATTAACTACAAGACTGAAGAAGCTGGTTTAAACACTGCCCTTTTATCTAATACAGATATTGATGAGACTTACGAAGATCTATTAGAGTATATCCAATTAAACAATGACTCTGAAGAACATCTTAATGCTTATAACTTCCTAGCAGATCCAACAAGTATTGTTGCTTTAGCTAATCGTATGAAGGCTGCAAAGAAAGTAGCTCAAAAAGAATTAGCAAAAGAAGCAAAGGATGAGGCTACTAAATCATTTACAGATGCTCTTACAGGAGCTGTAGCACCAGAAGATGGTGAGAATGTTACTGATCCTGATACGTCTGATTTAACAGAAGATGTTGAAGATGCAGCAAATGCACCAGAAAGTGGAAGTATAAATGTTGAAGCTCTTCTTGCAGATCTAAAAGAAGGTTATGTTCAAGTAATTAAGTTACAACAAGAGATATCTGAAGAAGGTGTAGGGGTTATGAACCCATATGCTTTTATTGCATTTAGTACAAAAGGTAGTCAGATTCTTCTAGACTATGGTGTTAATAAGAAAGATATAGCATTTAATATTGCTCATCCTACAAGAGAGAACTACACTAGTGTTGAGTTTACTTATACAGGTGCTAAGTCATCTAATAATGTTCCGACTGAAGTAGCGGAACCTACAGAGGTTGAACCAACACCAGAAGTATCAACTGAAGATCAACCAGTACCAGTAACTCCAGAAGAAGCTGTTCAAGTTGAACAACCTCCAGTAGTTGCTAAAGCTCCAACTGAGACTCCAGTAGTTGTTGATGAAGAACAACCTGATCCTGAGCAAGAAGAGTATGAAGCTAATCCTAACAATAGTCTTGAAGTAAACGGAGTTAAGTTTGTTCTTGGTAATTATATAGTACCAACTGATGGTTCAGAGATAGTAGTCAAAATTGTTTCTGTTGGTAAAGATAGAGTTTGGGTACAACATGGTAATGAATCAGAGTATGATCTTACAGATAAACAGTTAGCTGATTTTCTTACAAACAATGCTATTACTGTATCTTCTAATCCAAAAGCAAAAACTATGGTCACTCCAGTAGCTACGGTTACTGAAGATCAGAAGAAAGAAGTACAGAAAGCAAAAGAAGCTCAAGAAGAAGATGTTGATTTAGATGCTCTTGAGTATACCACAGATAATGTTGATATTGATTATGTTGATGGTACAAATCCAGATACATCTGTTGAGGAAGATTCAAGAACTCCAATCAACTCTGGCTCAAAGGTTAACAATGCTTCTGATAACTTTGTAGTATATACAGATAAGAAAGGTGTACGTAGATTAAAGCGTACTGACGGTAATGAGTCTTATCCATTAATCTTAGGAACATCTCGTATACAAGAAGGTACTCCTTTAATGTTTGAGATTGATTCTAACATTGCTAACTTTGATGATTACGATTATGTTCAGCAAACTGGTATCACAAAGCGTAAGAAAGAAGACTTCTTTGATGCTGACGGTAAAATAAAGCAAGAAGCTATTGATGACTTCCCAGTTGCTATCTATACTATGCATAATGGTAAAAAGATAAAGCTTGGATATTTACCAACAGTTAAGTTTGTTACAGCTAGATATTCTGACTCAGGAGTATTAGCTCATACAAAAGAACGCATTGTTACACCTGACGGTACCGTTATTGATAACCTTGCTATTCAACGTCAAGCTATTATTGATCATAGAAAAGCATTGTTTAACGGCTTTAATAAAGATAAAGCAACTGTATTTACAAGTACTGTAATAGCAAAGTCAGTTGGTGTACTAAGAACTGACGGTTCAAAGAAACCATTGAAGCAAGCTTTAAGTAAGAACACTCAAGTTGCTATTATCAAGCAAGGTAAAGTATATGTTACTGATAAATACTCTGAGAGTAATCTTTATGTACCAAACATTATTACTGACGGTAAAGCTAATGGATGGCCAGTTGCTATAATACCAACTCCAACAGGTAAGCGTCTTGCTTCTCTTGTTACAGTTCCTGTATTAAAAGACGGGCATATTGATTTTATTCTTGGTTCATGGAGAGCGTTTCATAACTACAACGTTGATGTAGCAGCAGGAAAGAATGGTAAAGATAGTGATCTTGCTATTATCCAAGCTGTGTACAAAGCTTATGGTATCGAGTTTATTGACGGAGAGACTGCTGACTTTGCACGTTTAAGCAAGTATGTTAATGATTATATTACTCATACTAGTTCAAAAGCATACAATCCAATAAGCCAAGGTAAGGTTCACTTTAACATTACACCAAAAGGATACTTATCAATATGGCAAGTAAACACAGGTGATAAAAAGAAAGATAGTCTTATTATCGGAAACTTAGATGAGATATCAGAAGAAAAAATCAATAAGTTTTACGATATTGCAGCAAACTTAAGATACAGTATACGCTTTGGTACTGAGCAATCAGCAGGTATTGGTAATGATAAGTTAATGACTAATCTTACTATCAATCCTGATACTGGTGCTTTAGAGCAATCACAGCCTATGACGTATAACGAATATATGCTACAAACACTTGAGACTACATTAGAAGAAGGACGTCCTTACGATGAAACTAATACAGATGCTGATGAGTTAGTACACTTCTCTAACCCTGTTGTCGTATTTGGTAATATAGATTCAGAGACTCCATCATCAGGTACTAAACCTGAAGTTGCACCAAAAGTCCCTGCTCCTACAGCTCCTATTTCATCTACATCTGATGCTATTAATAAGTTAAAAGAAGAGCAGGCAAGAGAACTAGAGTTAGTTCGTAAACCAGTTCTTAATGGTAATGAGATTATTGATGACACAGATGGTTCTACTATTGATGAGTATGATACTGCAGAAGAAGCAATCAATGCATTACCAGAACTAGTAAAATACTACGAAGAAAAAGCAAAAGAGATTGATGCAAGATACACCATGTTAATTGCTGAAGAGGAGGCTAAAGTCAATGATTCTGCGTATATTAATGTAACGGATACATCTAAATCACAAGCACCTTTATCTCAAGAAGAAGCATTGGCTAAGTTCATGGATATGGACTTTGGACAACAGTTTGGTACTAATCAAACAGTTAACAAAGATCTAATCAAAGGTAACGATGATGAGTTGAAGTCAATAGCAACTACTACTAAGAAACTAGAGAACGAGAATAAACTTAACAAGAAGTGTAACTAATATGGCATGTTTATATAACATTAGCGGATCAGAGTTTTCAGAAGTAGAGGTTAAGCAGATTCTAAAGAGTGCTGCTACTCTACCAGGTAATGAAGGTTTGTCTGATGAACAATTATTAGATCTTGTAAAACAAGCTGTTGAAGATCGCTTTGTTAACATCAACTTATTTAATCTTGTACAAGAGCAGTCAATAACGAACGCGATCTTTTCTCAGTTCGTTGATGAGCTTGGTTTGTTAAAGCCAGGTGGTACGTATGAGAAGTCATCTCGTGTTTTATTTGCTGATATAAAGAGTAAGTTAAAGAACACAGCTTTAAAGGTTAAGTATTTTACTGAGAATATTGCTACTTCAGAAGAAGCATATAATGCTTTAAAAGAATTAGCAACAGAAGATATGCTTTCTAAGATACCTGAGCTTGGCATTCTTAACTACAAGGAGTTTTCTTATCTTGGAGAGTTACTAGATAACGTTACTGATGATGAGAACTTCGATAAGTTCACAGAGCAAGTTGTCATTAAGCTTAATCGTTTAGGATTAAAGGTTTCATCTGAAAACGAGATCCAAGACTTTGGTTTAACAAACGAATATTATGAGAGCTTACTTGCTGATGCAGGTGAGTTATTTGGTGAAGACGATGTTGATGTTGAAGATCCTTCTGTAAACGAAAGCTTTTCTGATTCACGTTCATTCCAGATGAACCCAAAGGATACAGCTACGACTCGTGTAAAGCTGTTATTTTCAAGCATTAAGAGTGACAAGGCTAATCTATTAGGTCTTGCTGATTTCGTACCTTACGATCAAGTATTTGAAGACTTACTTGTATTAGGTGCAGGATTACAACACGTTACTTATGAGTCTTTACAAGAAGCTATTTTAGAGAAAGCTCAAGTTAAACCATACCTATTAAACGTTCATAAGAAGTTAGGTGAGTTACAAGCATCAAAGAATGTTCAGTTGCTAAACGAAGTACTTACTGTAATAAACAAAGCATACACAGATCATACTATGTTGCTTTGGAATAAAGGTGAAGAAGGCGGAGTAACTGTTGAAGTTATTAGTTCTAATCGTAATAGCGTTATCAGACAGATAAAAAGCGACTGGTTAGAGTTACAAAAAGTATCAAAGCTTGTTAACAAAAATAAGTTTGGTAACTTAGTTATAAATACTGAGTTAGCTAAGTCATTGAAAGAGAAGTACTTAAAGATTAGATCTGGTAATAACTTAACAAAGAAACAAGAGTTCTTTAAAGAGTTACTTACTTCAATGAATATTCCTGTTGATGATGCTTACATGAAACATATTGGAGCAGCATTAAAAGCAAACAAGTTCAGAACCTTTAAAGCAAAGAGTTTCTCTGATTTACTTGCAACAGGTAATGTTGTTGATAATATTCTTAACACGTTAACAGCTGATATTGATACAACAACTGAGTCAGCAAACTACGAAGATAAGAACAACCCCATTATTCATGAGCGTGTATTCAATATACTTGCAAGTCTTTACTATGATCTACACTCAGATATCTATCAAACTGGTAGCTATCAGAATGGTGAGAATAAAAACATCTACGCTTATGTACAGCCTTCTTACTTAGAAACAGTAAAGAAGAAGCTAAAGACAAAGAGTTTCTTAGAGGTATTAAGTAATAGAGCTTATAGCAAAAGCTCAGAAGTAGTTAGACGCTTGCTTGAAGATGAGAAGACTGATAATGAATCATTTGTTTATGAGATATCTTATTCTGATAGTATAAAAGAAAAGAAAAAAGGAGAGATTGGTAAAGTTAAGAAGAACCAGTCACCAAGAGAGTTAATTCTTGATACATATTTAAAGCATCAGAATAACTTTGCTAAGGTTGGTTACTATAATATGTTTACGTTATCGGATAAGACAACTGCTCCGGTAATAAAGATGACAAAAGATAGTCTTGATCCATCAACTGATTTTGCTTTCTTCAAGACTAAGCCAACCGTTAGAGATTCATTCCAGTTTAAAGACGCATTCAAGAATAAGTTATATGATCTAGCAAAAGCTGAGATAGATCGTATGATTGCATATGCTAACTATACTAAGAAAGAAAAGCTGAACATTGCTAACTTTGAAACAGCTAGTAAGATGTTCTTTTTATTCCCAGTATTAAACAATCGTTCTGATGCAAAGCTTAACATGATCAGAACAAAGATCTATCAAGGAGTTGAACCATCCCTAGAAGATGCTCAATACTTAAAAGATCTTATTGGTGAGTCAATAAAAGATGACGTTATAAAAGAGTTGTCTAACTTGTTGCGTAAAAACATTATATCAAAAGGACCAACTAGTATTGATCCAGCAACAAATAAAGTACAGACATCTTATTACTTTCCTTTCTTTAATAATGTCTACATGAATCAGCTTTCACAGCTACAAGATTCAAGTAAAGCTATCTTTGCTATTGCAGATTTAAAGTATAACGTTCTTAGAGCTCAGATCAATACTACTCAAGTATTAGGTGCTGATATGGCTTTGTTCTATAAAGAATCAAAGCTTGTTAGTGCTGATCAAATCAAAGAGGTATTTGGTGAGTCAATGACTGTTAATCAGTTGTTGTCATACAATGTATCAACTGAGATGACACCAGAAGAGCAAAGCAAACGTAATATCATAAACGATGTTCTTAATGGTACAGTACTAAGTACAGTTGATGAGTTCTCAAAACGTGCTGCAATGTTTATTGCTCCTGGTTCTCAGGGTACTACAACTTGGCAAAGCACAAAAGGAAAGATTGTTGATGTATCTTTATACAAGATGATTACGTTAAAAGACGTGATTAAGTCTAACGATCAGTTCAGTAAGATTGAAACAACGGATGCTCAGGAGTTTGTTACATTACAAGAGCATATTAATCGTATGATGTCTGAGGGTAGAATACCTTTAGATATTTATGAGAGTATTTCTGATAAGATAGCAGAAGCTCGTAAGAAAAAAACTTTTGATTACTCTTTATCTGATATTGAGTTAGGTTTTGTATTACAACCAACAAAGCCTGTACACTCTTCTAACTCTGAGACTGATGGGTTTAATGAGATTAACTATGTTAAGTCTTCAGCCTATCCTCTTATTCCAGATAATACACGCGATTCAGAAATGGATAAGCTTCGTGTATTCATGGAGAAAAACAACGTTGGCTCTGCTGCATTTAAGACGGCAACAAAAACAGGTGCTCCAATATCGACACTAGAAGTGTTTGATGATAATGGTAACTTTATTGAACCATCTGAAGCTGAGTTCTCTTCTAACGTGCAGACTCTTTCAAGAGAAGGTCTTCGTACACAACAAGAGATTCCTCATCAAAAAGAGATGATCAACGTTGTTAGTCAGATGGACCGTCAGTTATTTGAAGGTCTTGATAACGTTCTTGACTTTATGTTTGCAGGTAAGAAACTTACCGCACCTCAGTTAAAAGGATTGAAAGAACAGATTCGTGTTGCTTTATTTGAAGGTAATGCTGAAGAGCTTCTTGACAGAATGGGTGTTTCAATAACTGATGAGTATGTTTCATTCAAGAGTGAGAGAAGTCTTGCTAACTTATTAAAAGAAGAAGCAATTTCTCGTAACTTAAGTATAAACGATATCCGTTCTATTGCAACAAACAAAGACGGTAAGTTAGTTATACCTGTATATCTATTATCAAACAGCTCTAAGTCACCATGCGCATCTCGAGTGTGTTCCGCGTGGCGCTGCTGGCAGCCGCTGCGCTCTCGGCCATGTCGCTGCCCGCCACCGAGGCGAACGTGCTGGCGGTCAACCACGACAACCACGTGGCGGCGTTCGACGCGGCCATGATCCACCCGTCGCACGAGACGCGTGTGCTGGCCGCTGCTCCCACGGAGGAGGAGGAGGAAGAGATTGAGGAGGCCGCTACCGAGGCCCCCAAGAAGAAGAAGAAAAAGAA
>Ga0228709_1000040_pt1 | contig 17260 bp, 17 predicted proteins | sample McNCre217_Aug_MT_FD_181464 | JGI IMG/M metagenome (GOLD analysis project Ga0228709, IMG submission 181464) | Metatranscriptome of freshwater microbial communities from McNutts Creek, Athens, Georgia, United States - 29-17_Aug_MT (Metagenome... | ecosystem: Environmental > Aquatic > Freshwater >...
GCTAAAACTATCCCATTGATCAGAAAGTTAGTTTTACCGCCTCCTGTGGGTTTTCAGAAAAATTGGAAAGTCTATCGCAGTAGATTTGTTGAGCCCAAAAGACTTGCTGCAGGGCAGCAGTTTTGGAAAAAACATCACGCCTTTATCAATGAAGTCGCACAACAAACAGGGGTTCCCCCAGAAATCATCGTAGCCATCATCGGCGTTGAAACTATCTACGGTAAACAAATGGGAAGTTTCTCAACCAAAGATACACTCATCACATTAGGGTTCCAGTATCCAAACACTCCTAACAAAGCCAGCCGCGAGACATTATTTAGAAACCAACTGGAAGATTTAATTCTATTGTGTTGGCATGAAAATTCGGCAGCCAAAGCATTCAAAGCTTGCCTCAATCAAACAGGCTCTTATGCTGGAGCTATCGGTCTACCTCAATTTATGCCAGGCAGCATTAGAAGATTTGGAATTGATGGCGATAAAGATGGCAAGATCGATTTACGTAACTCACCAGAAGATGCCATTGCTAGCGTTGGCAACTTTCTAAAAATGCATGGTTGGATAAAAGGTGAGCCTGTCTACTTAAAAATCAATGCCAACGACGACACTTTAAATATTGCTAAACAGTTAGCTGATGGCGAACCCAAAGCTAAACTACAACTCGGGCAATTAATCAAAGAGAAATTAGTTGACGCGCACACATTACCTGAATCCACACCGGCCCTAGTCGTTGATTTACCAAGCCCAGGGAACAACGGTGAAGCACTTGTGCAATATGTGATTGGCCTACGAAACTTTGTCGCAATTTGCGATTACAACCGCAGTTTTTTCTATGCCCAATCTGTCGCAGAATTCGCTGATGCATTAAGAGGCACTCCTTTTGAAGAAGATCTTATTGCAAAAAAGCCTTCCAAAAAACCCAAGAAGCCTTCATCGAAGGCTTCTATTAAAAAATCAAAAAAGACTCGCCAACCTACATCAACTAATGGTGCCTAATCTTTTTAAACAGGGAAAACACCTGTAGATAAATAACGGTCACCCCTATCGCAAACAATAAACACAATGGTGGCATTTTCTACACGCTCGGCGATACGCAACGCAACAACTAATGCACCCGCAGCAGAAATACCACAGAAAATACCTTCTTCTCTAGCTAGGCGCCTTGTCATATCTTCTGCAGCTGCTTGACTCACATATTCAATGCGATCGACTTTTGCGTCAGCATAAATTTTAGGGATATATTCTGGAGACCACTTTCGAATACCAGGAATTTGAGAACCTTCCTCAGGTTGCGCCCCAATGATTTGAATATTAGGGTTCTGGCCCTTAAGGTAAATTGAAACACCTGTAATGGTGCCAGTCGTTCCCATTGCAGAAACAAAGTGTGTCACCTGACCTTCTGTATCCTGCCAAATCTCAGGTCCAGTCGATTCAATATGAGAAAGCGGGTTATCTTTATTGGCAAATTGATCAAGAATCTTACCTTTGCCCTCACGCTGCAATTGCTCGGCATAGTCTCTGGCATACTCCATCCCTCCAGTAGCTGGGGTCAAGACTAACTCAGCGCCATAAGCAGCCATACTTTGACGTCGCTCAATACTTTGATTTTCAGGCATCACCAAAATCATTTTGTAGCCCAAAATGGCTGCCACCATGGCCAAAGCAATTCCTGTATTGCCGCTCGTTGCTTCAATGAGCGTATCGCCTGGCTTAATATCACCTCGCTGTTCAGCACGCATAAACATCGATAAAGCCGGCCTATCTTTAACAGATCCAGCAGGGTTATTGCCCTCTAATTTACCTAGAATAATATTATTTCTAGCTGCATTTTCAGGTCCGGGAATTCGTTGTAAACGAACTAACGGAGTATGGCCCACTGTTTGGGCAATAGTTGGGTAATTAGGTTTTGATGTAGGCATATGTATCTAATCTTAATACATATTGATTGTATCCATATGCCTAAGCTCATCAATGATTACTTTACTAAAAGCAATCACATTTACTTTTTTTACTCTTTCTTCTCTTCTTTTGCCTTTCTTTGCCTAGGAGATTTTTGAGAACTTGTTTTTTCAATATCTTTAGAACTGGTTTTAATTTTTTTAGAGCTCCCCGCTGAGACTTTAGATGCGCCATTAACCACTAAACCATGACCCATTAAACGCTCTACAGTTTTTTCACCAATCCCTTTCACCCTGCCATGCAAATCTGCGGCATCTTTAAATGGTCCATTCTTCTTCCTCTCTGCCAAGATGGCCTTAGCCTTAGATGGTCCCAAGCCTTGAATGGAATCTAACGCTGCTTGATCAGCCGAATTTACCTCGACTGCCGCATAGACATGACCACTTAACAGAAAGCAACTGAGTAGCCCACTGGCAACTAAACCGATGACTTTTAATAACCCTACACTTTTTAACGACATTTAGACTCCTCCAAAAGAAAAAGCTCCATCAATTGATGAAGCTTTTTTTAAAACGAGGTATCAGTCGATAAGTTGACCGGTAAACGAGCTCCTACAAAGGTTGCGCAAGAAAATCCGAATTCTCCGACAACCAAGTCATATATTTCTTAACGCCCTGTTCTACGGTTAGGAATTCTTTTTGATACCCAGCAGCTCTTAAGTGGGTTAAATCAGCTTGTGTGAAAGATTGATATTTACCACGCAAAGCATCAGGGAATGTCACATACTCTACCAAACGCTCATCTACCAGTTCAGATAAAGGTAACTCTCCCTCACCACCTAGTACACGTAACGTATTAATGACTGAACGCGCCACATCATTAAACGGTTGGGCTCGCCCAGTACCTAAATTAAAGATGCCGCTTTTCTCAGGGTGTTCCTGGAAAAATAAATTAACATTCACCACATCTTCTACAGAAACAAAATCTCGCTTCTGCTCACCTGGGGCATATCCACCATATTCACCAAATAATTTAACCGCTTGAGTTTCTAAAAATTGATGGTAGTGATGGAAAGCAACAGATGCCATACGACCTTTGTGAGACTCTCTTGGCCCATAAACATTGAAATATCTAAAACCAACTACCTGAGCGGTTGTTTTCTTTTGCAAAAAACGCTGACGCACAACTTGATCAAATAAGAACTTCGAGTAACCATAAACATTCAACGGCTTCTCAAATTCACGGCTTTCTTTAAAAATATCTGAGCCGCCATAAGTGGCTGCTGAAGATGCATAAAGATAAGGCACCTTTTGCTCCGTACAGATATCCAATAAATCAAGCGAGTAACGATAGTTATTTGCCATCATATATTTACCATCTGTTTCCATCGTGTCAGAGCAAGCACCCTCATGGAAAATTGCCTCAACTTTGCCAAACTTCCCTTTAGCAAAAGCCTCAATAAATTCTGATTTATCTAAATAATCAGCAATCTCTAAGTCAGCAAGATTGCGATATTTGTCGGCTGGCTTGAGCTCATCGACTGCAATCACATTGTTAATGCCGCGCTTATTTAGCGCTTCAACTAAATTTGAACCAATAAAACCAGCTGCGCCAGTCACAATATATGTCATTGCAATTCCTCTAAAGATACCGTTGCCGTACCCAATTTACCCACAACAATGCCACCAGCTTTATTGGCCAACTTCATTGCCTCAACTGCTGGCCACTTAGCGGCCAAAGCGACTGCCATCGAAGCAATCACTGTATCACCAGCACCCGACACATCAAAAACTTCACGAGCTTGAGCAGTTACATGCTCAACCCCACTCTCCGTAAAAAGGCTCATACCCTCTTCAGAGCGCGTTAACAACAATGCATCTAAACCTAACTCAACACGCAATGCTTGAGCCTTCTGAAAAAGATCTGACTCATCTTTCCAACGTCCAATGACCTGCCTTAATTCAGAACGATTTGGCGTGATCATGGATGCGCCCTTGTACTTGGAGTAATCATCACCTTTAGGGTCTACCAAAACAACTTTTCCAGCAGCTCTTGCTGCTGCAATCATCTTGGTCACATGCGTCAAAGCACCCTTACCATAATCTGAGAAAACCACGGCATCCACTTCAGGTAATAAAGATTGAAATTGCTCCAATTTATTTAATAGCGCTTCATGAGTAGGGGCCTGTTCAAAATCGAGGCGAATCAATTGTTGCTGCCTAGCTACCACTCTCAATTTCACGGTTGTTGGTGCACTAGCATCACGCTGTAAATAACTAGTAACACCTTGATTACCTAATAACTCCTCAATGCGTCGCCCGGGCTCATCATCGCCCACCACCCCCAAAATAGAAATTTTGGCGCCAATGCTAGCTGCATTTCGTGCCACATTGGCTGCGCCGCCCAAGCGCTCATCATTTTTACCAACTAATACAACAGGCACAGGCGCTTCTGGTGAGATTCTTTCTGTATCACCAAACCAATAACGATCCAACATCACATCGCCAACAACTAAAACGCGAGCCTGCCGAAACTTCTCAACATCTGACGGTGTTAATTTAATATCCATGTTTGTTATTTTCGTTAATCTCTAAGCGTTAAATTTAGTCATGACTACATAGATGGGCCAGATGGTGCGGCACCTTCGCCGCGCCGCGGAGAATAAGACTCCCAAGCATTACATCCAGGACACTGCCAATAAAAGCGTCTTGCTCTAAAACCACAGTTTCCACAAGTATATCGAGCCAAACTATTAGTTCGCTGCTTCAAAAGGCCTAAAGAGGCCTTAATATCAGTTTGCTTTTCTTGGTCACCCGCGGCCTCAGCCAAACTCAACCTAACCTGAGACCTTAATGCCATCGCACTCAGACTTGGCGTATGTTGCATCACATCTGTCATCAAGGCTTCTGCTGCTTCGTTACCCCGCAAAGCCAATACATGTCTAAATGTGATATCTAACAACTCACCACTAGCTTGCGTTTGCAATGCATGAATTAAAACAGCTAACGCCTCATCCGTCTTACCTAATACTTGATGAACCTTCATCCAACGATCAGCAACTAATGGTAAATAAGCTACATGATGTTGATGAATATCAGCCCAAACATTTACCGCCTCAACTAATTGATTCTGAGAAACCAATAAGTCACCCTTCAAGATAGTTGCACGCGGATGATTAGGGACTGCCTGCATCGCCAAATCAATATGTTGCGAGGCTACAACTGAGTTCTTAAGCCGCAGTGCATCTTCAGCCAATTCACAATGAAAGTGCGCCAACTCTTTACTTCTAGGCGCCCCACGTAACTCACCCAACTCTTGGCAAGCAATAATAGCCTTAGCCCAGTCTTTTTCAATCTGATACATTTCCAGCAGACTCTCTTTTGCTGGAATACCATATTTACTAATAGCACTGACTCGATGCAGAGAAGTCTCAGCCCTATCTAACAGACCCGCCCTTAAGAAATCGCGGCCCAATTCATAGGCTGCATGATCGCGATGTCTAGAAGGCAAATCATCACGATTGGCCAAATGTTGATGCACTCGGATAGCGCGCTCAGTTTCACCTCGGCGGCGAAACAAGCTGCCCAAGGCAAAATGTAATTCAGTAGTTTCAGGGTCTAACTGCGCAATCTGCACCAAGGCATCAATCGCCTTATCAGGCTCTTCATTTAGAAGTAGGTTTAAACCTTTAAAAGTTGATTTTTGCTGGGCTAGCCGTTCAATTTCATTTTCGCGTTTTTCTAAACGCATATCCCAACGAGCGCCAACCCACCCTAAAGCAAAGGTGACTAGTAGCGCAAACAACCACCAAGGTTCAATCTGTAACACGATGTATTAACGAAGCTGTTTAAAGCGACGGATAGAAACGCCACTTAATAAAGTGAGCAAAATACCTAAAACAAAGGCTATGAATAAAACAAAAATAAGAGGTAAATCCCAGCTGAGGCCAGGAATCAATTGAAAATTAATTTCTTGGGTATTACTTAAAGCCAATAAGACTAAAAGAATAAAAATAATGAATCGTCCAATAATCCGCAACACTTTAAGTGCGGCATTCAGAAACGCTGTCATTCTGCAGAGTCATCCTTCTTAGGAAAATCTACACGCTCCCTTAACTCTTTACCAGGTTTAAAGTGCGGCACATGCTTTTCAGGGACCATTACTTTTTCACCTGACTTTGGATTGCGTCCTTGGCGAGGTGGTCGATGATGCATAACAAAACTACCAAAACCACGCAACTCAATGCGCTTGCCGTCAGCCAACGCTTGCGACATGGTGTCGAGCAATGTTTTAACGGCCAACTCCACATCACGCGGCAATAGCTGCGGGAATGCCTGAGCCAAACGCTCTACCAATTCTGATCGTGTGATCGTCGATGAATCACTGCGTTCTAAATCGTCCATAACTCAACAATATTCTTTTTTAATCGTTTTGAAAATCCCCACTCGTCAGAGCGGGGATTCCCCTACACATTACACCAAGTATTAATTACCTTGATTGTCTAACTTAGCTTTTAGCAATGCACCCAAATTCGTTGTGCCTGCACTAGCTTCATTCTGCAACTTGCTAATAGCTTGTTGCTGATCGGCGCTATCTTTAGCCTTGATAGACAAGTTGATGTTGCGTGACTTGCGGTCAATATTGATGATCATCGCATTAACGGCATCACCTTCTTTTAACAAGTTACGAGCATCTTCAACGCGGTCAGTTGAAATTTCAGAAGCGCGCAAATAGCCTTCAACTTCATCAGCCAACTGAATAACAGCGCCCTTAGCATCAACGCTCTTCACAGTACCGTCAACAATGCTGCCTTTGTCACTAGTAGATGTGTAGTTGTTGAATGGATCACCAGACAACTGCTTAATACCTAAAGAAATACGCTCTTTTTCAACGTCGATAGCCAAAACAACTGTTTCAACTTCGTCACCTTTTTTGTATTTGCGAACAGCTTCTTCGCCAGTCTCTTGCCATGACAAATCAGACAAGTGAACCAAACCGTCGATGCCACCAGGCAAACCAATAAATACGCCAAAGTCAGTAATAGACTTAATTGCCCCACTTAACTTCTCACCTTTTTGGTGAGCACGAGCAAACTCATCCCATGGGTTTGGTTTACATTGCTTCATACCCAAGCTAATACGACGCTTGTCTTCATCAATGTCCAGAACCATTACTTCAACTTCCATACCCAACTGAACTACTTTGCTTGGAGCAACGTTCTTGTTTGTCCAGTCCATTTCAGAAACGTGTACCAAACCTTCGATACCTGTTTCAATTTCAACGAATGAACCGTAATCAGTTAAGTTAGTAACCTTACCGAATAAACGTGTGTTTGGTGGGTAACGACGTGCGATACCAACCCATGGATCGTCGCCCAACTGCTTGATACCCAATGAAACACGATTCTTATCTTGATCGTACTTAAGAATCTTAGCGGTCACCTCTTGACCAACAGTCAACATCTCACTTGGGTGACGAACACGGCGCCATGCCAAGTCCGTAATGTGCAACAAGCCATCCACACCACCAAGATCCACGAATGCACCGTAGTCAGTAATATTTTTAACGATACCTTGAACAACAGTACCTTCTTTAAGATTTGATAGAAGCTTAGCGCGCTCTTCGCCTTGGCTAGCTTCAACAACAGCACGACGTGACAACACAACGTTGTTGCGTTTACGGTCAAGCTTGATAACCTTGAACTCCATTGTCTTGCCTTCATATGGAGACGTGTCCTTAATAGGGCGTGTATCCAACAAAGAACCTGGCAAGAAAGCACGAATGCCGTTCACCATAACTGTCAAACCACCCTTAACCTTGCCAGTAACGGCACCAGTTACAAGCTCACCTTGCTCAAGAGCTTTTTCTAGGTTCAACCAAGATGCTAAACGTTTAGCTTTGTCACGAGACAATACTGTGTCACCGTAACCGTTTTCTAGTGCATCAATCGCAACAGAAACGAAATCGCCTGGTTGAACTTCGATTTCACCTTGATCGTTAAGGAATTCCTCAACAGAGATAAAAGCTTCAGATTTCAAACCGGCATTAACCACTACGAAGTTGTGATCGATACGAACAACTTCAGCGGAAATAACTTGACCAGCCTTCATGTTAGAGCGGGCTAGGGATTCTTCAAATAGAGCTGCAAAAGATTCAGACATGTGTTTTCACTATATAGCCGTCAGAAAGAAACCGACGGGTTAGGTTAAAAATACCAATACTCGCGTTGCAAATATCAGCGCTTCATTTTTCTTGTTGTTATAAAACTTAATCCGCCTTATACCAAGCAAGAACTTGGTTCACTGCCTCTTCAATCGTCATGGACGTGGTGTCAAGGTAATGAGCCCCTTCTACAGCTTTTAGTGGCGCTGTGCTGCGACTTGCATCGCGTGCATCACGATCACGTAAATCCTGCATAAGGACATCCATATTAGCAGAAAACCCCTTAGCTATCAATTGTTTATAGCGTCTCTCCGCCCTAGCCTCAACACTAGCAGTTAAAAATACTTTAATCCTGGCATCCTTGAAGATAACACTGGCCATATCGCGACCATCTGCCACCAAACCAGGCGCTTGGCGGAAAGCTTGCTGTCTTGCTACTAAAGCAGTTCTTACGCCAGGATGGACAGCCACCTCAGAAGCACGCTTCCCCATTTCCTCCTGACGAATCACATTTGTCACATCGACACCAGCCAAAATAACCCTATCCCCTTGAAAAATAACATTTAATTTTTCAGCGATCGGCACTAAATCTCGCTCTACATCAGTGCCAATACCTGCTTTCAAGCTTGCCAAGCCGACCAAACGATAGAGTGCCCCACTGTCTAAATAATGAAAGCCAAGAGCATCTGCCACTCTTTGAGCAACCGTTCCCTTACCTGAGGCTGTTGGTCCATCGATAGCAATAACAGGGATCGATTGATTAGATAGAAGAGTCATTTTTCTAGATTTTCTGGGTTATGAATAGAAATTTTGGTGAAATAAATAAGCGGATTATTTCTTAATGTGAAATGAATTAACTCTATTTAGTGGTCAAAAACGGCTCTTTAGGCAAGTTATGAGCGTGTAATCAATGCAAATTCCTTGAAATACTCCGGAAAAGTTTTAGCAACGCAACCAGGCTCATTGATACGTACTTTTAAAGGACCCAAAGTGGCCAAGGAGAAACACATCGCCATGCGATGATCATCATAGGTATCAATGCCCTCCACTGGTGTTGTCCAACTAGTTGGCGCACTAACCTGAATAAAATCGTCTCCGGCTACAACAGTTGCGCCCATTTTCTGCAACTCTTTTGCCATGGCAGCAATACGATCGGTTTCTTTCACTCTCCAACTGGCAATACCCGTTAACTTGGTTGACCCTTCAGCGAATAATGCAGCGACCGCTAGAGTCATTGCCGCATCTGGAATCGCAACACAATCAATCTCAATGCCGCGAAGTTTGCCATTGGGGGTATTTACCCCCGCGACTTCAATCCAATCTTCTCCAGCGTGAACATTGGCCCCCATTTGCTTTAATGCATCAGCAAAAGCGACATCCCCCTGAATACTATTAGCACCAACGCCAATTACTCGAACAGGCCCTTGGCCAACGGCACCCGCTGCTAAAAAATAAGATGCAGAAGAGGCATCGCCTTCAACATATAAAGTACCTGGACTGACATACGGATTACCTAGATTAGCCGGGATATAAAAACGTTGCCAAGCTTCATTACGTACAACCACTCCAAAGCGATGCATCAGTTTTAAGGTGATATCGATGTAAGGCTTTGAAATCAACTCACCTACAACCTCGATACAAATCTCACTCCTAGCCACCAAAGGCAAAGACATCAGAAGCGCAGTTAAGAATTGACTTGATACATCGCCACGAACTTTAATAGGGCTATCTGTACGAATTTCCCCTTGCCCAATTTGCAAAGGAGGATAACCTTCATGTTGCTCATACTGAACATCAGCGCCCACCATTCTCAAGCCATCAACCAAATCACCAATAGGCCTCTCATGCATGCGCGGAACACCATGCAAACGGTACTGACCGCCCAAAATAGCAAGTGCTGCAGTTAATGGACGAATCGCCGTACCGGCATTACCCATAAATAAATCAGCGTGAACTTGAGGGAATTTTCCAGAGCAACCAGTGACAACACAGTCGCCATCAGTTTCGTCAACACTCACACCTAAGGTTTTTAACGCAGAGCGCATAACCTGCGTATCATCCGCATCTAAAAGCCCCTTCAAGCGCGTCACACCTGTTGCTAGCGCGGCCAACAAAAGTACGCGATTTGAGATACTTTTAGAACCTGGCAAGATAACAGTGCCACTAACTCGCTGAAATGGACCTAACTCAATAAAATCATTTGGTTGGGCAGCGCTCATGAACGACCCTCCCACTTCTGACGCTCAATACTTGCACGGGTAAATGCTGTCAATAAAGCATCGCCATCCTCTTTTGCAATCATATCGCGCAACATCTTTGTCAAACTCAAGTAATGATCCATCTCACTAAGGATGGCCGTTTTATTCGCCAAACAAATATCACGCCACATCTCCGGGCTTGATGCTGCAATACGAGTGAAGTCTTTAAAGCCAGCACCCGCATGACCCAACTTAACAGAAGCATCTTCAGAATTTGCCACCTGCAACATCAAGGCAAAAGATAAGATATGCGGTAAGTGAGAAATTGATGCAAATACGGCATCATGCTGTAAAGCTGACATGCGATGCGTATTCGCGCCGGCTGCCAACCAAAAATCGTTCATAGCATCCACTGCTGGCGGCAAATTTTCCTGCAAGGGGCACAAAATAACTTGTTTATCTTTAAATAAATCTGCTTTAGCCGCACTAGCGCCATGTTGCGCACCCCCAGCAATCGGATGCGCAGGAATAAATTGAGCAACTTTGTCGCCTAAGGCAGTTTTTGCAGCCATGATCACATCACTCTTCGTGCTGCCCGCATCGGTAATCAATGCCTTGGGTTTTAAGTGAGGCTCAATTGCATGTAAAACTGAAAATGTTTGAGACACTGGCACACAAATAACGATTACATCAGCCAACTTAGAACACGCCTCAAGACTCATGACTTCGTCAATAGCGCCAACCGCGATAGCCTCATCCAAATTTGCTTGCGAACGCCCCACCCCAATAACTCGGTCAAACGTCTTTGCTTGTTTATGCGCCAGCCCAAGGGATGCGCCAATTAAGCCCACCCCAACAATACCCAAGGTTAATTTAGATGTCTTGTTATTTGTCATCAATTCAAAATCTTTTTCAAAGCAGCAATAAATGCCGCATTCTCTTCTGGCAAACCAATTGAAATACGCAACCATTGAGGTAAACCGTAGTTCCCGACAGGCCTAACAATAATGCCCGCCTTCAATAATGCTAGATTAACAGTAGCGCCAGCATGAGGCTCATCACCGACTTTGACCAATACAAAGTTTCCAGAAGAAGGTAAATAACGCAAACCCATTTCATCAAATGCAGCAGTTAATTGTTGATAGCCAGCACGGTTAATCTCGTAACACTTCTTCAGAAACTCAGCATCCGCCAAGGCAGCAATCGCTGCAGCCTGAGCCAAGCTATTAACATTAAATGGCTGACGAATGCGATTCAATAAATCAGTCACCGCTGTTTGTGCAATCCCATAACCAATTCTTAAACCAGCCAAGCCATAAGCTTTCGAGAAACTTCTTGAAACAACCACATTAGGAAATGCTTTAACCCAAGCAACAGCGTCGTATTGCTGCTCAGGCGTCAAAAATTCGTTATATGCCTCATCAACAACCACCACCACATGCTTAGGCACTTGCTGTATGAAAGCTTCAATATCAGCGCCCTTTAAAAAAGTACCTGTAGGGTTATTCGGGTTCGCCACAAAAATCAAGCGAGTTTTAGAAGTTATAGCTTTTAGCATGGCCGGCAGATCATGACCATAATCTTCAGTTGCAGGCACTTCAACTGCCACAGCACCCACCGCTTGAGTAGCCAATGGATAAACTGCAAAGGCATGTTTTGAAAAAATAACTTCATCACCCTCATGAGCGACGGCTCTTGCAGTCAACTCAAGAATATCATTGCTTCCATTACCTAACGTAATCCACTCAAAAGGTACATTGAGTTTTTTTGCCAAGGCATTTTTTAAATCAAATCCATTGGAATCAGGATAACGACCAAGTTCCTCCGCCGCTTTAGCCATGGCTTTTTTAGCTGAGTCAGGCATTCCTAATGGGTTTTCATTAGAAGCCAACTTAACTATCTTGCTCTCATCTAAACCAAACTCTCTAGCAACCTCGCTAATAGGTTTTCCACCTACATAGGGCGCAATGGCACGCACATAGGAAAGTCCAATAGATGACTCTTGGTCTTTAGTCATAATCGATCCTTCTCAATTTCAGTGGCTACGGGGATAGGACCCGAGATTTTTAAAGAATGCTGCCTCAGTCTCCAATTCAGCTAAAGCTGCTGCAACTTTAGGATCACTAGCGTGACCATCAATATCAATATAGAAAAAGTACTCCCATGTGCCGCGTCTGGCTGGGCGTGACTCAAAACGATTCATGGATACACCATGCTTAGCCAACGGTGCCAATAAGTGGTAAACCGCACCCGGCTTATTAGTAACGGACAAGATGACAGAAGTCTGATCTGTGCCAGAAGCTTGGCATGAACCATGGCTAATCACCACGAAACGAGTGCGATTATGCGGATCATCCTGAATCGAACTTTGCACAGGTAATAGACCATATTGTTGTTGAGCAATATCTCCAGCAATGGCGGCAATTGCTCCATCTGTTGATGCAACCTTTGCAGCCTCACCATTGCTACTAACAGCTTGGCGCTCTAATTTAGGTGTATTGGTTGCCAGCCAACGCTGGCATTGCGCCAAGGCTTGAGGATGCGCAAATACCTTTGTTACACCATCTAGCGTACCAGTTTTAGTTAACAAATGATGCTTGATCATCAAAGCGATTTCGCCCGTAATTCTCAAATCCGTATCAAGCAATAAATCCAACGTTCTTGATACCGCACCTTCAGAAGAATTTTCTACCGGCACCACACCAAATTAAGCAGCACCTGCATCAACGGCACGAAATACCTCATCGATCGTGGCACAAGGTACACCATTAATAGAGTGTCCAAATTGAGCAAAAGCAGCTTGCTCTGAAAAAGTTCCTGCAGGCCCGAGATAAGCGACGCGAACTGGTGCCTCTAGGGCACGGCAGGCAGACATAATTTCTCGCCAAATATGGGTAATACCTTCTGGTGCAATAGCACTTTTATTCTTTGCAATTAAACCATCGATGACTTGGCGCTACGTTCAGGACGAAACACCGGTGCATTGGTGCCGTGCTTAACTTTACCCACTTCCTGAGCAGCTTGTGCACGTTGCCCCAACAGCTCCAACAATTGCTGATCTAGTGCATCAATTCGAGCACGTAACGGTGCTAAATCCTTATCGTCATTGGCCACGCTCGAACTCCTTCATGTAACTCACCAAGGCCTGCACACCCTCTAAAGGCATCGCGTTATAAATACTTGCTCTCATACCGCCCACACTCTTGTGGCCTTTGATATTCATCAGCCCTTGCTGAGCAGCACCTGTAACAAAAGCATCATTCAATGCTTCATCTCTCAAATAGAAGGTTACATTCATGCGCGAACGATAACGTTTATCAATTTTTCCAACATACAAATTGCTTTGGTCAATGCAGTCATACAGCAAATTAGATTTCTGAATATTCTTCTGCTCTATAGCTGCAACACCACCTTGACGCTTTAACCACTTAAACACCAAGCCTGCCAAATACACACTAAACGTTGGTGGTGTATTGAGCATAGAATCATTCTCAGCCTGCTTGGCCCAGTCCCAAATAGTTGGTGTAATCGGCATAGCATGACCCAATAGGTCTTTACGTACAATCACAATGCTCAAACCAGCTGGGCCGATATTTTTTTGCGCGCCACCAAACAAGACACCGAACTGGTTAACATCCAAAACTCGCGACAAAATATTGCTTGAAACATCGGCAACCAATGGCTTTGAAATCTTAGGGATCTCTTGAAACTCAAGACCACCTACCGTCTCATTTGAACAGATATGCACATAAGCAGCATCATCAGATAACTGCCAATCTTTTTGATCTGGAATAGTGGTGTACCCAGTTGACTGACTTGATGCAGCAATATGAGCATTACCGTATTTAGCGGCCTCTTTAATAGATTTCTCAGTCCAAATCCCCGTTGCAATGAAATCAGCTTTTGGGCCATTTGAGGCTAAAGACATTAGATTCATGGGAATAGCTGCGTTCATACCAATTGCACCGCCCTGCAAAAATAAAACGGCATAACTATCAGGGATATTCATTAAATCACGGAGATCTGCGACAGTCTCTTCGTAGCAGGCCATAAATGCCTTGCCACGATGACTCACCTCCATCACCCCCATCCCCAAACTCTGCCAATTAAGCATGTCAGGAGCAGCCTCTTTTAACACTTCCTCAGGAAGTGTTGCAGGGCCTGGCGCAAAGTTATAAACGCGCTGATCAAACATTACTATTAGGCTCCTCGCCTTGCGCAGCTGGATTATCTGAAGCAGCTTCTAACTCATCAGATACGTCCCCTTCATCATCCGCATCGTCACCCTCAGCAATACGCTGCAAACCAGATAACGCTGTGCCCTCATCCACATTAATCAAGGTCACACCTTGTGTCACACGGCCCATTTCACGAATCTCTGAGACACGTGTACGAACCAAGATGCCGCCAGTAGTAATCAACATAATTTGATCTTGCTCCGACACCAACACAGCAGCAACTACTTTACCGTTACGTTCGGTTGTTTGAATAGCAATCATGCCTTTGGTGCCACGACCATGACGCGTGTACTCGGCAATTGGCGTTCTCTTGCCGTATCCATTAACAGTTGCAGTCAAAACGCTACCAGGCAATGTTGCAGGATCAACACCGGCTTCAATGGCACCTTCAGTTTCTGCAGGAGCAACCAACATCGCAATCACTTCATGAGAAGCTTCTAAATTCATGCCTCTAACGCCGCGAGCAGTGCGCCCCATTGGGCGCACATCATTCTCATCAAAACGAACTGCTTTACCAGCATCGGAGAACAACATCACATCGTGCTGACCATCTGTAATGGCAGCACCTACTAAATGATCGCCCTCATCTAAATCAACCGCAATAATGCCGGCCTTACGTGGATTTGAGAAATCAGATAAACGAGACTTTTTCACAACTCCTTTGCGGGTCGCCATGAACACATATTTATCATCCTCATAAGCCTTAATCGGCAAGATCACGGTAATCTTTTCGCCCTCAACTAATGGGAAAATATTGACGATTGGTTTACCACGAGAAGCACGGCCACCTTGCGGCACCTCCCAAACTTTCAACCAATACATACGTCCACGATCAGAGAAACAAAGAATCGTGTCATGGGTATTGGCCACAAATAAAGTTTCTACCCAATCCTCATCTTTTGTTGCAGTTGCCTGCTTACCTCGGCCACCACGCTTTTGAGCACGGTACTCAGAAAGCGGTTGACTCTTCATGTAACCACCATGAGATAGCGTTACAACTAAATCTTGAGGGGTAATCAAATCTTCCGTAAACAACTCTGTTGCATTCATCTCGATGCGTGAACGGCGACCAGTATCGCTACCAGACTCACCAAATTCAGCCTGAACTGCCTGTAACTCTTCAGTAATGATGACGGTAATACGCTCAGGTTTTGCCAAAATATCTAATAGATTAGCTATCTCAGACATCACCTCTTTGTACTCATCAACAATCTTATCTTGCTCCAAACCTGTCAAACGTTGCAAACGCATTTGCAAGATTTCTTGAGCTTGACCTTCTGATAGACGATACAAGCCATCTCCCTGCATACCTACCGCTGGGTCCAAATCTTCTGGACGGAATGAATTTCGTCCACCTGGCGCATCTTTTTCAGCTCTGGATAACATCTCACGAACAACAGAAGAATCCCAAGATCTGAGCAACAATTCTTTTTTAGCTTCTGGCGGTGTTGGTGCAGCCTTAATAATTTTGATGAACTCATCAATATTGGCTAAAGCAACTGCTAAACCTTCCAATACGTGGCCACGATCACGGGCTTTGCGTAATTCAAACACAGTACGACGAGTCACCACCTCACGACGGTGTGACAAGAAGCACTCCAACATCTGCTTTAAGTTGAGTAAACGGGGCTGGTTGTCCACCAAAGCCACCATATTCATACCGAAAGTATCTTGTAATTGAGTGAATTTATAGAGGTTATTCAATACCACTTCAGGTACTTCACCACGTTTTAACTCAATCACCACGCGCATACCTGACTTATCAGACTCATCACGGATATCTGAAATGCCCTCAACCTTTTTCTCAGTAATCAACTCAGCAATGCGCTCTAGCAAGGTCTTTTTATTAACTTGGTAAGGCAACTCATCAACGATAATCGATTGACGTGAACCACGGTCCATATCTTCAAAATGCGTCTTTGCACGCATCACCACACGACCACGCCCAGTGCGGTAACCATCTTTAACACCAGAGATACCGTAAATAATGCCTGCCGTCGGAAAATCTGGCGCAGGGATGATTTCCATCAAATCATCAATACTGCAGTCAGGGTTGCTCAACAGATAGAGGCACCCTGAAACTACTTCATCTAAGTTATGAGGTGGAATATTAGTGGCCATACCGACCGCAATACCTGAAGAACCATTAATTAATAAATTAGGGATCTTTGCCGGCAGAATTAAAGGCTCTTTCTCACTACCGTCGTAGTTGGGGCCAAAATCTACGGTTTCTTTATCAAGATCATCCAATAACTGATGCGCAATCTTGGCCAAACGAATCTCCGTATAACGCATCGCAGCTGCGTTATCGCCGTCAACTGAACCAAAGTTACCCTGACCATCCACCAACATATAGCGTAATGAAAAATTCTGCGCCATACGAACAATCGTGTCATAAACAGCAGAATCACCATGCGGGTGATATTTACCAATGACATCGCCCACAATACGAGCAGATTTCTTGTAAGCACGATTCCAATCATTATTAAGCTCATGCATCGCAAACAAAACGCGACGGTGAACAGGCTTTAAACCATCCCGAACGTCTGGCAGCGCACGGCCTACGATGACGCTCATGGCGTAATCTAGGTAGGAACGACGCATTTCGTCTTCTAGGGATATTGGGAGTGTCTCTTTAGCAGCGTCTGCTTACGCTCTTGACCACCGTGTCTCGTTACTTGTGTCCAACACTTACTGGCAAGGCGGGCACTGTACGTGCCGAATACTTTCATTACGCTATCGATATGCAATCGAGTCACTTGCACA
>Ga0228709_1000047_pt1 | contig 16554 bp, 20 predicted proteins | sample McNCre217_Aug_MT_FD_181464 | JGI IMG/M metagenome (GOLD analysis project Ga0228709, IMG submission 181464) | Metatranscriptome of freshwater microbial communities from McNutts Creek, Athens, Georgia, United States - 29-17_Aug_MT (Metagenome... | ecosystem: Environmental > Aquatic > Freshwater >...
GGGGGCTTTTTGTTGCTAAAATTAATTAGCTTTTTTCTCAACCTCTTGGGCTGGAAGTTGATCTTGCGCTTGTTTTTGTAATTTAAGCGTAAGCGGGTTACAAATTCTAGCAGGTAGTTCTTGCAAACCTGCTAGAAGATTGTTTGCTTCTTCAATAGTTACAGTAAGTGTAATTTCTGTGTTATTAGCAATCATATTACTTAATTGGACAGGCACCGGTAGCGCACTCAGCATCAGTAATCTCGTCAAACGAGTTAGTGTTGTTAAGGTCAACAGTGCTTAATGTTTTAACGTAGTCGTTGTAATCTTGTTCAGTTACAACTTCCTGTGGGAGATATAAGTAGCCAAGATCTTTAGCTGTCTTAGTCGGATCTGTTCTGTAGATGAACGAAACACCAACATAACAATCCCAGTTATCTAGTAACCAGTCAATAATTTCTGGTACTTCAGTAGGATCATAGGAGATAGTTACAGAAGTGTTTTGCTGATTCCAAGAAGTTTGCAGCAACTTATAACGCTCTAACTGCACAATGGCAGATTCAAGGTTAACTTCCTTACCGTCAACTTCATCAAATGGAACTCCGTCCCACATAACAGGGAATGTTACTAGAACTCCGCTATCATCCACAGGATGATTAATAACACGATAACCAGCGTCACGCAACTTCTCCACTACAGGGTCATGCTTACTAAACTGAACATTGTTGAAAATGTACTTTCCTAGAGGTTTATGTACGCCCTCTGTAGTGTCCATAATCTTAGACAATGTACCGGATGGTTTGATACAGGTAACGTTCTTAGGTGCTGGTAGTCCCAACTCTTGAGCCATTCCGATGGCTGCGCCAGTGGCTGTACGCTTTAGGTACTCATAGTCATAAGAACCCATATCTGGACGCATAGCGATACCAGTTAGCCCCACACCACAGAGTCTAAGGAAATAGTTGTTAAGATGCCAAGATTCCTGAAGTATACCGTCCTGAAGGTTAACACACGTTTGTCGGTAGTTGGCACGAGCTGCAAGTCGTATAGCGTTGTGCAAACCGGCAGTGTCGCCTTTGAACTTGGCAATGTCAGTTTCGGTAAGGTTACAGAAAGCCTTATTACCGAGTAAGATTTCAACGCATGGATTGGCTCCCTTAAACCAAGGGGCTCTCCTAAGTGCTTCGACTTCATTAATAAAACCTGGTTCACTGCCGCCTGCTTTAACCATCATATCAAAGATACGTTCTAGGTCTGCTTTAAGTGGCTTCTCTTTGAATACTAGAGAGTTGTTAGATTGCGTACGATGTGCATTGTTATGTAACCACCAATCTTTCTTGGCTACAGCAAATTCTTCCCACTCTGGTTGACCGTAATCGAATAGCGCGATTTCAGCACTGCGACGAGAGGATAGAATAGTGCCGAGATGGTTAACAATGTCCAGAATATCCATCCTAGTAAGTAAACTGTCAGCACGGCCATTAAGAATATTGGCAATAGCAGTATAAGCAATACTAATTGCAGAATCACCTGACGAAATCCATCCATAACCTTTTAACCTTTCACCTGCAGGACGAAGCTGACTAAAATCAAGAACAAGAGTATCCGCTGGATACTTGCCAGCCAATAACTTGCCAATGGATTTTGCCCATGCTTCGGCTGAGTCGCCAACTTGAATTGTCCAAGTTTTTGTACTTTCATCGAACCACTCTGCGTTATGCTCTTTACCACCTTTATCGGTTCTAGTAGAGCGTACTACTTTGATATTTTTAATAGGCTTAGAGAAGCCGTTTAATGTACCCACAACTGGTTTGAATCCAACACCGCAACCCTGTAGCAGTAGCCATAGAACGTCTACTACGTCATAGATTGTTTCAACGTGTGTGAAGCTACAGTTGAACTGAGAGGCTTCACGAGTCTTAGCAACATTAGTGCCGCCAAGCCATAGTGTACGACCACTCATTAGAACTTTACGATCTAGCATTAGCTGTTCTAGATCATACAGTTCTGCATACTCTACGTCATTTAAGTCGCGTCCGACTGCTCGTTGCCACAACCATTCTTGATGATCAATAACTCGGGCAACTGTTTCTTGCCATGTTTCAAATTCTTTTCCGTCGTCTGAAATAGGACGATTGTATGTACGACGTGTAATTACTTGTGCTCGTGTGCTGACTGCCATTTAATTCCTTTATTGTCCTGTACTACCAAAACCACCAGTGCCTCGTGCAGTATCATTCCATGTATCTTTAAATCCGAATAACTCAACTCGCTGAATAACTAACTGGGCAATTCTGTCTCCGACCTCAATTTTATATGGGTCTTCTGAAATATTTTTTAGCAATACTTTTAAATTTCCACGATAATCGGAATCAATGACTCCAACAGAATGTGGGATTGTAATGCCTTTTTTCCCTTGCGAACTGCGATTATAAATAAGGCCAACAAAGCCTTCCGGAATTTTAATCGCTATACCTGTATCAACAAGTTTTTGCTCACCGGGATAAATTTCGTGTTGTTCATATGAGAACAAATCGGCTCCGGCATCGGTACGATGTGCACGTTGTGGAAGTTTAGCTCCAGGAGATACTAAGCAATCCAGTGTCGAATAGGTATATTGCCCTATAGTACCAGTGCTTACTAAAATTGCGTTATTCATTTGTATAAGTTTCTAAGATGTTATCAATTTCTTTACAATTATCTTCACCAACAGCTTCCTCACAATGAGTAACCAAGTCCATTAGTTGATAATTGAGCATAAGCTGATCTTTGCATTTATTCAGCTCTTGAATATATTTATACTTGCCGTTTAGTGGGATGCTGGCAATAATATCCCATGTAGAACCATACTCAGCAACTAAGGAGGCTGCCCGTTTAGGGCCGATACTTGGAACTCCAAATACGTTATCGCCCGTATCGCCTGTTAGACACTTAATAGAGATATAATCCTCAGGACTCCAATCGTAGTGATCGTTCCAGTTCTCGAAAGTTGTTTCTTTACGAGTAACATACGAAAAACGACTAACTTTAGGTTCGATAAGCAGGTCCCAGTCCTTATCGGAGGAGACTAGCCAAATTTCGTCAAACTTGAGTGATTTTTTCTTGGAAACGATGTAAGCTGCAATATCGTCAGCTTCAACGCCTTGGAATCGAATAACTGGATAATCTGTGTTAGCTTTGATATGTTCTAGCGTAGCCAAGAAATCTTCAAAGAAAAGTTCAAAGGCTGCGGCTTCTGCTTCAGTTTGTTCGGCTTGTTTATCTTTACGGTTTTGTTTATACTCAGGATAAATAGCTTTACGGTATGTAGAAGATCCCTGATCACTAGCGATAATAACGTGAGAAGCCTTGTAACTTTTCTTGAGGCTATTAACTGTACGCAAGTAGTCTTCTGCAAAATCTGTAGCACCACTATGCTTATAGCGGAACGCCAAGTTTAGTGCGTCCACAATAAGCAAAGTGTTATTAGCTTGTGTAATTTGTTGAAATGATTTCATTATATATTTTCGTGGTTAAGTGTATATTATACACTTTTCAACTACTTGTTTCAAGTCACAAATTGTGGTTGCTCCCACTTTAGCCAATCTTCCAGCAGAGCTACATAGAACTCGTGGCTTTCATGGTTATAGTAGATGCAACGGTAATTTTGGCTATTAGGCATATCGTCAAAAGCTACGAAGACTTTGCTTCGGTCAAACTTGAAGATTAGCAGAGGTTTTTTACCTACTTGCGTACCTTGACGAGTTGTCTGTTCCCAAAATTCCACTAATTGCGGCGTTTTAGACGTTAGTAAATGTGATGTAAGATGATCTTCTTTATAGCCTTTAACTTCTACGCACCAGAGATTAGTTCTCCCTGGTACGTACAAGTCGCCTTTAAGCTGATGTTTAGGGTCAAGGGCACCAGAACCAGGTACTCGTTCCCACGTTAGCTGTGTATGTTTTCTAAGTAGATCTCTTACTGTAGTTTCGGTTCTTGCGCCCTTGGCTCTTGCATCAACAACCATTACTCTTCAGCTGCTGGTTCTTCTGGAGCTTTAGGAGCTGGAGCAGTTTTAGCTGCTGGTTTTGCAGCAGGTGCAGGTGCTGGAGTTGTTTCATCTGCTGTCTTAGTTGTGATAGAATTATCTTCTGTACACAGGTAAGTAACATATGTTTCAACTGTTAAGCTAGCTAATTCGTCTTCTGTGAACTGATCACCTAAAGACAACACAACTGCTTGTCCATCACGAATAACTGTAGGGTACCCAGTAGTTTCTCTGACAATGTAACATTTCATATTATGCCTCTATTTGAGATATGTTGTTTTTCTTAACAACGTGGATTTTTTCTAATAACGGATGGGTAAACCCATGCGATACTAGGAACGTATTTAAGTATTCTTCCTTTAGAAGAACCTCTACTAATCTTTCTTTACCGTCTACATCTAGTGTTTCAACAGTTTCGTCCAGAATTAGTAAATTAATGCGAGAACTAGATAGTGATTGCATTAATTTGCGAATGGCTAGTAGTGTTGCTACGTTTACACGAGCTCTTTCACCACCACTCAGTGCAAGAATATCAATATCCTTGCTATTGTCTGTGATAACTACATTTAGTTTATCACTAGAACTAATACGGAAAGCTATTTGGAATCTGCCGTCAGACAGATCGACTAAATACTTATTAGTAAGTTCTTCTAAGTCTTTTACTAAGCACTCAATCTTATACGCTACCAATCCTGTAGTAGAGAATGTTTTAGTCAGGATATTAATTAATCCCATCTTTTCTGATAACTCATGAAGAACACCAGAGTGCTTTTCTAAGTCTTCGTTCATTTCTACTAACTGATTGGATACTATCTCTACTTTAGCATTATGAGCTTCTGCTTCACGATTATGCTTTTCAGCTTTAGTAATAGCAGCCTTTAGCTCTGTAATCTTATTCTGTAATTCGTCAAATTGACGCTGTAAGTCATGCTTATCTAAAATATCTTCTGGTAGAGTGGTATCAATTAGAGAATGGTATTTCTCCCATTCTTCTTTAGACTTGATAGCCTTATTCCACTCAGAAACTTCAGCAGCCATTTTAGTTTCTTGCTTTTTATAATTATCTAAAGCTGCATTAACTTCTTCTAACTTTTCTGTAGCTTGTTTTTGTAGTTCTTCCTGTTCAGCTAATAATGCAGCAATTTTGCTTCCATCAATTGCTTGTAAACAAGTTGGGCAAGTACCTGATAAGCCATGCATTTTCTTAATAAACGCTTGGGAATCTTTGATAATCTTATTATTTTCTACTTGCTCTTTTACGAAAACAGCCTTTTTAGCTGTTAGATCTTCTACAACTGGTTCAGGTGGTACTGGAAATAATTTAAGGCCACTCTGTACTTGTTTGTAGGTATTATTATTTGTAATTTTTCTATTGGTCTGATCTAGATTAGTTAATTTATTAGTAATCTCTGCTTGCCCACTAATCAGATCATCTTTAACTACTGGAACCTCCACATAGTCTCTATGTGTAAGATCCGTACTGCCATATTTATCTAACCAGCTATTGACAGTTTTAATTTGAGATTCTACTACTGAAATTTCGCGACTAAGTTCCTGTGCAACTTCTTTGAAAGTTTCCTGTGCTCTAGTATATTTACCTAGGTTCAGTAACTCAATAAGGAACTTTTTCCGAGCCGTGTCTGGCGCAGTTAAGAATTCTAAGCTGGATGCACTTGATTGGTAAACAATTTGTGCAAACGTTTTATGATCGAAGCCGAGAACGTCTTCGATCATTTTGTAAGTTGCTGTGGCTGTATGTGCTGAAATATCATTGCCACTTTTGTACAGCTTGACACCTTGTGTAGTGCCACGGGTACTCTTAATTTGATAATCTACACCGTCTTTGTCAAAATCTAATTCTATGGTGTAGCTTTTATCTTTAATGTAACGATTTAAGATATCAGCTTTCTTGATACCCTTGCTATTCTTATTAAATAGCACTTCTTCCAAAATCAAAGCTACACTAGATTTACCGTGACCATTCTTACCTACAAGTTGTGTAAGAGGGCTGTCAACAAAACTTACAACATTGTCTTTACCATAGCTAAATGCATTTGACCAGCGCAATGTTTTTAATGTAATCATCGTAGTGCATTTCTCAGTTCAGCCAATCCGCCTACGTATTCTCCGTTAAGGAAGATCTGAGGAACACTACGAGCTGTAGGAACAGCATCTAGTAGTTCTTTTTTAGTAGCATTCTCACCTAGCATTTTTACTTCGTATGCAATGCCACGAGAGTCTAATAGTGCTTTAGCTTGATTACATGCTGGGCAGTTTGTTTGCGACCATACAATCGCTTTAATCGAGTTTGTCTGCATAGTTTTGCATTTCCTTTAGTACGCGCTCTACAGTATCGCTTGGTAATTCTAGAATAAATGTCAAATATTCGGAAACTTCTTCCGATAGTGTCATTTCAGGGTCTAGAATAAGTGCTGATTCAGTAGCTCGTTTGATTACTTTTTTATCAATTAGGTCGGAGTTCTCTAGCTCAGCTAGTTCCGCCATATCACCTTCTATCTCATAGATAGTGTGATGATAGCTGGTAGCAGGTTTTTCGTCATGAACACCCACAGTTTTACGAATAAGTTGAGGAAGTTCGAGTTTGATCCAACTATGACTGTTCGTATCACTATCATAGAGAATAACACCAGTATCCACCACATGGCGATGGAAGCTAGTCGTGACAGGAGATCCAGGATATAAGATGTTTCGTTGGGAATTTTCATAGGAATGAAGGTCGCCAGCTAAAACAGTAGTCCAACGCTCGAAAATGTCAAGTTCTACTTCAGGCTTTACATGAGGAGGAATTTCGCCGCGTACGTGAGTACACAAAACTTTTTCGGCAAAATTAAAATCCGTTTTTTCGAGTTCTTTTAGCTTATTATACGGTACAAAGTCAACGCCTTTATACGTATAAAAATCGTCTACGATTCTGACTAAGGGATTAAGGCGGGAAGTCACAACTTTCAAATTTGATAAAAAAGTTGTATCTTTCTTCACAGCTTCGTGATTACCTGGATAAATTATAGTTTCTACTTGACAGCTAGAAACAAAATCAAAGTATGTTTCCAGTTCTTCCATATTAGGCAGTTTATCGAAAATATCTCCGCCTACTACAAATAAATCACAATGCTTTTGCTGCTCTTTTAGTTGATCCCACAACATATTAAAGCGGTTTCTTGCCCACTCAACAGGTACATTTTTCTGACCTAACTTAATGTGCACGTCCGCCGTGAATAGTATTTTCATGGTTTTTGAGGCAAAAAAGCCTGGTAAGCTTTTAGGTTTACCAGGCTAGTGTGATTATTGATCCAGATCGCTAACAGCTTCTTTTTCAGCAGCTGATTGGTTATCTTCACCATCAGTGCCAGAAGTAATCTTTTCTAGCAGAGCCAAGACTTCGGCTTCTGTAGGGCGGGGATACTTTTCGTCGATAGACTTTTCAGCATCGGCTAGAGCACGCTCTTCTTCCGATAGTTTGCGAGCCTTACAACGCAGAACTTGCAACTGGTATTCAACGTTGAAAGCCAGAGGACCAGTCTTAACGCGCTTGAATACGACGTCCCAACCAGTGTCGTAGTCAGTAGGATCACCAAGATCCTCAGCAGCCGTCATAATTTGTTCAAAAAGTTTCTTTTTCAGGTTAAGAGCCTTAACTTTACCATCCTTAGGGTCGATACAGTTAATAGAGTAGCTCCAGCTGCACTTGGCTTCTGGGAAGAACTCTTGAACGTGATCTTTTTCGAGATTATCGAACTTCTCTTTATCACGGCTGAATGCCAAGCACTCAACTGGAATATCTTTGTTATTAGAACCTTTTAGCCAGTACACGTAACGGGGCAGAATGCCACCAATCAGACGTACAGTATTTTCACCATCTTTGTACTCAAAAGCGTCGACCTTGTTAGATTGAGCCTTGCCTTTGGTATTTTTGAAGCTAATTGCCATTTGTTAATTCCTCGTATTTGAATTTGATTTGGTTGTTTGTAATTTCTAGCAATGGATTTGATTCCAATGCGCTTAGGTTTAAATCGCTAAAGTAACTCAGGTCTAAGTATTTGATGCGGTGTGATTTGTAAAGTGCGTAATCTCGGCGTCCACATAATCTTAGGTACTGAGCTAAGTAACGAATATCTGTAGTTTTATCTTTGAAAAAGTCCGTGGGGTTTAACAAAAAACTACTGCCTGCTAATGATTTCTGTAATGGCTTGTAAACGCTGTATTTACTTTTTGCGATTGTTCGTTTCTGCCAATGAAATCTAAGAGCCTGCAACATATAGTCCGGGTCACATAAAGTTTCCTGTTCTAATATTAAAATGTTGAAAAATAGAGTCATATTCTCCGTTTCAAGCAATAATTATACCATTTTGGAGAAGCATTGACAAGTCAATTTTTCTATACGGTGATTATTTCCCAGCCTTTACGCATATACAGCCCAAGCCTATCGTTGTTCTGTTTTTTATCGGCGAAACCAGAAAAGTGAATGTCGATTACTAAAGGTTGCAGTTTATCTTCATGCAGACGTTGTATTCGACCCACAATTTGTTCGAGTAGCGAATCGTTACTCATTGGTACTGCTAAGATCACACAGGACAAGATGTTAACAGATATGCCTTCTGAGAAGATCTGCCTGGAACCACATACACACTTTTTCTCTCCACTAAGGAGTTGCTCTTTTGCTCTTTGCCTATCTTCGAACTCGGTGTTGCCAGTAACCAGCACACTTTCTTCACCAACATATTCGGAAACCTTTTCTAGAAATTCTACTCGATCTGCAATCACAAGGACACTATGTCCCTTATCCATTTGAGTTAATGCTGTAGCAGCAATAAAACGTCTATAGCTGTCATCTTGAGTAAGTTCATTAATCTTTTCCACCCAAGTAGCACCTGGTTTTAGCGTAATACCAGGTTTTAGAATCTTCACTTGTGGAGTCATAGTGTTAGACTGAGGAGGTTTAACAACGTGACTACCAAAGTAATCCTTGAACACTACGTGCTTCTGGTCTTTACGAATCATCGTACCACTTAGAGCGATACGGTATCTAGCATGGAAGCTATCGATAATTGATGCAAATGTAGTGGCAGGACAGTGGTGGGCCTCGTCAAGGATAATAGTCCCAAACTCCTTAGCCAGATCACTAGTATGCTTAACAAGGGTTTGTACGTTTGATACTGTGATAAAGTGGTCTTCGTGGTCAACTCGTCCACTACCAATAATTCCGGGTTTTTGCCCAAATAAGACTTCAATTTCTTCTGCCCATTGGTCTCGTAGGGCGGTAGTATGCGTAATGACCAAGGTCTTCTGTCCGAACTTATGGGCCAGATGTAAGGCTGTGAAGGTTTTACCCCATCCCACAAGAGCGTTGATAAACACTGTGTCGTCGACTTCATCATATACTATCTGCTGTTCGCTACGAAGTGGAAATTTAGGGTCGGGAAAAGGTACTGGAACGATTACTCGTTTGTCTACTATTTCGTAACCTTCTGGAATAAGGTCTTGTCTGCCTTGCGGAATACTGAGAATACCTTTAGTTAGCGACTTATAATTCTTAATTGTCTCTACTGCCGCAAATTTCTTAGACCCAGTATCTTTTTGAATTTTATAAGTAAGAGCCTTAATAATGGCTTTTGTAGTATCTACACCTGGGTTATCCATGTAAATACGATTACTAATAATTGCTTTAGCCACTATATAAGTCTCCAGCTTTCTGCAGGTTTATCAGCATATAAACCATAAAATATATAACTTAATCCAACCTGCAAAACAGCAGCATACTGCATATCAGCACTAGGTTTAAACATTGTTTTGAACCGCTGATGCATACCCTCTAGTTCAATTACTGCACCTAGTCCTGTTGTCGGAAAAACATTTTTAATCTTCTTTACAATCAGTTTGGCGCGGGTAGATTTTTTATGTTGAAACAACTGTCCTTGGCTATCAATAAACCAGGTAGTTGTCTTTGCTAACTTTAACAAATCGCCTAAAAAGTAGATAGCTTGACGTATTGGAAATAGGGGTACATTATCTACTGCCAGTTTCAGCCTTCTACGGCTTAGGGTATCGCCTGGAATGTTTCGATCATCTACTACGCGAAAAGTAGCAGTGTGCTCGTGAGTATCAAGATCACTGTACTCTGTCGCGTAATAAACCACATCATTGTCTCTCTGAGGTTCTTTCTCACCCAGCCTGAACACGGGCCAAACGATCTTCTCTAAGTTCATAAACTTCCTCGAAGTGATCAAAGCTGTAGTCTTGGCCAATATCTTGATCGACTCCGATAGGGCAGCCTTTGATCGAGCAACCAAGATCTTGCTGAGTATTGCGCTTTAGGATCTCGCAGTATTCCACCACATCTTCGTCCTTAACAATAGCAACAATCGAGTCATGAACCAACATGAAGATATGAGCATCAAGACCTTTAGCCTTAACTTCATTAGCAGTTCCCATAGCACCAAACAAGTTCATGTCAGAAGCTAGAGACTGTACTTCAGCGTTAATACCTGAACGCACTTCGTGAGCAGCAATACCTTTATCACTAGAGAACACGTTAGGCAAACGACGTTTACGACCAAAAAAGCTATAAGTATAGCCATTAGCCTGAATGAACTCTTTACGAGAATCCAACCAACGCTTTAGTTTGTTAAACTTTGTAAAGTACGCTTTAATGTCATCCTGCGCCTGTTCGATACTGTAGTATTCTCCAGTCGCTTTGGTAACCGTCTCAGACACCTTCTTTGCCCCTGAGCCGTAAAGGATACCAAAGGAGATCGCTTTAGCTGACTGTCGCATTGATGGATATAGCTTTTTAACATCTTCAACGGCACAAGGTAGTGAAAATACCATGTGTGCAATCGTCGAGTGGAAGTCTCCGCCACCTGAAAAAACTTTTTGCAAATTCTGGTCACCTGATAACACAGCTGCATAATACATCTCCGCTGTTGTCAAATCTTGGGATACGATTTTGTATCCCACTGGAGCACTGATACATCCTTTAATGATTGGATCGTCTCGCGGAATCTGCTGCGCGTTAAACTTACCACTACTAGACAGACGCCCAGAAGTGGTAAAAATAAGATTAAAGTTGGTACGAATACGCTCATCTTTGTCTAGCTCCGGTAGAATCTTCTGAATGTAGGTATTCTGAATCTTACCAAGCTGCCGTACATTCAAAATAGCAGCTGGAAGAGGGTGTTGATCTGCTAGTTCCTTAAGAACCTCAGCATCGGTGGAAATAGCTCCTGTTGCAGTTTTCTTTCCATTGTGCTGTAGTCCGAGATAATCGAATAGCACAGTACGCAACTGCATAACACTATTAGGATTAAAGATTTTGCCATTGTCTTGTTCAAACTTTTTAACTTCATCAAAGCCATAAACCACTTCTTTAGCTTCCTGAATTTTTTCATTCAGATAAAGATCGGCTGCTTGCATACGCTCGCGATGAATTGGAATACCAACTTCTTCCATATCCATTAGGAATAGGGTGCCGTCGATAAGCAGTTTCTCGTAAACAAAACGTAGCTTATCATTCTTTTGTACAATAGGCCAGAACTTATGGAAAAGATCAAAAGTAACTGCCGTATCAATACTAGCATATTCACTAATAACGTTGAACGGAATCAAGTCATAAGTGAAATCGTCTTGCAGAATACCATGAGTAGCACAATACTCGCGTTTGAAATCATCTAGGGGAGTATCGTAATCGCCGTAGTCGGTGTACTTTAGGGCCAGAGGCTTCAAACCATGACTGTCGTTCTCGTCTAGAACGTAATGCATAAGCATAGTATCATGTACACGGGTGCGATCAAAGTCAATATCAAGATGGTACTTAATCATCTTGAAGTCGAACTTCATATTGTGAAAGACTGTTACGAAATCCTTAGCAATCTTACGTAGCAGGTCGATACAAACTTCGTCCAAGCAATCAGTTTCAATGTAACGACCTTGGTGAGTCTTGTAAGTAAGAGAAACGCCCAGTACGTAACCATCGCGAGGATACAGTGCAGTTGTTTCCGTGTCCCAGGCAACAAAGCCTTGAGCATTGTCTAGAATTTCTCGTAGATAGCGTTTGGCTTCCTTAGTGTCCTGGATACCTTTATAGTCACCAGTCTTAGTAGGCTTTAGCTCACCTTTAACGTACTTGTGGATTTTATCACAAGCTCGCTGAAAATCGGGCTTGCCTTCGGGTTTAAAAGACAGCATGGCTGGGTTGGAGATAGCGATAAACTTATCGTCCACAAGCTGGCCAGCCATAGTAGTAACACTAGTGATCTTTGCATATTCTTTGGCTGCCTCTGCTCCGACTAGAATAACGTAATCATATTGATCCAGATCAACTTCCAGATCAACGTCTTTTTTCAGTAGCTTTGTGATAGGCACCGAACTCATATGATAGTGATCGAACTCAAACTGGAAATAGTCAGAGTATCGAGTACGGTTCGGGGCTTTGTCAATCAGGGCGATTTTTGGCATAATTTTCCTTTAATACTTTATTATAGCGTATTTGGGCTAGTTATTCAAGTTTGTTTTCTAAACGACTCAAGGCTTTAATTAGTTGCGGTATTGCCCTACTATCTAATTTAGTAGTTATATTAGGGCACGTAGCTAATTTTATTTCTAGCATATTGTCATTAAGTCTCACCCAAGCATATTCACTAAGCAGAGGTGTAAGTATTGGATTCCATTCACTTTGTAACATATTCCCTCGTAGAATCAACATCTTCTTGAGATAATTCGCCTGGGTCTACACCGTCCGGGAGCATAATATTTTCTACAATGAACCCACAATCTTCGATTAGCGGTTTCAGTGTAAACATAGCTTTTTCACCTGCTTCGTCACCGTCAAACATTAAGTAAATGTGGGTAACGCCTTGTGCCTTAAATGGAAGCAGTTTTTGTGCTGTATTATTCTGTAGCGTATTCGTGCCAAAGGCACAGGTTACGTTTCGCAGACCTTTGTCAAATAAGTTAAGCATATCGAAGATACCTTCAACAATTACCAAACTCTTTCCAGCTTCTGGTAATTGAGCTGGAAATAGTGGAATCTGTACTCCACTAGGGTAATTAAGGTATCTAGGATTGCCGTTACTTAGGGTATGGCGACCCACGTAAACAGCAGTTTTCCCAGTTACATCAGTAATTGGGAAAATAATTCTGTCTACTAGCTTTTCTACTTGATAAGTATAAAAAGCACCAAAGTATTGAAGTGTTTTAGCACTAATCCCACGAAACGGTTTCGTATAAGGAGTAGCTCCAGCGGGCACTTCTAGGTTGTGTGAGAACGCTTTAATATCAGCCAGTTTCTCTTTTAGTTTTGCAATTTTAAGAGGTACGGGATTAGTAAAAACCCCGTAAAACTTAAATAGATTGGTTTTGAATCCGCAAGCAAAGCAGTGAGAGACTCCAGATACTCGATCAACTCGGAAGCTGGGATTACTATCAGGATGCTCTGGGTTCAAACATTTGATAAGATAATCACGACCTGAAACCTGATAGGCTAGGCCGTTCTTTTGAATTAGTTCTAGTACTGGATCGCTCATTTTATGTGTCTATTTTGTAGAATTCTTTACAAGCTAACCAACCGTTCTGAAAGGCTAGTAGGGCCGCATATGCTTCCGGTAGTGTAGATTTACCAGGATCTAGTCTATCGTGATAGTCTAACCAAAAAGTCATACTGACATTGGCTAGCTCACCTTCTCCTAATATTTCTAATAGTTCGTCTGGTGTATGCATTATGTATGCCAAGGTAAGTCGGCACCTGTATCGTCTTGGGTTACGTCTGCTTTAGGGGCTTTGCTTCCGCCCGCTTTTTTGATCGTTTCTTTAGCAGCTGGCTTATCCACACTCTGTGGCGAGATACGTAGTGTATCCCAGTCAATCGGGCATGTGAACGCCATTTCTTTGCCGCCACGGATTTTCGTCGTTTCAAAAGAGACTGCGTTATTCTCTTTATCATGCGCTTCCATAACAAGGGCAATATCCGCCGCGTCCAATATACCTTTGGCGAAACGGGCCTCTCCGTCCTTGTCAATCTGATACGGCGAAACCAAGACAATTTCGTATTTCCGTGCAAGATTTTTGAGTTTCTTGGATACCTCAATCTGTGGTTTCCAGTCATACTGATCAGCGCCTTCTAGGACAATTTGGTTAATATAGTCTACGACAACAACGCCCAGCTTATCACCAAACTTTGCTTTGGCTTTGCCAATGTGCAAGTCGATGCTACTTAGGGTCAAGTCACGGTCGTCAACAATAATCATCTGATTATCTGCTTTAAGTTTGAAGTTACGCACCAGCATTTCTTCAAACTTAAAGCGGTCACGATGACGCATAAACTCGATAACGGTTTCATCTGCGTCTTGGAACATTCCTGCTCGTGCCTTAACAACTTTTAAGACTTCGTCATCAGTTAATTTATTTTGTTTTAGATTCTGTAAGTTTACGCCAGAGAGAATAGCCAAGTTACGTTGGTTAGTCTCATAGGCGGTCATTTCGATACTAAAATATAGAGAAGAATTGCCAGATTCGTACTGGTTAACAAAAATGTTACTACTAGTAATGGACTTTCCCGATCCTCTTTTACCACCGATAAGCACCAACTCCTGACGAGCCACGCCGCCCAGCACAGCATCAAAAGTATTGTTAAGACCAAGATAAACACGTTCTTTCTCCAAATCGTTAGGATGCTGAAACATCATCATGTCAGCCATCGTAAAGACTTTTTCACTAGTATGGGTTTTTTCTTCGATAGTCATGGCTATGGTAGCCAGATTATCTTTAATTTCGTTTGAGTCGTAAAGCGGTAGTTTGTCTACGAACTTATCAAGTAATTTAACTGTCTCATTCTGAGTATACTGGTCGATTAGAGCATCGAGAGCAACCTCAGCTGAAACATCTGGAACTTCGGTGAGCCTTAGGGTCGCGAGTGTTTTAGAAGCTGGACCTTCTCTAAGTGTAAGCTCAAGATCATCAAAACTAGGTAATGCATTATACTTTTCGTAATGCTTGTTGACGATAGAATATAGACTAGAGTAAGCCGGGTCTAAAAACACCAGCTTCAGCTTTGCCCAGATATCTAGGCTCTGCTCGCTTAGCAGTTTATTAAGAACAACGGCTGATACATCCATATTAGCTTACCTTAGATTCATTATCTATAATTACTTGGTCAATAATTTCTGTGACTTTATAAAGAACCTGATCTCTCAGTTTCTTAATATCTTGTTGATAGCTAGAGCCTTTATCAAAAAGCATACTAAGCTGTTCATGGGTAACTAACTGCTGTAACCCGAAATATAGGTAATCATACGCCATTGTTGATTCAGGCATAACTTCTACCTGAGCCATACGACCGTAGTTGTGTACAGCTTGCTTTACTACTTCTTCAACAGTAAACGACTCATTGTCGTGGTATGTAATTTGTACTTTCATTTACTGAACTCCAAAGTAAAAAGCCCGAGAGTTGTGGGGGACTCTCGGGCCAAGTGGTTTTTACACCAAATTAAGCAGCAGCTTTAGCTTCTGCCTTAGCTTTCTTAGCTGCGCCGTCATAGTCGGCAACTTTAATACCACGACGAGTAAGCAAAGTACGCAGACCACGCTCTGTCTTGTCAACAGCAGCTGCGATTTCGGCAACAGTCATAGTTGCGATTGCAGAACCTAGTGCGGTAACTGGATCAACAGATTCCTTAGCATGGCTTTCGCGCTGTGCAGGGATCTTGCTGATTTGGCCCTTACGAGTCAGGCTCAGGGCCTTACCACGAACGCTGGCAACAGACTTGCCTAGAGCGCCAGCAATGTCTTCAATGAAGGAACCGCTGTCAGCCATTTTAATAAACTTAGCTTCTTCTGCTTCGGTATAAGTACGAGCAGCTTCAACTTTTTCGGCAGGCTTGACAGAACCAGTCAGTTCAAGAGCAAGCAGCTTACCTTGGATTTGCTTTGCAGAGAATTTGCCACTAGCAAACTGCTCGGCGATTTCTTTGTAAGTGTAGCGACCAGCATTAGCGTTAACGAAGTCGGCAAGGTCGTCGCCTTCGCTAGCGGTGAAAGCGCTAGTCTTTTCTTTAGCCATAGAAGCAACTTCATGGTCTAGTTGACGCAGCTTGCTAGCAACTGATCGGGTTGTGAAGCCAAGGGCTTCGGCAATTTGCTCAACGGTGCCTGCGGAAACAGGGCTTTCGCCTCCAACCATGTTCAACATTTGGTTAGTGGCTTCGTCAGACCATTTTTTAGCTTTTTCAGTCATTTTGTTTTTCTTTCAAGAAAGTGTTTAGATTTTGGATAATTGTAATGCCGAGGTCATCGGCTTTTTTACGTTTCGAACTGCCCTTGTTATCTTCATCAACCAAGTAGTCGGTAGATTTCGTTACTGTTTCCGTAACTTTGAAACCTGCCTCTTCTAGAGCTTTGTAGGCTTCCGACTTTGTTTTAAACGAGGATAGTTTTCCAGTAATACAGACGGACTTTCCGCCACTCTGTACGGGAACTTGTTGAGAGGTAAAAGAGAAGGGTAAAAACTCTCTTACTTCGTTAAACTCTGTTTCTAGCCA
>Ga0228709_1000049_pt1 | contig 16131 bp, 16 predicted proteins | sample McNCre217_Aug_MT_FD_181464 | JGI IMG/M metagenome (GOLD analysis project Ga0228709, IMG submission 181464) | Metatranscriptome of freshwater microbial communities from McNutts Creek, Athens, Georgia, United States - 29-17_Aug_MT (Metagenome... | ecosystem: Environmental > Aquatic > Freshwater >...
GAATCGGTGGGTGGTGTGAACTTCAAGAAAGGCTGCTACCCCGGCCAGGAAGTGGTGGCCCGCAGCCAGTTCAGGGGCACCCTCAAGCGCCGCATGGCCCGCGTGTTCAGCCCGGTGGCTTTGGCCGCCGGGCAAGACATCTTCACACAGGCAGACCCGGAGCAGCCTTGCGCCACCGTGGTGCAATGCGCCGCACGGCCAGGTGGCACAGGTTTTGATGCCCTGGTCAGCGGCACGCTGGAGAGCATGTCCAGCGGCTGGCATGCCGGCAGCGCGCAAGGTGAAAAGCTTGAACTGCTGCCCCTGCCCTACGCCCTGCTCGAAGACATTTGAGGTTCAGAGCGAGCGCACCATCTCGATGTGCGCAATGCCCGCTTCCTCGAATATGGCGCCGTGCGGTGCAAAGCCCGAGCGTTTGTAAAAGCCCTCGGCACTGCATTGGGCGTGCAGCAGCACCTGCGCATCGCCCCTGTCTTTGGCGGCATCCATCAAAGCGTGCAGCACGCGGCGCCCCAGGTCGCTGCCGCGCATCTGTTTTTTGACGGCCATGCGGCCAATCCGGGCGATGCCGGGCGCGTGCTGCAGCAGACGCCCGGTGGCCAGCGCCATGCCCATGCGGTTGACGGCCACGCAGTGCAACGCGGTGTGGTCGTCCTCGTCCCACTCCATCTCGGCAGGCACTTTTTGTTCATGAACAAACACCTCGGTGCGCAGCGGGCTGGCCAGTTTTTGCAGGTCTTTCCAGCTGCCCAGGTGCAGCTGGACCATGTCTTCGCCCCGCTCGAAGGCTTCGAGCATGTCGCGCAGCGCCTGTGGCACAGCTTGTGACTTTTTGGCCACCGGGTCGGCGTACACGTAAACCAGTTCGCTGGTGATCAGCAGCTCTTCACCCCGAAAGATCGCGCCCACAAAGGTCATGGACGAGTTGCCCACACGCTCGCAGCGCATGCACACCTCCAGAAAATCGTCCATCTCGGCGCTGGCGTGGTATTCGACGCTGGCCTTTTTGACATAGAGGTCACCCCCCAGCTGGTGCATGGTGGCGGCATAAGGCATGGCCAGGCTGCGCCAGTAATCGGTCACGGCGGTGTCAAAGTACATGAGGTAATGGCCATTGAAGACAATTTGCTGCATGTCCACCTCAACCCAGCGCACACGCAGTCGGTGAGAAAAACGGAAGTCCTGGCGTTTCATGGGTTCAACTTTCAAAAGCGTGTTTCAGAGCCCTACCGGCATCGGCGTGCAGGGTCAGGGCGTCAGGCAAGGCGCGGGCCATGGTGGCAAAGCCGTGCACCATGCCGCGGTAAATCTCCAGATCGACCGGCACACCGGCCATGCGCAGCGCATCCGCGTAGCGCATGCCGCCGTCCACCAGCGGGTCGCATTCGGCCAGGCCGATCCAGGCCGGGGCCACACCGCTGTGGTCATCCGCGTTGAGCGGCGCAAACCGCCAGTCGTCGCGGTCCGCCTCGTCGATGTAGTGGTTGAAGAACCATTCGATGGTGGGCACGTCCAGCAAAAAGCCCTGGCCGTAGGCCTGGTGCGAGGGCAGATCGCAACGGCCGCTGCAGCCGGGGTAAAGCAAGAGCTGCAAGGCCAGCGGCAGGCCAGCGTCGCGGGCCATCAGGGCGCAGACGGCCGACAAAGTGCCTCCAGCGCTGTCACCGCCAACGGCCAAGCGCGAGGTGTCCAGTCCCAGCGAACTGCCCTGCCCGGCCAGCCAGTTCAGCGCATCCCAGGCATCGTGCAGTGCGGTCGGAAAGCGGTGTTCGGGCGCCAGCCGGTAGTCCAGCGAGACCACGGCGCAATGGCCTTGGCGGCTGAGCTGGCGGCAAAGCACATCGTGCGTGCCCAGGCTGCCCACGGTGAAGCCGCCACCGTGCAGGTACAGCAGCACCGGCAAGGGGCTGTCGCTGTGTGGGGCGTACAGGCGCGCGGCGCAGCGGTGGCCGTCCCGCACAGGGATGTGGATGTCCTGCACCCGGTCCACCTTGGGCGCAGGTTGCAAGTCCAGGATGGGGCCGCCAATGTTGTAGAACTCGCGGGCCTGTGCGGGCGTCAGGGCCTCCATGGGCGGGCGGCCGGCGCGCTGGATGCGCTCGATCAGCAGCCGTGCCGCCGGGGCCAGGCGCGAATGCGGGTTGATGTGGTGGGAACTCATGGGTTTATCGCCAAGGTGACCTGCCTGCCCCACGGTGTGCCGGGCGAGCGTTCACAATGGCTGGCATCGTACAACGCGCAGGCCCTGCGTCCCGTCCAGCCTGTCACCCACCGGAGACCCGTCCCATGTCTGTCATCAACTACATCACCCAGATCCAGATCGACTTTGGTGCCCTGCAACTGCTCAAGGCCGAATGCGAGCGCGTGGGCATCCGCCACCCGCTGATCGTGACCGATGCGGGCGTGAAAGCCGTGGGCATTCTGGACAAGGCGCTGGCCGCCTTGCCAGGTGTCCAGGTCAGCGTCTTCGACCAGACCCCCTCCAACCCGACCGAAGCCGCCGTGCGCGCTGCCAGCGCCGTTTACAAGCAAAACGGCTGCGACGGCCTGATCGCGCTGGGGGGTGGCAGCAGCATCGACTGCGCCAAGGGCGTGGCCATTGCCGCCACGCACGAGGGGCCTTTGAAGACCTACGCCACCATAGAAGGCGGCTCGCTCAAGATCACCGACCGCGTGGCGCCCTTGATCGCCGTGCCGACCACCGCCGGCACCGGCAGCGAAGTGGCACGCGGCGCCATCCTCATCGTCGACGATGGCCGCAAGCTGGGCTTTCACAGCTGGTTCATCGTGCCCAAAACCGCCATCTGCGACCCCGAACTCACGCTGGGCCTGCCGCCTGTGCTCACAGCCGCCACCGGCATGGACGCCATTGCGCACTGCATGGAAACCTTCATGGCCGCACCGTTTAACCCGCCCGCCGACGGCATTGCCCTGGACGGCCTGGCACGGGGATGGGCGCACATCGAGCGCGCCACGACAAATGGCCAGGACCGTGACGCCCGCCTGAACATGATGAGCGCCAGCATGCAAGGCGCCATGGCCTTCCAGAAAGGCCTGGGCTGTGTGCACAGCCTGAGCCACAGCCTGGGTGGCGTGAACCCGCGCCTGCACCACGGCACCCTGAACGCCATGTTCCTGCCCGCCGTGGTCAACTTCAACGCCGCAGCCGAATCGGTGCAAAAAGAAAACCGCCTCCACCGCATGGCCCAGGCCATGGGCCTGAAAAGCGGCAGCGACATCCCCGAAGCCATCCACGACATGAACGCCCGCCTGGGCCTGCCCACCGGCCTGGCCGCCATGGGCGTGACCGAGGGTCTGTTTGACCAGGTGATCACCGGGGCGCTGGCCGACCATTGCCACAAGACCAACCCGCGCTTGGCCAGTGCCGAGGAATACCGGCAGATGCTGACCGTGAGCCTCTGAAGCGTTTGATATTGACGAATTTGAAGGGCCTTTGTAAACTGGTCATCTAACTAGTCATTTGGAGGCTGCCATGCACACTTGGCCCGTTCAAGACGCCAAAGCGCGGTTCAGCGAATTTCTGGATGCTTGCCTCACCGAGGGGGCGCAAATGGTCACGCGTCGGGGCACCGAAACAGCCGTTCTGGTGCCCGTGCAAGAGTGGCGGCGTTTGCAATCGAATGCCCGCCCCTCCCTCAAGGCCTTGCTGCTTTCCGATGAAGCCCGTTGTGAGCTGGAACTGCCACCTCGTGGTCAGGCACGCCGTCGCCCTGCCCAGCCACTGGCATGAAAACGGCATACCTGCTGGACACCAACGTTGTGTCCGAACTGCGCAGGCCAAAACCCCACGGTGCTGTCGTCGCCTGGTTGCAATCGCTCGAAGACAGCCAGCTGTATGTGTCTGCGGTCACTTTGGGTGAAATTCAGGCGGGAATTGAGTTGACCCGTGAGCAAGACCCGACCAAAGCCAGCGAAATCGAGTCTTGGCTCCACCAACTCGCAGGCAGCTTCGACATCCTGCCCATGGACGCCGATACGTTTCGGGCCTGGGCCAGGCTGATGCACCGCAAGTCGGACACCCTGTACGAAGACGCGATGATCGCCGCCACCGCCATCTGCCATGGTCTGACAGTCGTAACGCGCAACGTGGCCGACTTTCAGGCGCTGGGCATGGTGGTGTTCAACCCCTTTGAAACCACACGCACCTGAAAACCACCAGGACCGGCTTCAGGCTTTGCGAGACCGAGCCGCAGGCCGCGTGTGGACGATTTTGGGCAAAGCCTCTTCCTTGGCCTTTTTGAGCAGGTGCGCCCGCAAAGCCGCCTGCCAGCCCCGCTCGGCCCACTCGCAGGCCAGCTCCGGCTCGTCGAGCATGGCGTCCGGCGCCCGGTGATACGACAACGACACCCGCCGCCCCTTGGCCTCGTACACAAAGGGCGACAGCCCGGCAGCCTCGAACATGCCCCGGCTCTCGTCATCGACCTTGAGGTACAACTGCCCGTCCGCGATCAGCGCAAACATCACCCCCGCGTGGTAAACGCCATGGCCGCCGAACATGCGACGGGCTGTGACGGGACGCCAGGGGCGCAGGGTGTCGAGGATGAAATCGGCAAAGGCGGAGGGATGGGGTTTCATCGCATCACAAGGGCCGAAGTCGGGCCAGATCGGGCCGCTCCACCCACGCCCCAAACTCATCGGCCAGCTGCTGCGCCGCGCTGGCGGCAGCGCTCCAGACCTTCACCCGTGTTGCGAGGTTTTGCCCGTAGGCCATGAAATCCTTGCGGTCAGGCAGTTTGCCGTTGGGCAGGGTCTTGACCCACTCGGGGTTGGGCGCCAGCACCACGGTGTGGTCCAGAAAACGCGTGGGGCCGTGCCGCCACTTGAACGCCTTGTCCAGCCAGCCGGGCACCACCTGTCGCTGGAAATGCGGGTACAGCACGATGCGCCCTTCGGGGCGGTCGGCGGGGGTTTGCCAGTCCAGGTGCAGGTGGTAGTCGGTGATGCCGCCGTCCCAATAGGCCCCGGGCGCGGCGCCAGCAATGTCGTGCACGGCCTGCAGCGCAAACGGTATCGAACAGCTGGCCTGCACCGCCGGCATGAAGTTGCTTTCGTTCAAAGGGTGCTGGCGGGTGCGGAAGTCCTGCGTGCCAAAGGGCAGCGGGCCCTGGGTGGAAAACACCACCCTCTCCAGCCAGGCACCCAGCGCCGGTCGGGCCACGGCGTTGCTCAGATAAGCCCCCGCATAAGCGAGCGGCGTGAGCAGCGGGTGTTCGCGGCCCAGCACATGACGCCCATGCGAGGTCAGCACATGCAAGCGGTAGCGCGGGTGCTTCAGCACCTCGGCAATGCGCCCCCCGTAAAACGATTGCAGGCTGTTGCCAAACGCACGGCTGACCTGCTGCGCCGTCACGCGCTTGTGGCCGGGCAGCAGTTCGTAGTGCTGGTGGATGTAGTCGTGCTCCAGCCGCTCGAACGCGGCCACAGGATCGTTGAGGCAGGCCGTGGCCATGCGCCAGGCGCCAATGGACGCCCCCACCAGGTGCACCGGCTGGCTGGACTGTGGCAGCCAGTGGCCAAAAATGAAGCGGTCCAGTGGCCCAAGAATCAAGCCTTTGGGCCCGCCGGCCGCACCGGGAATGACCCCCACATGGTCGGGCCGCAGGCCATGCTCGCGGATGTGGGCCAGGGCCTTGGGGCCGGCGTGGATGTGCAGGGCCTTCATGGTTTGTTGGGGCGAGGTCTCAGTCTGTGCCCAATTCCGAGAGCATTGACTGCGTGGTGTTCAGCAGTGAAGGCAAGGAGAACTGGATGACCGACCAAACAGTTTCCGCATTGACCTTGGCGTAGCCATGGATCAATTGATTTCGGAAAGCCACCACCTGGGCCAGGTGGGGAATTTTTGCAGACAGTGTGGGATCGAATCTGGAGAGCTGGTTGAGGGCTTCACCAATGATTTCAAACTTGCGCTCGACCGCAGCCTGGACCAGAGCGTTTTGCAAGTAGCTCAGTGCCTCCATGCCCTCGGTAAAGCTCTGGATGGACTGCGCTGCGTCCACCACATCCCAGAGGTACGCCCTGGGATCACGCTGCATACACGGTCTCTTTGTGCGCGTTGATGGAGGCCAGGACAAACGGGTTTTTGATCGACCCTGTTTCCACCAAATCCACCCCTCGTCCCAATTGCGCTTCCAGTGCTTGCTTGGCAGCAAAAAAATCGTTCAAGCCAGGCTGCGCATCGGGGGCAAACTCGATCAGAAAATCTGCATCGCTGCGCTCCGGATTGAAGTCACTCGCCCGCGCGGCCGAGCCAAATACTTCCAGGCGCTTGATGTGAAAGCGCTGACAAATGCTGGAAATAGCCGGCAGGTGTTGGGCAATGGCGGAGTGCATGGGCAAATTCTAGAAGATTAGTCCGCAGCGCCGCGCTTCAGCGCTTGATGCCCTGCAGCCTGGCAAACGCCGAGGCCATGGCGCCTTGCGGGGCCGGGTCGTGGTGGCGCTGGGGCGCACGTTGTCCGCGCCCTGCCCCTTCAAACCGGTTGTCGCGCGGGCCGTCCCGGCGCGCAGGTGCGGCGTCCATCTTCATGCTCAGGCTGATGCGTTTGCGGGGGATATCGACTTCGAGCACCTTGACCTTGACGATGTCGCCGGTCTTGACCACCTCGCGGGCGTCGTTCACAAACTTGTTGGCCAGCTGGCTCACATGCACCAGCCCGTCCTGGTGGACGCCCAGGTCCACAAAGGCGCCGAACTGGGCCACGTTGGACACCGTGCCCTCCAGCACCATGCCCTCTTTCAGGTCCTTGATGTCTTCCACGCCCTCGTTGAAGCGCGCCACCTGGAAGTCGGGGCGGGGGTCACGGCCGGGCTTTTCCAGCTCGCCCAGGATGTCCTTGATCGTGATCGCGCCGAACTTGTCGTTGGCAAACTGCTCGGCTTGGAGGGCCTTGAGCACTTCGCCGCGGCCCATCACCTCCTGAATCGGCTTGGCCGTCTTGAGCAGGATCTGCTCCACCACCGGGTAGGTTTCGGGGTGCACGCCGGTCATGTCCAGCGGGTTGTCGCCGCCACGGATGCGCAAAAAGCCCGCGCTCTGCTCGAAAGTCTTGGCGCCCAGGCCGGTGACCTTGAGCAGGTCCTGGCGGCTCCTGAAAGCACCGTTGCCCTCGCGCCAGCGCACCAGCGCCTTGGCCACCGAGCCCGACAGACCCGACACGCGCGACAGCAGCGGCACGCTGGCGGTGTTCAGGTCCACGCCCACCGAGTTCACACAGTCTTCCACCACGGCGTCGAGCTGGCGGGCCAGTTCGCTTTGGTTGACGTCGTGCTGGTACTGGCCCACGCCGATGCTCTTGGGGTCGATCTTGACCAGCTCGGCCAGCGGGTCCTGCAGGCGCCGGGCAATCGATGCGGCGCCGCGCAGACTCACGTCCACATCGGGCATTTCCTGGCTGGCGTATTCGCTGGCGGAGTACACCGAAGCGCCCGCCTCGCTCACCACCACCTTGGTGATGGCGTGCTCGGGGTGCAGCTTGGCCAGCTGCTTGATCAGGTCAGCGGCCAGCTTGTCGGTTTCCCGGCTGGCGGTGCCGTTGCCAATGGCGATCAGGTCAACGCTGTGCTTTTCGCAGAGCTTGGCCAGGGTGAAGAGCGAGCCGTCCCAGTCGCGGCGCGGTTCGTGCGGGAACACGGTGGCCGTGTCGACCAGTTTGCCGGTGTGGTCCACCACGGCCACCTTCACGCCGGTGCGGATGCCCGGGTCCAGGCCCATGACGGCCTTGGGGCCGGCGGGCGCGGCCAGCAGCAGGTCGCGCAGGTTGTCGCCAAACACCTTGATGGCCACCTTTTCGGCCTCTTCGCGCAGGCGGGCAAACAGGTCACGCTCGGTGGACAAAGACAGCTTGACGCGCCAGGTCCAGGCCACGCATTTGCGGATCAGGTCGTCGCCCGGGCGGGCGCTGTGGCTCCAGCCCAGGTGCAAGGCAATGCGGCCTTCGGCCACACTGGGTTTGCCCGGCTCAGGCTCCACTGGCAACACCAGCTTGGCGTCCAGAATCTCCAGCGCCCGGCCCCGGAACACGGCCAGCGCGCGGTGGCTGGGCACGCGGCCAATCGGTTCGTCGTAGTCAAAGTAGTCGCGGAACTTGGCCACGTCGGGGTTGTTCTCGTCCTTGCCGTCGGCTATTTTTGACCGCAAAAGCCCCTCGCTCCACAGCCATTCGCGCAGCGCTTGCACCAGCGCGGCGTCTTCGGCCCAGCGCTCGCTCAGCAGGTCGCGCACGCCGTCCAGAACGGCGGGCACCGTCGAAAAGTCCGCCCCCTCGATCTTGCCAGCGGGCACCAGAAAAGCTTCGGCCTCCAGGGCGGGGGTCAGGGTCGGGTCGGCAAAGAGTTTGTCGGCCAGTGGCTCCAGCCCGGCTTCGCGGGCGATCATGCCCTTGGTGCGGCGCTTGGGCTTGTAGGGCAGGTACAGGTCTTCGAGTTCCTGCTTGGTGGGCGCGGCTTGCAGCGCGGCCAGCAGCTCGGGCGTCATCTTGCCCTGCTCGGTGATGCTTTTGACAACGGCCTCGCGGCGCTCTTCGAGCTCGCGCAGGTAGCCCAGGCGGTACTCCAGCTCGCGCAGCTGCACATCGTCCAGCCCGCCGGTCACCTCCTTGCGGTAGCGGGCAATGAAGGGCACGGTGGCTCCGCCATCGAGCAGTTCAACGGCGGATTTGACCTGGTCGGGACGGATCTGGATTTCGACAGCCAGTTGCGCAAGGATGGGAGCCTGGTTCAGGTTCATTTCAGAGGGAAAAGACAGCAAAGCGGGCGAGTTTGCCACAAGAAAAAACGGGGGCCGAAGCCCCCGTGGTCACCTTCACAGCGCGCAGGCTCACCCGCGCAGTGCCTGGCGCAGCTGCTCCCCCACTTCGGGGCGTGCGGCAAAGGGGTTGGGCGGGTTCTGGCCCATCACGATGGCTTCCATGCGTTGCTGCACATTGCCCAGCGCGTGCGGGTGGCTGTAGATGTAGAACTGACCGGCCTGCACCGCGTCAAACACCTTTTGCGCCACATCGGCCGCCGACACCTTGCCACTGCCCACGGCCTTGTCGGTCATGGCCTGACCGATCAGCTGGCTCTTGGTGGGCTTTTCATCGGCCATGGCGGCCGGGCGGTTGCGCTCGCTGCTGTTGATGCCGGTGGGGACGAAATACGGGCACAGCACGCTGGCGCTGATCTGATCGCTCACGAGAGCCAGGTCCTGGTAGAGCGTCTCGGTGAGCGACACCACCGCATGCTTGGTGACGTTGTACACGCCCATATTGGGCGGCGTCAGCAGTCCGGCCATGCTGGCGGTGTTGACGATGTGCCCCTGGAAGGCCGGATCGGCCTTGGCCGCATCGAGCATCATGGGCGTGAACAGGCGCACGCCATGCACCACGCCCCACAAATTCACACCCAGCACCCATTGCCAGTCGGCCACGGTGTTTTCCCAGACCAGGCCACCCGAGCCCACGCCCGCGTTGTTGAAGACGAAATGGGGGGCGCCGAAGCGCGCTTTCACGGCGTCGGCCAGGGCCTGCATCTGTTCGGCATTGGACACATCCACCTTGCGCGCCAGAACCTGCACACCCAGTGCCTTCATTTCGGATTCCGCTTTGTCCAGCGCATCCTGCTGCACATCCACCAGCACCAGGTTCATGCCCAGCTTGGCGCCGATGCGGGCGCATTCGAGACCGAAGCCCGAGCCGGCGCCGGTGAGCACGGCGGTTTTGCCTTTGAAATCGGAAATCATGAGGAAACCTTTTTGAGTGTGAACCCGACGCGCGGGAAATGGACGTGCACCGTGCCTGCACGCGGATCGGTGCGGCGCAGGCTGTAGCGGGTGCGGGTGGCGGCGATCAGTTCGCCCTCGGTCGGTTCCTGCCCAAAGGTGTCGGCCGCCACCACGACCTGGCTACCCAAGGGGATGCCGTGCTCGTCCTGAAAAGCTTCTTCTTGCAGCGCTGCCGGCGTGGCAGCTTGCGCCACCTGCACCGCTTCTTGCGAGCTGCATTTGCTGGCGGTTCCATGGCCGATGCTCTGCATGCGCGCCATCCAGGCTTTGACTTCGGGGGTGGCGTCAAAAATGACCGCCAACGCAGGTGTCAGCGTCTGCGTGAACCACAGCGGCGGGTAAGCCGCAAAGTCGGCCACACAAGGCTTGTCGCCAAACAAAAAGTCCTGCCCGTGGAGCATATTGGCCAGGCGGCGCAGGTAGCTTTTGTAAGTGGCCGCAGCATCCGCGCTCGGCATGCGAGGCGCACCACCGCGCATGGCGGCACGGTCGGCCACAAAGGCTTGCACGCCTTCGGCCGGGGCACCCGCAAAGACCTGCGCCACACCGGCGGGCTGAAAGTTGTAAGCCATGGCGGCGTTGAACAAGGCCCCGTCGGCCCATTGCGCCACGATGCGCGCCGCGCCTTTGACGGCTTGCGGGTAGAGCGTGGGTGCGGGGGCCAGGTGCTCCAGCACATCGCAGATCAGCGCGGTGTCGCAATAGATGTCAGCCCCCATCTGCAGCACCGGTGTCTTGCGGTAACCGCCCGTCAGTGCCGTCAGGTCCGGCTTGGGCATGATCATCGGGATGAACACACTCTTCCAGGGCAACTGCTTGTAGCCCAGAACCAGGCGGATCTTTTCGGCGAACGGCGAGTTCGGGTAATGGTGAAGGAGGATGTCGGTCATGGCGCTGCTCAGACCAGTTTCACCAGTTGCTTGCCGAAGTTCTTGCCCTTGAGCAAGCCCAAAAATGCCTCGGGCGCGGCGGCCAGACCCTGGGCCACGCTCTCGCGCGGGCGCAGCTTGCCGGTGCCCACCAAAGTGCCCAGTTCTTGCAGGGCTTCGGGCCAGACTTCCATGTGTTCACTGACGATGAAGCCTTCGATCTTCATGCGGTTGACCAGGATCAGTGCCGGGTTGGCCATGGGCAGTGGCGCGCCATCGTAGCCGGCGATCATGCCGCACACCGCAATGCGGGCAAAGGCGTTGGTGCGCAGCATCACAGCGTCGAGCACCATGCCACCCACGTTTTCAAAGTGGCCGTCAATGCCGTTCGGGCAGGCTTCGCGCAGGGCCTTGGACAGGCTCAGGTAGTCCTTGTGCTGTTTGTAGTCAATGCAGGCATCAAAGCCGAGCTCGTTGACCACGTAGTCGCATTTGTCTTTGCCACCCGCAATGCCGACCACACGGCAACCGCGCGCCTTGGCGAGCGCGCCATAGGCACTGCCCACTGCACCGCTGGCGGCGCTCACCGTCACGGTTTCGCCGGCCTTGGGCGCAATGATCTTGACCAGGCCGTACCACGCAGTGACGCCAGGCATGCCCACGGCACCCAGGTAGTGGCTGAGCGGCACATGGGTGGTGTCCACCTTGCGCAAGGCGCCGACCACATTGGCATCGACCACGCTGTATTCCTGCCAGCCGCCCATGCCGACCACCTTGTCGCCGACCTTGAATTTGGGGTGCAGGCTCTCGGTCACCTCGCCCACGGTGCCGCCGATCATCACTTCGCCCAGGGGCTGCGGTTGCGCGTAACTCTTGCTCTCGTTCATGCGGCCACGCATGTAGGGGTCCAGGCTCAGGTAGTGGTGGCGCACCAGCACCTGGCCGTCTTGCAGGGTGGGCGTGGGGGTTTCAACGAGTTTGAAATTGCCGACCGAGGCCTCGCCTTGCGGGCGGTTGTCGAGCAGGATCTGGTGGTTTTGGGGCATGGTGATTTCCTGTTGTGGGTGTTGCGGTGGGAGCGGCGACATGGCCGCGAAAAAACTCAGTCGGTGGAAGGGCCGGTGTGGGCCTGGCGCTTCACATATTTGAAAGTGCCGGTGGCACTGGCGCACAGCTGGCCATCGGCGTCGTAGATGCGGCCTTCGGTGAAGGCCATCGAACGCGTGCGGTGCAGCAAATGGCCCTGGCCGACCAAGCTGGCGCCTGCAGGCACCTTGGCGGGGCGCATGAAGCTGGTCTTCATTTCAATCGTCACCACGCCCAGCTCAGGCGCCACGCTGCGCGCGGCGGTGGCCATGATCACGTCCAGAAAGGTCATCACCGCGCCGCCGTGCGTCACATCAAACGAGTTGAGGTGTTCCGGGCGGGGGGCGAAATGCAGCTCGGAATCACCCCCCTCGAACTTTTCAAGGGTGAAGCCCAGGTGGTCAACAAAGGGAATGCGAGCGCCAAATGGAATGCTCATGTCCAGGCTCTCTGAACTCAGCCGCCAATGATGGCGCTCACGCCGCCGTCCACGGCCATCCATTGACCGGTGATGTGCTTGCCTGCGTCGGAGGCGTAGAGCACCACCAGGCCCTTGAGGTCCTCGTCGTCGCCCAGGCGGCGCAGCGGCGCACCCTGGGCCATCTTGTCGGCCCCCAGCTGGGCCAGCAGCCCGTGTGTCATCTTGCTGGGGAAAAAGCCCGGACAAATGGCGTTGACGGTGATGCCATGTTCGCCCCACTCTCCGGCCAGCGCACGGGTGAAGTTGATGACCGCCCCCTTGGAGGTGTTGTAGGCGATGGTCTTCATCTCGGAAGGATTGCCTGCCAGACCGGCAATGGAAGCCACATTCAGAATGCGGCCCTTGCCGCGTGGGATGAAACTGCGCTTGGCCACCTCCTGCGACAAGATGAAATAGCCGCGAACGTTCAGGTTCATCACCTTGTCCCAGGCTTCGACCGGGTGGTCTTCGGCAGGGGCGCCCCAGGTGGCGCCCGCGTTGTTGACCAGGATGTCGATGGGGCCCATGCGCTCGATCGTCTCGGCGGCCAGACGGCGGATGTCTTCTTCCTTGCCGCAGTCGGCGGCAATCCAGCGGGCATCAATGCCTGCGGCCTGCAGTTCGGCGGCGGCTTCTTCCAGGTCGGCGGCCTTGCGCGAGCTGAGCATGATCTTGGCGCCTGCTTCGCCCAGGGCATGGGCCATCTGCAGGCCCAGACCGCGCGAGCCGCCGGTCACCAGGGCCACCTGGCCGGTGAGGTCAAACAGTTGTTGAACAGTGCGTGTCATGGCAATTCCTTCAATGGGGTTCAGAAAGCATCTTCGGGCACCTCGGCGCAAGTCGGGTCGCGGCGCGACACCACCTGCAGCCAGGCGCTGATTTTGGGCAGTTCATAACGGAAAAAATACCGGGCAGCAGCGCGACGACCCACCTGGGCGGGTGCATCGCCCTGCGCACTTTGCACCACATCGAGCCAGATCCAGGCGATCACGGTGTGCCCAAAGGCCTGCAAATAAGGAACGGCATTGGCCAGGGCCTGGGCGGGTTCGGCGTCTTTCCAGGCGGCCTGGGTGGCGGCGCCCACCTGCTGCAGGGCGTCCAGCAACTGGCGGGCTTCGTCAGCCCATTCAGGTGACACGCGGCTTGCCGTGGCCTGCATGCGCGCAGCCAGCAGCTTCAGGCCTTGGCCGCCTTCCATCAGCACCTTGCGGCCCAGCAGGTCCATGGCCTGGATGCCGTGGGTGCCCTCGTGGATCATGTTCAGGCGGTTGTCGCGCCAGTACTGCTCCACCGGAAAGTCGCGCGTGTAACCATAGCCACCGTGGATCTGGATGGCCAGGCTGTTGGCCTCCAGGCACCATTCGCTGGGAAAGCTCTTGACGATGGGGGTCAACACCTCCAGCAGCAAACGGGCCTCGTCAGCGGCCTTGGCTTGGCCGGTGTGCTGCTCGTCCACCAGGCGGGCGCTGAACAGGGCCAGCGCCAGGGCGCCTTCGCTGTAGCTTTTTTGCGCCAGCAACATGCGCTTGATGTCGGCGTGTTCAATGATGCGCACCTGCGGACGGCTGGCGTCCTTGCCCCCCGCCCCCGTTGGACGACCTTGCGGCCGGTTCCTGGCGTAGTCCAGGCTGGCGTAATAACCGGCCATGCCCAGCATGGTAGCAGCCATGCCCACGCCGATGCGGGCCTCGTTCATCATGTGGAACATGCATTTGAGGCCTTCGCCGGGCCGCCCCACCAGATAGCCCACGGCGCCAGCGCCACCCCGCACCGGGTACTTGCCCTCGCCAAAATTCAGCAAGGTGTTGGTCGTGCCGCGCCAGCCACACTTGTGGTTCAGGCCCGCCAGGGCCACGTCGTTGCGCTCGCCCGTCAGTTGGCCCTGGGTATCCACCAGCTTTTTGGGCACGATGAAGAGGGATATGCCTTTGACGCCTGGCACCAGTTGGCCGTTCGCGTCCGGGATCTTGGCCAGCACCAGATGGATGATGTTTTCCGAGAGTTCATGCTCACCGGAGGAGATCCACATCTTGTTGCCGCGCAAACGGTAGCGTGGCCCCAGCGCATCGGACTCGAAGCCCTCACCATCGGGCGTGGCGCGGGTCATCACGTCGCTCAGGCTCGAACCCGCTTGCGGTTCGCTCAGGCACATGGTGCCCGAGAAGCGGCCAGAAAATTCGTTGAGCGCGAACACCTGCTTTTGCAGCTTGGTGCCGTGCGCCATCAGCAAATTCGCGTTGCCGCTGGTGAGCATGCCCGAGCCGATGCTGACCGAGGCCATGGCAAAAAAGGCATTGGCCGCCGCCTCGACGGTGTAGGGCAGTTGCATGCCACCGATCTCGTAGTCTTGCGCCGCACTCAGCATGCCGGATTCGCCATAAGCCTTGTAGGCATCGTGCGTGGCCTGGGGCAGGATCACTTTTTCGCCGTCAAAGCGCGGCTCCTCGATGTCCACCGTGCGGTTGAAAGGCGCGTATTTTTCGCGAGCGATGCGCTCGCAGGTGTCGAGCACCGCGTCAAAGGTTTCGCGGCTGTGGTCGGCAAAACGCTCGCGGCTTTGCAGGCTTTCGACCTGAAGCCAGTCATGGAGCAGGAAATCGATGGTGGGGCGCAGAGACATGAGACAAGCCATAAAAAAGGGCAGGAAGCATCATGCCGCCTGCCCTGCTGTGGATCAGACATCCACGCGACAGTGGTGCATCAAAGCACTTCGAAGATGCCGCAGGCGCCCATGCCGCCGCCGATGCACATGGTCACGGCCACGCGCTTGACGCCACGGCGCTTGCCTTCGATCAGGGCATGGCCCGTCAGGCGTTGGCCCGACACACCATAGGGGTGGCCCACAGCGATGGCGCCGCCGTTCACGTTCAGGCGGTCGGCCGGGATGCCCAGCTTGTCGCGGCAGTACAGCACCTGCACCGCAAACGCTTCGTTGAGTTCCCACAAGTCGATGTCGTTCACCGTCAGGCCCAGGCGCGCCAGGGCTTTGGGCACGGCGAACACCGGGCCAATGCCCATCTCGTCGGGCTCGCAACCGGCCACGGCAAAGCCCAGGAAGCGGCCCAGAGGTTTCAGGCCCTTTTGCTCTGCCAGTTTCTCGTCCATGAGCACACAGGCGCCCGCACCGTCTGAGAACTGGCTGGCGTTGCCCGCCGTCACCAGGCCGCCCGGCAGAGCGGAGCGCAGGCCACTGATGGCCTCGACGGTGGTGCCTTCGCGCAGGCCTTCGTCGCGGCTCACGGTCACTTGTTTGGTGGTCATGCCCATGACTTTGTCGATCACGCCTTGCGTGACGGTGATGGGGGCGATTTCGGCGTCCAGCAAACCTGCCGCAGCGGCAGCACAGGCTTTTTGCTGGCTGGCAGCACCGTACTCGTCCATGCGGTCACGGCCGATCTTGTAGCGCTTGGCCACTTGCTCAGCCGTTTGCAGCATGTTCCAGTAGATCTCGGGCTTTTGTTTGGCCAGAGACAAGTCCTGCAGCATGTGGGTGTTCATTTCCTGCTGCACACAGGAGATGCTTTCCACACCACCGGCCACGTAGATCTGGCCTTCACCGGCGATGATGCGCTGGGCGGCCAGGGCAATGGTCTGCAGGCCGGAAGAGCAAAAACGGTTCACTGTCAAGCCGGAAACAGAAATCGGCAACCCGGCCTTGAGCGCGATCTGACGGGCAATGTTGGCACCCGTGGCCCCCTCGGGGGTGGCGCAACCCATGATCACGTCTTCGACTTCGGCACCGTCGATGCCGGCACGCGCCACAGCGTGCTGCACTGCGTGGCCGCCGAGCGTGGCGCCGTGGGTCATGTTGAAAGCGCCCTTCCAGCTCTTGGCCAGAGGGGTGCGGGCGGTAGAAACGATAACGGCGTTGGTCATTTGAATCTCTCTGTGTGTCTGTGACGTATCGGCCTTCAGTTGAAGGTCTTGCCCTCGGC
>Ga0228709_1000050_pt1 | contig 15907 bp, 18 predicted proteins | sample McNCre217_Aug_MT_FD_181464 | JGI IMG/M metagenome (GOLD analysis project Ga0228709, IMG submission 181464) | Metatranscriptome of freshwater microbial communities from McNutts Creek, Athens, Georgia, United States - 29-17_Aug_MT (Metagenome... | ecosystem: Environmental > Aquatic > Freshwater >...
GTTAAACGGGAAGCAGGGAGGTTACCCCTTTCAGGGAAGACCCAACCTGAGCTGTCCTCGCAACGGTAAGTGGACGAGATTCAACTCTCACACCTGTCATAAGCCACTGAGCACATCGCTCGGTAAGGCGACAGCTGTGTCCACCAGCCCGGATACCGGCCAACAAAGTGGCACATCGCAAGGTGACGCCGTTTCGCCCACGCACTGTCGAGGAAGGCAGTGAGGGTACTTTGCCGTCCGTTTGAAATGAAAATCCGTAGCTTGCGCCCGCATTGGGCGGCTTTGCCGTTGGCTGCTGCCATGGCGTGTTCTTCTTTTGCTCACCAAGGTATCCATCTTGAGCCCGTGATCGTCACGGCAACGCGCTCTGCGCAGTCTTTGACCGATGTACTTTCAGATGTCAGCATTGTTGACCGGGACATGATCGAACGCAGCAGTGCGCTGTCCTTGGCCGAGGTTCTTTCCAGATTGCCAGGTGTGACGATGGCGCAGACGGGTGGGCCCGCTTCAACGACTTCTGTCTTCATTCGAGGCGCAGAGAGCCGCTTCACCGCTGTTTTCATAGACGGGATCCGGATCGACTCTCAATCTACTGGTGGGGCAAGCTGGGAGGCCATTCCATTGGCTCAGGTCGAACGCATCGAAGTTTTGCGGGGGCCGGCTGCGGCCATCTATGGATCGGATGCTGTTTCAGGGGTTGTTCAGATTTTTACGCGTCAGGGTGAAAAGGGGTTCTTTCCCTCTGTGCGCCTCGGCGTTTCAAGCTACAACACGCGTGAGCTCAATGCCTCTTTGCGCGGGGGAGATGGTGAGCTTGACTATGCGTTGGGATTTTCCAAGGACAGCAGCGATGGATTCAATGCCAAACCCTCTGGAACCAACCCGGATCGCGATGGGTACCGGAACCAATCTTTTTCTGGACGCTTCGGATGGCAGGTGCTACCTGGTCAGAAATTGGAATTGACCGTTCTGGACAATGACCAGACAGCGCAATACGACGCAAGCGGCTCCTATCCCCCTGTCAACGACATAGCAAAACACCATTTGCAGACCTTGGGAGTGAATTGGTCCTCGCGTTGGAGTGAGGCCTGGAACACGCGTCTGGGTGTGACCAAAGGGACAGATCGCTATGAAACAGCGCCCTCTGTATACCTGACTGAAACGCAAGTCAGCACCTATCTCTTGCGCAATGAATTGCGTGCTGGGACGGGCTTGCTCTCTGTTGATCTGGAGCGTCGTGAAGACGAGTTGCAAAACAGCAGTACCAACCCCAGTGCATTTACGAAACGCAGCCAGAATGCTGTGGCTTTGGGTTACGGCGTTCGCCTGCATTCGCATTCGGTGCAAGCGAATGCGCGCCATGACGATGACAGTGAATTTGGCACCAAGTCGACGGGTGCACTGGCCTACGGTTATGCCATCACACCGAATTTGCGCGCAACGGCTTCTGCCGGAACAGCCTTTCGTGTTCCTACGCTTTACCAGCGCTTCAGCATTTATGGTTCGCCAAGTTTGATGGCCGAATCTTCAAGCAACCGCGAGCTGGGTCTGCGCTGGCTGTCGGGTACTGATCGTGCAGCCGTGGTGGTGTACCACAATGACGTGAACAACCTCATCAATTACGTTGGTGGGGCTGGCCATTGCGGACAGTCGGGCTGTTACATGAACACCGGGCATGCGCGCATGACAGGAGCGACGGTGACGGCGGGCAAGCAGCTGGGGCTTGTCAATCTGGGGGCGTCTGCCGATTTCCTGGACCCCAGGAACTTGGATACAGACAAATACCTGGCGCGCCGTGCACGAAAACAATCCACCCTGACGGCTGATCTTACTGTGGATGGTTGGCGTCTGGGTGGAGAGTTGCAATATGTTGGGGAGCGTTTTGACAATGCAAGCAACAGCATTCGATTGGCGTCCTACAGCCTGATCAATGTGGGCGCCAGCAGACCGTTGGATCGCGACTGGAAGTTGCAGGTCAAGGCCAACAATCTGGCCAACAGAAACCATGTGTTGGCCAATGGCTATGCCACACCCGGGCGGGTGCTGTACCTCGGCCTGACATGGGCGCCACAGCACTGATACCGCACTGAATAAGCCTCACCATGACAAGCCCTTGCACCTGTCCAGCCATTCTGGTGGCAGCCCCCGCCTCCGGGCAGGGCAAGACCACCGTCGTGTCCGCTCTGGCACGTCTGCATGCGCGCCAGGGGCGGCGTGTACGGGTGTTCAAATGCGGGCCCGATTTTCTGGATCCTTTCTGGCACCAGTTGGCCAGTGGCCATCCGGTGTACCAGATGGACCTGTGGATGACAGGACAGGCTGATGTGCAGGCACGCCTGCATGCGGCCGCCCAGGACAGTGACCTGATCATTGTGGAAGGGGTGATGGGTTTGTTCGATGGCGAACCCAGTGCCGCGGATCTGGCCCAACGCTTCGGCTTGCCCGTGCTGGCCGTGATCGATGCCTCGGCCATGGCGGGCACCTTTGGTGCACTGGCCTTCGGTTTGCAGCATTACCGTCCGGGCTTGCCGTGGGCCGGTGTGCTGGCCAATCGTGTGGCCAGTGAACACCATGGGGGCATGCTGGCGCAGGGCGTAGCGGCTGAGCACTGGCTGGGCGCCTTGTTGCGTAACCCTGCACTCACTTTGCCTGAGCGTCATCTGGGTTTGACCGTGGCCACCGAGCTGGACGATGCCATGACACGTCTGGATGCCGCAGCCGATGCGCTGGCGCAGACGCCCTTGGGACAGATGGACACGCAGGCACTGGCGCGTTGGAATGTGGCCTTTCCCCCGCCTGGCGAAGCCTTAGCGGTATCTTCCTTGTTGCTGGGGCGCCGCGTGGCGGTGGCCCGCGATGCCGCGTTTTGCTTCCTCTACCAGGCCAATCTGGACACCTTGCGTCAGCTGGGGGCAGAGGTGGTGTTTTTCTCTGCGCTGGCGGGCGATCCTTTGCCAGCATGCGACGCGGTCTGGTTACCTGGTGGCTATCCTGAGTTACATGCCCAGGCCTTGGGCGCCAATCGCCAACTGCGAGACAGCTTGCGTGCCCATGTAGACCAAGGGCACCCTGTGTGGGCCGAGTGTGGCGGCATGATGGCACTCTTTGACGACATCGAGATGGCCAATGGCGATGTGCATCCGATGTGGGGGCTGCTGCCGGGCCGTGTGACCATGCAGCAAAGGCTGGCTGCTTTGGGGCCGCAGCAACTGACTTTGCCACCTGGGGTGTTGCGAGGTCACACCTTCCATTACTCCACGGCCAACAGCAGTGCCAATGTCGTGACACGAACGGCCCGACCTGGCGCCCAGATTTTGCAGGCTTCTGGCGAGGCGGTCTATGCGCGCGGCAGCGTCAGGGCGAGTTATTTCCATCCCTTGTTCGCTTCCTGCCCTGCGGCGGCAGCCAGCCTGTTTTTGCCAGGAGAGTTCACATGAGCGCTGTTTCTTCGCAATGGCGAATGCCCGCGATGACTGCAGGCCCGCAACGCATTGTGTGTCTGACCGAAGAAACCACCGAGTGGCTTTACCTCCTGGGTCAGCAGAGCCGCATTGTTGGAATTTCAGGCTATACCGTGCGTCCCCGCCGCGCGCGCGAGGAGAAGCCGAAAGTCAGCGCCTTCACCAGCGCCAAGATCGACAAGATCATGGAACTGGAGCCCGATTGCGTGATCGGTTTCTCGGACATGCAGGCAGATGTGGCGTCGGCCTTGATCCGGCAGGGTGTGCAAGTGACAGTGTTCAACCAGCGCAGCGTTGGCGAAATTTTTGCTGTTTTGCAGCAAATTGCGGCCATGGTGGGCTGCGAAACCGAAGGTGACGAATGGTTGCAGTCGGTGCGCGCCGCGTTGATGGCCGCAGAAGCACAGGCCGCCAGTTTGCCGCGCCGCCCGAGTATCTATTTTGAAGAGTGGGATGAGCCCGCCATCAGTGCCATCCGATGGGTGTCCGAGCTGATGGCGATCGCTGGCGGTGACGATTGTTTCCCGGAGTTGGCACTGCAGCGCATGGGGCGTCAGCGCATCATTGCTGACCCCCATGAGGTGATTCGCCGCAATCCCGACATCATCATCGGTAGCTGGTGTGGCAAAAAATTCCGCCCTGAAAAAGTGGCTGCCCGCCCGGGCTGGCAGCATGTGACGGCCGTGCGCGAAGGTGCTTTGCACGAGATCAAGTCCTGCGACATCCTACAGCCGGGGCCTGCGGCATTGACCGATGGTTTTGCACAGTTGCAACGCATCGTTGCTCAATGGAGCGAACGCCATGGCTAAGCTGACGATTGCAAGCAGTGAGTTGATCCTGGGCGGTCAGAAAAGCGGTAAATCACGCCGCGCCGAATCGCTGGCAAAGGCCTGGCTTGACCAGGCATCTGGACACAGGGCCATGCTGCTGGCCACGGGCCAGCCGTGGGATGACGAGATGCGCGAACGCATTGCCCGCCACAAGAGCGACCGTGTGCGGCGGGTGCCAGGCATGCAGACGGTGGAGACGCCTTTGCACCTCGCGCAGGCCATTGCCACCCACAGCCATCCGGATGGCCTGCTGGTGGTGGATTGCATGACGCTCTGGCTAACCAACTGGATGATGCCCGCAGGCGCTGCGTCTGCCGAACCGGCGCCGGTGAGCGAATTGCTGAAAGCGTTGGAGGCCGCGCCGGGACCTGTGGTTCTGGTGGGCAATGAAATCGGTCTGGGCGTGATTCCTCTGGGGCAGGAGGTCCGGGCGTTTGTAGATGCCCTTGGCCACCTCAATCAGTCGCTTGCAGCGGGTTGCAGCCGCGTGACCTTGATGGTGGCGGGTTTGCCCCTGACTTTGAAGGAGGCGTCATGAATTGGCGTTGGGGCTTGTGTTTGTGGGCCCTGTTGTGTGGCCAGGTGTTTGCCGTGACCTTGCAGGACGACCGGGGGCGAACCGTTCAGCTGGCGCAACCGCCTCAGCGGATCGTGAGCATCCTGCCCTCCCTGACAGAAATCGTCTGTGAGCTGGACCAGTGCCAACGGCTGGTGGGGGTCGACCGCTATTCCACCTGGCCACCCAGCCTGAGCCGGCTGCCGCGTGTGGGTGGTGGGCTGGATCCCAACATTGAAGCCATTGTGGCCTTGCGTCCGGACCTTGTTCTGGCGGCCACATCCAGTCGTGCGGCAGACCGCCTTCTGGCTTTGGGCATCCCCGTGTTGGCACTCGAACCCAAGACGCATGCCGATGTGCAGCGTGTGCTCAGCAAAATGGGGATTGCGCTGGGGGTGAACGACGCACAGCACATCTGGCGGCACATTGATGCGGGCGTCATGGCCGCAGCACAGTCGTTACCGCCATCGGTGAGTCAAACGCGGGTGTACTTTGAAGTCAACCGCGGGCCTTATGGCGCAGGAGAAAGCAGCTTCATCGGCGAAACGCTGTCACGCCTGGGGGCTCAAAATATCTTGCCCGCCAGCCTGGGGCCTTTTCCCAAACTCAATCCCGAATACATCATGCGCGCCAATCCCGATGTCATCATGATCGGCGAGCGCAACGCTACCGATCTGATGCAGCGGCCGGGCTGGAACAACATCCGTGCGGTGCGCGAGGGCAGGGTGTGTGTATTTCCCGTGGCCGAGTCGGATGTGCTGGTGCGCCCCGGCCCCCGCATGCCCGAAGCCGCCCGCTTGATGGCCCGTTGCCTGCTGGAAAAAGCGCCGTTGGGTGCCACTGGCCGTGAAATGCCGAGGGGCAAACGTTGAAGCCCGTGCGAGTGTTCTGGTTGAGTGCCCTGCTGTTGCTGGTAGGCGGCGCGCTGCTGGCGCTGGGGGTTTGCGTTGGCAGTATGGGTTTTGAAAACCTGCTGCGCACGCTGCTGGATTCAGCAGCCCCAGACACCGAGCGTGCGATAGCTTGGCAGATCGTGACTGAAATCCGCTTGCCCCGCACCTTGGGGGCATGGACGGCAGGCGCTTTGCTGGGCTTGGCCGGGGCGGTGGCCCAAGGCCTGTTTCGAAACCCGCTGGCCGACCCCTATCTGCTGGGCAGTGCCTCCGGCGCTTCATTGGGGGTGGCACTCGCGCTGGCGCTGGTCGGTGGCGGGGTGGGCATGGTCGGCAGCAGGATGATGAATGGCAGCATGGCTATCAACATGTTTTCTGGCAATCTCTGGATCAGGCTGGGTCTGACTGGCGCCGCCTTTGTCGGCGCGGTGGCGGCGGTGTTGCTGACGCTGACGCTGGCACGTGGCGTTGGGCACACCTTGCGTTTGTTGCTGGCTGGGGTTGTGGTGGGGGTGGTGCTAGGGGCCTCGACGTCGCTGGTGTTGCTGTTCTCTCCGGACGCCCTGCAGGCCATGCAGGCGTTCATGTTGGGCTCTACCGCTTTTGTGGGCTGGACCGCCTGGGCTCTAATGGCCGCTGTCTGGCTGGGCAGCATGGCGGCGGCGTGGGTGCTGGCGCGTGTGCTCGATGGCCTCAGCCTGGGTGAAAGTACCGCCATCAGTTTGGGCTTGCCTCTGGCGCCCTTGCGTGCAGCACTGATCGGGGTGTTGGCACTGTCAACGGGGACGGCTGTGGCCCAGACGGGCCTGATTGCCTTCGTTGGCTTGGCCGCGCCGCATCTGGTGCGCGCCGTTGCCAAGGTGCCACACCGGCAGCTGATGTGGCTGGCCAGCCTCATGGGCGGGGCCTTGCTCTGTGGTGCCGATGTGCTGGCGCGCTGGCTGATAGCGCCGCAGGAATTGCCTGTGGGCGTGCTGACGGCTGTGCTGGGTGGGGGCTACCTGCTGTGTCTCATGCACCGCCGCACCCGTGGCTCGCACCAAGGAGGCCTTTTGTGAGCACACCTGTCTTTGACGTGCAAGGCGTCACGGCGTCGTTGGGAGGATCTCCGGTTCTTCACGGCATTGATTTGCAATTGCGTCCTGGCATCTGGACGTGCATCGTGGGACCGAACGGAGCGGGCAAGTCCACTTTTCTCAAGACGCTGGCGGGGGTGCTGCCGGCTGCAGGGCAAATTGATTTGCAGGGGCGTCCTCTCGGGGACTGGCCTCGCAACGAACGGGCCCGTGCACTGTCCTGGTTGGGGCAAGGTGAAACGGCGGCTGAAGACCTCACGGTTTATGACGTGGCCATGCTGGGGCGCCTGCCGCACCAGGCCTGGCTGGCGCCAGCGAGTCCAGCTGACCATGCGGCTGTGCAACGTGCACTCCAACAGACGCAGTCCTGGGCTTGGCGAGAGCGCCCCCTCGGGGCACTGTCGGGCGGGGAGCGGCAGCGTGTGCTGCTGGCACGCGCTTTGGCGGTGGAGGCCCAGACCTTGCTCATGGATGAACCGCTGGCCAATCTGGATCCGCCTCACCAGGCCGACTGGATGCGGCTGGTGCGAGAGCTCACGGCGGCGGGCCGCACGGTGATCAGCGTGTTGCACGAGATTTCAATTGCGCTGCACGCCGATGACCTGGTGATCATGGCGCAGGGCCGGGTGCTTCATCACGGCTCTTGTGACGCACCCACCACGCACCGGGCGCTTGAAGAAGTGTTTGAGCGCCGCGTCGCCATCCACCCGCTGTCTGGCCAGTGGGTGGCCTTGCCCGTTTATTGAGCCAAAGAAGCAGCCATGCAAATTGAAACGCCTCCCACAGCCAAACCTTACGACAAGCCCGAAGGGGAACGCCGGGGCATCGTCATCGTCAACACCGGCGATGGCAAAGGCAAAAGCACGGCGGCTTTTGGACTGGCGCTGCGCGCCCATGGGCGTGCCAAGGCGGTCAAGATTTTCCAGTTCATGAAAGTGCCCTCAGCGCGATTTGGTGAGCATCGCATGTTTGAGCAGATCGGCATTCCGATCGAAGGCCTGGGCGATGGATTCAGCTGGAAAAGCCAGGATCTGGAGCACTCTGCTGAATTGGCCCGGGCAGGCTGGCAGAAAGCCAAGCAGACCATTCTGTCGGGACAGTGGTTCCTTATAGTGCTCGACGAAATCACATATCCACTGATTTACGGCTGGCTGCCGCTGGAGGATGTTCTGCAGACTTTGCGTGAGCGGCCTTCGCATGTGCATGTGTGTTTGACCGGTCGCCGCTGTCCATCGGAGATCATGGATCTGGCTGACACCGTCACCGAAATGAAAATGCTCAAGCATGCCTTCAAGGCGGGCGTTCCGGCACAACGTGGCATCGAGGACTGAGTGTGAGCCCCTCTGCGTCGTTTGAAGAACTGCCGCAGGCCTTCCCCGGAGAGGCCAGACAAGCGGTGTATCGGGCCATTTTCGAGCGCCGCGACATGCGCCATTTCGCAGGGGAAACCGTTCAGCCCGAGACACTGCACAGCTCGCTGACAGCAGCACACCACGCTCCCAGTGTGGGGTTCATGCAGCCGTGGCGTTTTATTCGGATCCTGGATGTAGCCATGCGCGGCAGCTTGCGTGATGCGGTCGAGCGCGAGCGGCTGGCGACGGCGCAAGCCCTGAATGAGCTGGTCTTTGACGATGCCTGGGAACAATCCAGTGCTTTGTTTGCGGCGGCAGCTCCTCCGAAGTCGGGCGCCTGAACATGGGCACCTGGTCTGACCAAACCGTCCTGGCTGCGTTTGCACTGGTTATGGCTTTGCTGGTTGATGTCCGCTGGGGTGAACCGCCGGCAAAGTTGCATCCTGTGGTCTGGATGGGGCGTTTCCTGGACCATGCAGGGCGCTGGGCAACTCCGAAGGTTGGCACTTCAGTGCCCGCGCAGGACCACGGCGCATGGACCAGAGGGACGCTGGCCTGGCTGGCCGGTGCCATCGGCGTCATGGGTGTGGCCTGGGGCTTGCAATGCTTGCTTGCAAAGTGGCCGGTCTGGATTGCTGCGCCGTGCCTTGGTTTGTTGCTCAAGCCGATGCTGTCCTGGAAGATGTTGCGCGGCGAGGTGCGTGCGGTCGGGTCGGCGCTGAGCCATTCGTTGGCTGCGGGGCGCGAACGCCTGGCCTTTCTGTGCAGCCGGGACGTGCACCAGCTCGATGCCACAGGGGTGCGCGAGACCGCCATCGAGACCCTGGCCGAGAATCTCAACGATTCCGTGGTCGCCCCCCTGTTCTGGTTTGCCATGGCGGGTTTGCCGGGCGCCGCCCTGTACCGTTACGCCAACACGGCCGACGCCATGTGGGGCTATCGTGGCGTGCGTGGCGGGCGTTGCTGGGAATGGGCTGGCAAGTGGGCCGCCAGGGCCGACGATGTCCTGTCCTGGGTCCCGGCACGTCTGACGGCGGCTTTGCTGGTGCTGGCTGGCGGGCGCCTGTGGATGCCAGGCTTGAGCCGCGAGGCACGGCAAACGGCTTCGCCCAATGGCGGCTGGCCCATGGGGGCGATGGCGCTGTTGCTGGGTGTTCGCCTGGGCAAACCCGGGGTGTACCTTCTGCATGCACAAGGCCGAGGGGTTTTGGCTGGCGACATGGACCTGGCCTGTCGCCTCGCAGCCCGCACGGTCTGGCTGAGTGTGCCAATGTGCTGGTTGATCGCGGGAGGGATGCATGTCTGAGTTGCGCATCCATGGAGGACAGGACAGCCAGGGGGTGGCCGTTCATGATTTTTCAACCAACAGCAATGCGTGTGGCCCTTGCCCCCTGTTGATCAGCGCTTTGGCCGCTGTCGATGCAGGCCATTACCCCGACCCTGCTTACAGGGCCTTACGCGATTGTCTGGCCGCTTTCCATGGTGTTGCGCTTGAACGCATCGTTCTGGCAGGCAGTGCCAGTGAATTCATTTTCCGCATCAGTGCACGGGTGTCGCAAGGGGCCAGGCTTCGGAGCACACCCGCACGGGTCGAGTTGCCTAAGCATGGCTATGGGGACTACGGCCATGCCGCCCTCGCCTGGGGCCTGGAGCTCAGCGCTTCATCCGCCGCAGCGGACTTGGTCTGGACCTGTGATCCTTCGAGTCCGGCAGGGCAAACCCATGCGGATCTGGCACAAAAAGTGGAAGCCCTGATGCCCGGCCAGATGCTGGTGCTTGATGGGGCCTATCGCCCACTTCGTCTCGAAGGTGCACTGGCCTTGTCTGACGCACAGCTCGACAAGGTCTGGCAGTTGTGGAGTCCGAACAAGGCCCTGGGAGCCACGGGCATCCGCGCGGCGTATGCCATTGCGCCTGTGGGTGCAGATGAGCAAGTGGCCCAACTGGTCCAACTGGCACCTTCCTGGCCGATCGGTGCGTACGGCTGTGCCCTGCTGATGACCTGGGTGCAGCCCGAAGTACAAGCGTGGCTGGCAGACTGTCTGCCTGTTCTGCGGCATTGGAAGCAGCGGCAGATGGACGTGTGTGCATCGTTGGGCTGGGCGCTGGTCCCGAGTGTGGCCAATTTCCATCTGGCCGGCATCGATCGCCCGGAAATGGGGCAGCATCTGGCGATGCTGCGAACGCAGAGCATCAAATTGCGCGACACCGCCTCATTTGGCTTACCGGGCCGGGTGCGCATGGGGGTGCTGCCCCCTTCGTCGCAGGATGCACTTTGGCAGGCCTGGAAAGACGTTGGAGGCAAACCATGACCGCGAGATGCGTCATGGTGCTGGGAACCACAAGCGGTGCCGGCAAGAGCTGGGTCACCACAGCCCTGTGCCGTCATTACGCGCGACAGGGCCTGAAGGTGGCCCCGTTCAAGGCCCAGAACATGAGCAACAACGCCAGGGTGGTGGCCGCGCTGGAGGGCATGCAGGGCGAGATCGGTGCGGCGCAGTACTTCCAGGCTTTGGCCGCCGGTGCTGAACCTGATGTCCGCATGAATCCTTTGTTGCTCAAACCAGAAGCCGACACGCATAGCCAGGTCGTTTTGCTGGGGCAGGTGAGCGCCGAACTCGGGGCATTGCCGTGGCGGGAACGCAGTGAAAAGGTCTGGCCACAGATTGCCCAGGCACTCGATGCCTTGCGGACTGAAAATGACGTGGTGGTCATTGAAGGGGCAGGTTCGCCTGCCGAGATCAATCTGCATGCCAGCGATATCGTGAACATGCGCGTAGCCTGTCACGCCCAGGCCCGCTGCCTTCTGGTGACCGACATCGACAGGGGGGGTGCGTTCGCCCATCTGTACGGTACCTGGGCCGTGCTCCCTGAAGAAGAACGACAACTGATTAAAGGGTATGTGCTCAACAAATTCCGGGGAGATGCGGCCTTGCTGGCGCCGGCACCGCAGATGCTGCAGGACATGACCGGTGTGCCGGTGGTTGCCACCTTGCCCATGTGGTGGCAACACGGCCTGCCAGAAGAAGACGGGGTGTTTGACGACAGGACCCACGCCCGGGGTGAGGTCACACGGGCCATCGCCATCATCGCCTGGCCGCGCATCAGCAACCTCGATGAATTCCAGCCGTTGAAGAATGTGCCAGGGGTCCGCCTTGTCTGGGCACGCTCCCCGGCCGACTGCTCTGGCGCGGACTGGATTGTGCTGCCCGGCTCCAAGGCCACGGCCGCCGATCTGGCCTGGTTGCGTGCCCAAGGGCTGGACCGGACCATTGCCGCGCACGCCCGCCAGGGTGGAGCGGTGCTGGGGATCTGCGGCGGTCTGCAGGTGCTTGGCGAGGCGTTGATCGATCCTCACGGGATAGATGGCAATGCCCCAGGTCTGGGCCTCTTGCCAGTGGTCACGACATTTGAGGCCCACAAAACCGTGCTGCGCACGCACACGCATTTTGGCGAGCTGTGCGGCCCATGGTCTGCCTTGTCTGGCGTGGCCGCCTCAGGCTATGAGATCCACCACGGCCAGACGGTGCCACATCCTGCAATGGCGGCCCAGGGCGATGTGGTGCGCTAGGTGATGCCCGGCCTGGCGTGGCAAAACGGCACTGGCAATGTGCTGGGCTGTTACCTGCATGGCCTGTTCGAGTCTCCTGCTGTCTTGCAAGCCTTGTTTGGTGCCCGTGTGCCCACGCTCGAGGATGTGTTTGACGGACTGGCGGATTTTCTTCAAACCCATGTCGAGCCAGGTGTGCTCGATGCCCTTATCCGAAAGGACTGACCATGACATTCCAGATTCCTCCCATTGACGACATTGCGCAGCCCGGGCTGGTGGCCAGGCTGCAGCACAAGCTGGACAACAAGACCAAACCGCTGGGTTCCCTTGGGCGCATCGAGACGCTGGCACTACACATCGGGCGGGTGCTGGGCCAGGATGCGCCAGAACTGCGTGAGCCGCAGCTGGTGGTGTTCGCCGGCGACCATGGCCTTGCGGCCCGTGGCGTTTCGGCTTACCCGAGCGATGTGACCTGGCAGATGGTGGAGAACTTCCTGGCTGGCGGCGCTGCGGTGAGTGTGTTGGCGAGGCAGCACGGCATCGGTCTCACGGTGGTGGACTGCGGTGTGCGGCACGAATTTGCCCCCCGCCCCGGCCTGCTGATTCGCAAGCTGGCCCTCGGCACATCGGATGCGCTGGACACCAGCGCCATGACCGACAGCCAGTGTGAACAGGCCGTGACCAACGGGGTGGCTTTGATTCAGGCGCTGCCTGGCAATGCCTTGCTGCTGGGGGAGATGGGCATCGGCAACACCTCTGCGGCTTCCTTGCTGCTCAGCCGCTTGAGTGGCCTGGACATTTCCGACTGCACGGGGGCCGGAACGGGGCTGGATGCACCCGCTGTGCAACGCAAGATCGCGGTCTTGCGCGCGGTGTTGGCGCGCCATCCCGACGCACGCGCCCCACTGGCTGCATTGGCCGCTTTTGGCGGTTTCGAGATCGCCACCATGGTCGGGGCGGTGCTGCAGGCGGCGGCACAGCGGCGCGTGATTGTGGTGGATGGGTTCATCGCCAGCTCGGCGGTGCTGGTGGCCAGTGCGTTGCAGCCCTTGGTACTGCAGCGCTGTGTGTTTGCACACCGCTCTGGCGAACGGGGCCATGCCCTGATGCTCAACCACCTCAAGGCCGAGCCGCTGCTCGATCTGGGCCTGCGCTTGGGTGAAGGGTCGGGCGCAGCCATGGCATGGCCCTTGCTGGTGTCGGCCTGTGCCATCTTGCGTGAAATGGCCAGCTTTGAGTCGGCCGGTGTCTCGCGTCAGGATGATCCCGCACTGACGCCAGGCACCTGAGGGGCCGCATGCCATGCTGACGCGTTTTGCCCGCCACTTCTTGTTGGCCCTGCAATTTTTTACCCGGATTCCTGTGACGGGGCGCCTGGCGCAGTGGGTAGGTTATTCGCCGGCCATGTTGCAGGCCAGCGCAGCGCACTTTCCGGGTGTGGGCTGGGTGGTCGGCGGGGCATCGGCTCTTCTTTTGAAGCTGGCGCTGCTGCTGTTGCCGACACAAGCTGCCAGTACCTGGGTGGCCGTGGTGCTGAGCATGGTGTTCAGCGTCATGCTGACCGGGGCATTCCATGAGGATGGTCTGGCCGACACCGCTGATGGCCTGGGTGGTGGTCTGACACGCGAGCGTGCTCTGGCCATCATGAAAGATTCCCGCATTGGCACCTACGGCGCCGTGGCCTTGGTGCTGGCCTTATGCACCAAACTTTGCTTGCTGGTCCTGCTTTTGCAAATCGGGGAAGTCTGGGCGATTGCCGGTTTGTTTACAGCGCATGTGGTGTCGCGGCTGATGCCGCTGTTTTTGATGTGCACCATGGCGTATGCCAGCGACACCACGCATTCCAAGTCCAAACCGGTGGTGGAGCATCTGGCCAGCGCCAGCTTGTGGACCGGCTTGCTGTGGTGGGGCGGGGCCATGGCGATGGTGAACCTGTTCCTGCCCGCACCGGTCTGGCTTGCCGCAGGCTTGGGCGCTGCGTGCGCCGCGGTCTGGATGGGGCGACGTTTGCAGCGGCGTTTGCAAGGATTCACAGGCGATGGCCTGGGGGCGACACAACAGTTATCTGAACTGGGGTGTTACCTCGGCATGGTGATGGCGGCGGCTTGGGTATGAAGTTGTGGCTGCTGCGTCATGCGCCGGTATTGCTGGCACCCGGTATTTGCTACGGCGCCAGTGAAGTGGCAGTCGACCTTACGGCCACCGAGCAGGTAGCCCGGGATTTTTCGAGGCACCCGGCCCTGGGCAGTCTGCTGCTGACCTCCCCATCTCATCGTGCACAGCAACTGGCGCAGGCCTTGCGCGCGCAACGTCCAGATTTGCAAGGTCCCGAGGTGGACCCCCGTTTAAGTGAGATCGATTTTGGTTTCTGGGAGATGCACGCATGGGCTCAGATCCCACGCCCGGCAATAGATGCCTGGGTGGCAGATTTCGGAGATCACCGCTTCGGAGGCAAAGAAAGCACCCAGCAAGTGATTGACCGGGTCGCGCTGGCAGTGGACGCGATGAACGAGCGCCAAGTGGCTGAAGCCGTCTGGGTGACCCATGCGGGTGTCATCAAGGCCATTCAATTTCTGAAAACCAATGCAGGTCGGCGGTCAATTGCCAGTGCAGCCGAGTGGCCCGCCCAATCCGTGTCGTTTGGGGACTGGACAATGGTGGAAATCTCTGCCGGCAAAGATGGATGGACCTGTCAAGCCTGACCTAGCTCAGGACGACGTTTCAAGCACACAAAAAATCTTTTTATGAAAACGGAAATCCTGATTTGTGTCACTTGCCAGCCCAATGGCATTTCGAGAGAGGAACCACGCGCAGGGGTCCACTTGTACGAGGCGATCACTGAGCAGGTGTTCATTGACGATTTACCTTATGTCGTCAGACCCATCGAGTGCATGAGCGGTTGCTCACATGCTTGCACTGTGGCGTTCCAGGCGGCTGGGAAAATGCGCTATTTCTTTGGCGACCTGGATGCCTCCGAAGAAAGCATCAAGCAAACTCTGCAGTGCGCCCAACTGCACGCGAACAACCTCAATGGGCTGATCGCATGGAGCGATCGTCCTCCACGATTCAAGAAAGGTCTGATTGCGCGATTGCCCGAGACATTGGGTACATCGGCCCAGAACAGCCCGGATCACCCATGCCACCCACTCACTTCCCCTGAAAACTCGCCGCCACAAAGTCCACCAGCGACTTGACCCGCAATGAGGTGCGGTGGCGCTCTGCATAGACTGCGTAAATATCGGCATCAGGGCTCTTGTAGTCGGGCAGCACCTGCACCAGCTTGCCCGACTGCAGGTACTTCTGGATGTCCCACTCGGCGCGCAGCAGGATGCCATGGCCGTCCAGCGCCCAGCTTACGGCAATGCCGCCGTCGTTGGTGGTCAGGTTGCCACGCACCTTGACGCTCACTGTCTCTTCATTTTTCTTGCGCCCCGTGCCCTGCGCCTTGGTGAATCGCCACAGGCCATAGGCCTCGTCGCCCTGGCGAATGCCGATGCAGTTGTGTTGTTTGAGGTCTTCGGGACTCTCAGGTTGTCCATGGGCCTTGAGGTATTTGGGTGACGCCACCAGCAGGCGCCGGTTGGGCGCGATGAAGCGCGCGATCGAGCGCGAGTCGGGTGGGCTGCCAAAGCGAAAGCACACGTCGTAGCTGTCGTCGGTGCTGGCCGGTGGGTTGACCGACAGTTGCAGCTGAATGTCCACCTGCGGGTAACGGGCGCAGAACTCGGACAGCAATGGCGCGATGTGGCTGCGGCCAAAGCCGAGCGTGGCATTCACCCGCAGCAGGCCTTGCGGCGCGGCGGTGGTGCCCAGCAAGCGGTCAGCCAGCTCGTCGATCTCGCCCAGAATTTTGCGCGCATGGTCCAGGTAGATCTCACCCTCTGGCGTCAGGTTCATGCGCCGGGTGGTGCGGTTGAGCAAGGCAAAGCCCAGGCGCGATTCCATTTGTCCCAGGTGCCGACTGACTGCAGCGGTGGAGATGCCTTGTTCGCGCGCGGCTGCGCTGAGCGAGCCGGCATTGGCCAGGGCCACAAAGAAACCCAGATCGGCTGGAGCAATGAGTTGCGGCGTGCTCATGATTGTTAATTAATAAACAACAATGGATTGAGTATATCGACATTTTTTTAACCTGAAAATCCCTACATTTGCGTCCATCGCCAGACCGAAAAGCAAGCCCACGCTGGCGCCA
>Ga0228709_1000053_pt1 | contig 15780 bp, 4 predicted proteins | sample McNCre217_Aug_MT_FD_181464 | JGI IMG/M metagenome (GOLD analysis project Ga0228709, IMG submission 181464) | Metatranscriptome of freshwater microbial communities from McNutts Creek, Athens, Georgia, United States - 29-17_Aug_MT (Metagenome... | ecosystem: Environmental > Aquatic > Freshwater >...
ATATTAGCTACAGCTCCTGAAACTTTTTCTGACGCATTAATTGTATTAGCTACAGCATCAATTGAGATACCATTAGAGGTAGCCCCCGCCGCACTTAATGGCGGTTTAGGGGACGACTTAGGTAATGCTTTAATCATTGATTTATACCACTCCTCATAAATAGGCTTTCTGTCTTTGTCTACATCGACCATATTATTTTGGATTAAGATTCCACGATATTGGTCAATAACAGATTGGTCAATTCCTATATTTTTAAGGTCATTAAGCAATGCATCATTACCTCTTATATCTCCAAAACTCTTCCAAATTGCATAAGCTTTTGCTCTTGGGTCTTTTGCTTCAGTAGAAATTAAATAATACTTATCCACATTTGTTCCTAACTGAACCTTTGTTCTATTAATTAAAAGCTGACCCAATCCATTAACATAGTTGTACTCTTTAGGGTCTTTGATACTTTCTCTGTACGCCTCTATCTTGTTTTTAATAAATTCTGCGCCATTCTTTTGCTCTTTGCTTTCATCGTAAATCTTCATCAAGTCTTTGTACATAATACCTTTTTTGGTAGAAAGACGAGCTTCGACTAGATTAATATCTTCTTTCAAATCCTCGTTTGCATCAAAGTCTGGCAAGTTATATTTAGATGGGTCTGTGAATCTAATAAGACGTCCAAATCCTTTTCCAAATGTATCTCCGATATTATCCATAAGGCTTTGAGAATTGAACTTTGACTTTAATTTTGCATCAACATCTTGACCTAGCATTATTTTATGACCAGCTTGAAATAAGTTGTCCATCATCCAATACGCTGTATTAGCAAGACCATTATAAGTTGGAGATGTAGTAATTACCTCCATTGATTTTTGGAATTTCTCAGGAGAGAATGTAAATGCTCCACCGCCGTATCCGATGCCATCTTTGTCAGTCACTTTATCTAAAAATTGAGCAATCAATTTTAATGAAGACATAATGTTTTCATTACCATAGCCCTGTTGCGATGCAACCATTTTATCATCCTTTGTTAGCTTATCTTGAGTCCAGAAATCGTAGTTAGCTGTATAAGAAATCATAGCCTGAATAGTCTTAGGCATAAATGTTCCCTTAATCTCACGAGCCATCATATTGAAGTTATTCTCAATAATCTTAGAAACAGAGCTTCCATCATTTGGATTAACCTTGCCAACTGCATCATAATAAATCTGCTCAGCCATTACTTGTCCAGCATTAAAGAATACTTTAGCAAAGCTAGGGGTCGGCAAGGCAATATATGCTCTTTCCCCATTTTCTAATAAAAATGGAAGCATAATGATAGTCTTATCTACCTTGTCTCTTTTGATTCTCTTATCTTTTTCATAATCAGCATCACTAATCAATAAGTTAAGTAACGTAATAGCCGCTGTAACAAATACTCCTTCTTGAATCTTTCTAATAAAATCTGCTGGATTATCAACAATATACTGACCACCAACTTTTTTAACTTGTAAGCTTACGTTTAAGAATGGAACATACTGACTCATATCTTTAGCCCACTTACCTCCACGATTGTAGTCAAGCGTTTGTCTTGCGTGATAAGCAGCAGAAATCATAATATCTCTCATTTGCTTCTCATTAGGCTCGATAGATTCGCCAGTAGCGGGGTCAATATTTTCTTTAGCAAAATCGTTTAACATTGTCTGCTTTAAGAATTTGTACGCAGATAACTTAGCCGCAATCTCGGTCACGTTACCATAATAGCTTAGTGCAGCAGCTAGCTTATTTGCGTCTTGCCCAACCTCACTTTGAGTCGTCATAAATCCACCATACACACCATACTCTTCCATAAGTTGACGAATCTCGCCTTGCTTAGCAGATTCTGAAAGACCAAATTTCTTTCCAGCTTTTGAACCCGTAAAGTCCATACCTATCATTGCATTAGTAATGCTAGCAAACTCTTTTGTAGCTGCAAATGATTGTGCTAATAAACCCCTGCCAGCTCCTTTGTATGTATTGCTAAACATAACTTGAGTTCCTAAGTCAATAATAGGGTTGACTAATCCAAAAAATGGGTTTAATGTTACAGCCAAGTTTCTCAAGATAGGCGCACCAGAAAGCCAAGATAAAATCTTCTGATAAGTCTCTTTGTTATTAGACATTTCTGTGTCATCAAACTGCTTAGCGATATCACTCTTCATTTGGAATGCATAAACCTTACCATTATTATCGCGATAGAATTTATTTACATATCCATTTTCAGCCTCTCTTACAACAGGTGTTCCATCCTTATCAAGTTTAATTGTCCCGTCTTTTAATTTTGTGTATCTAGCATCCTTAACAATATTGTTGTTACGAGTTACACCCTCTTCAAAGATAAATTTAAGCGCACGATTAGTGAATACTCTATTCTCAGCAGAAATCATTGCCATCTTCAATAGGTCGGCAGAATTAATTAGCATTAAATCTGTACTACCTGTAGTGATGTTCTTAATCTCTTCTGCGCCTAGCTTGATTCCTCTATTTACATAAGTATTAACAGGAACTCCATTCACGTCAACAATATGCTCCAAGAATTTACGTGGAGAATAATTGTAGTCTTTATAAAGCTCGTAAGTCTCTTTGCTTAATAATCCATTGTCGTACTTATATTTTAATATCTCTGAAAAAGTATTGAAATATTCTTTTGCTCTTGCGCGAAGTCCATCAACATATTCTTTCCCAAATGCCTCTTCATAAGCCTCTAGCTCCTCAATTGCAGACTCCTTATTTACAGCCTTACGCTTACCATTCTCATCCGTTATATCTGGGTGAGAAGGTCTTTTCTTGCCACGATTGTCAAAGTTTTCGTCAATAGCAATTACACGCTCTAGGAAAATAACGCTATCCAAGTTATGTATTTGCTTCTCATTTAATCCGCCATAGATATTAAAGTATGCATCAGCAAACTTCTTCATTGCAAATGGGCTAGCTCCAGCCTTTAAATACATAGAGTACATAGAGAACGGCATATCCGCCTTCTTAAATGCTTGTCTAGCCTCCTCATTTCTTTCGAATACTTTATTGTATATCTCAGAAACTCTTTGCTTAGCAGTCTTTTCTGTAGACGCTTATGCTCTTCTCTAGCTGCTTGACCAATATCTCCAAGAGATGATTTTATGTCAGAAGGTTCTGCTTGTTTTGGGAAAGTTTGACCGCCATTTTCATCGAATATTCGATTACTATTTTCGTTGCTATAGAATTCTCCATAAAGAGATTGAAGCTCATATCCGCCTTTTAATTGTGATGCATATAAATCAGACCCATCTCCCAATAAAACTTTAGAAGCACTTTGTAATTGTCTTGCCTCTAGTGTTCCAGATTGCAATATAACTGATTCTGCATTTTGCAAAGACATTAATTCAAATTTCCCCTGAGCAATTGTTACCGATTGGGCTTTTTCCAATTTATCGACATCAATATCTCTTTCATTAACTTTTCCAGTTAAAGTCAATAGATTGGTCACTTCTTTGAGATTAGGCAAAAACAAATTATTTCCATTATCTAGATTAGCCAAAAGATTATTTACTACTACAACATTTTTAGCCATCAAGTTTGAGTAAAAACCTGAAACTGTGCCAACTTTTTCTGAAGAAATAATTGCAGTAGAACCGTCTATTAATTCAAGACTACCAATTGATTTATTGTCATTTAATGTTAAAAATGCAGTTCTGTTTACCTTTAATTTATCTATTGTTACTGCCGATATCTCAGTTCTTGAATTATTACCTAACTCTAATGACCTGATATAGTTGATATTTCCACTTATGCTAGAATTTTTTCTAATTTGAACTCTTCCTAATGAAGTTAATTGTTCCCCTCCAATAGTTAAATTTGCGGAATTATCTAAGTCTATATTTTCTATATCTGTAATAAACCCTGTGCCTCCAGAAACATTATTAATAGCAAATTTCTCAGCACCTTCTATCCTATCAATATTAACGTCACCTTTTGAATTAATAGAAATTAAAGTATTCGCGCCATAAGTATTCATTTCTCCTATTCTGGCTTTCAATACATTTATAGATAATTCATTATTTCTTCCATCTACAACAATGTTTCCTATTTCAGCATTGGTATTATTATTTAAGTTTATAGTTGTAGAGCCTCCTTCCATTCCTTGTGAAAAAATCTTAGCAATTCTATTATTAACAGTTGGAAGATTAATGACAAAATTATTTGACAATTCTGTACTACTAACAATATTAATAACCTGAACATTTTTTAATTTAGGGAAATCAGCCGTAATATCGCTTCCATCTATATTAAATCTCATTCTGCGAACATCTTCTAATGAACTTAAATCGTTAATATCATTAGCCCAAACTTGCATATTTAATACTCCAGTACTTTTAAGATTTGGAACATTTATAGATGGATTAGTTCCATTAAGTTCAATTGTGTTAAATACAGTTTCTAATGATGAAGATTCAAAACTAGCGTCATTTAATAATATATCTTCTGCATTTTTTAATTTGTTTGCAATCATTGATGTTTGTAAACCTTCCAATTCAATTTTTTTAGCATAAACTAAATTTTCAAAATTATATTCTTGGTCAGCTTCTGCGTATAAATAATCAAGTACATATCTTACGCCTTTTGCTTCTTCTTTGTTAGTAGGGGATGCATAATAATTCTGAGTAATAGCAAATGGACTTTCACCCTTTGAAATTAAAATATCACGCAAATTTGAGGTAATTTCTGCTTGTATATTATTTAAAAAATAATCGCGATTCCCATAGCTTCTATCTTCCTCGATTATTATCCTAGCAATATCGTCTACAGAAAAATTGTTAGCAATATAGTCTACAAATTCTTTTGACCTGTTGGGTTCTAATAAATTACTGTAATCAGATGAATTTTCAGATTGGAAATATTCAAATTCACTTTCTGTAAAAAATTCTTTTGCGATTTTTTTATTATCATCAAGCGTTTTACTATAAGATTCATAAAACTTCCCATCTTCAAATGTATCTGAAATCTCCTTAATAATGCCTGAGTCTTTAGATAATATAGCTTGCCCATCGCCTAGTCCACGAACTTCTCCAATCTTATTGCTATCATATCTAACTGCAATTCTAGCATCTCCTGTTTTGTTATCTACAAACACGTAAAAATCTACGCCTGTTAACTGACTTGCTGCTGTACTATCAGAATTTCCAGTACACCATTTAGCAGGATACTTATGAGAAGTTTTAGCTATTTCAAATAAATCATAAGCTACCTCTGGATTATCACCTTGTGGAAATTTCAACCAATATCCTTCTCCAGTAGAACTCTTCTTATCAATATATTTTGAAAATTTGGAATTAACCACGTTTAGCTTATCCATATTCATATAAGCTCTTTGGTACTCCATTCCGATTTCTCCAGCAGAATTTTTTGATTTTTCGCTGTCATAAAGAGCTTTAGCTACATCGTATTGTAAAGTTGCATAAGTTGCATCAGTAGATGACAATTGATTTTGCTTGTATTTGAACACCTTAATCTCACCAGTCTCTTCATTTGCAACCTGATACTTGTTGTAAATCATAGAGTTGATTAACATATAAGAGAATGCTGGGTCAAAGTCATTGTGACCATTGAACTCTTTAATGTTTGCCAATAAAGCATTCTTTTGCATTTCACGAATTACTCCTACTTCTTGCTTATGATAATTTTCATTATCTCTTATTTCAGTCCAACGCAACACCTCATTTGTGTTAAGGTCGTTTTTAAATAAAATAATTCTATTTGCAATGTATTCTGGCTTCCAGCCTGTAAACAAGTATCCTCCATTATTATCCCAAAGTTGACCATTATTAGCAAACTCATATTGTCCAACAACTTCATTGTCCAAGTCGGAAACAATCTTATTTAATTGATTCTCAAGCGCAGCAATAACAGATTCCTTATCCTTTAACGTGTAAAGTTTAACTACTTTATTCTCGTTATAAGCAATAGCTTTTGCCAACCATACGTCTTCCTCTGTCATACCTTTAATGGTAGACATATACTTAGTCATACGCTTTCTATTCTCAGCGTTGTCCATCCAATTTCCTTCATCAACTGATTGTTTAATCTCAATTGGCTCAACACCCATATCATTATCCATCAGTGTATTAGCGTCCATTTCAGATGGAATTGCAGGTGCATTATCCAATACGCTATAACGTAATCCAGCTTGGTATTCTTTAGAGCCTTTAACTAAATTCTTGATGTACTTCATATTAATATCAGTACCCTCTCTTAGCGATTTGCCAAGACCCTCAAGGAATCTAGCAGTATCTTCTATTTTAGCTGTCTCAGAGAATACTTGACTGTCAACTAAATCCATCAAAGCCTTGCTTCTGAATTTACCAGCAATCTTTTGTAAGAACTCTCTGATAGCAAGTTTAATCTTATCAAGTGTGCTTCTTTGAAGTGTAGCTTTTTCGCGTGTAAGTAATGCTCCTAATTGAGCTAAAAACTCTTCTGCTTGAACATCTTCACTTCTATTAGAATAACGCTCAACAAAAGCTTGAATTTCTGCGTTTGCTGATTCATCCTTAGCTAACATATCCAATAAAGAGTTTCTCATATTTTGAAACTCGGATGGATTAGCTCTTGCTAGCTCCAATAATGTAGCGTGAACAATTTCGTGAGCTAAAATGATATTAGATTGCTGCCCAGCGTCTTCACCTTTTTTAGATATATCTGCTTGACGATTAACGTGAATAATAACTTCCCCGCCGTCATTTACAGTAGTAAATAATCCACCAGAACTAGCTGCTAATGCCTTTGCTTTTGGCGCGCTAAATCCAGAGTTCTTTAACCCTTTCTCCATTGCAACAGAATCCTCATAATAGAATACTTTTGCTTCTGGTCTAACTGAGCGTAATGCTTTTACATAGTTTTGTAGAACCTGTTTTGTTCCACGACTCATCTTGCCCAATACGCCCGTAAAGTCATTTACAATATTATCTGTTAACTCTACTCCTTCAGTAGGCTTCATCCCTCTCAAGGTTTGAACATTACGCTTTCTTTTAGGTTTAGGCGCAACAACAGGCTGAGCAGCCATTGTCTTTTGATTAAGCCCTGTTTTGATGGCTTCGTCAACTTGCTGTACAAATTCTTGATTAGTATTTGTTTCTTTTGCACTATGGTATTGCTCTGCAATTTGCTGTGCAACAGTTTTACCTTCTTGCTCTTGAAATGAAGGAGTAATAGCCTCTAACGCCTGTGGAGCTTTATCCATTAACTCTTGAACAGTATTAGCTGTTTCTGTTACGTCAGTCGTAGCCGCCGAAACTTGTTCTGCAGAAACTTCTGGAGCTTGATTAGCTAATCCAGCATTAATTAAATCTTGACCTGTGTATGCAACTCTAAATACAGCCTTGTCTCTACCTTCAACTTTTCCAGAAGAGATAGGCTCAACTTCTCTAAGTGCTGCAGGAATTTCGTTTTGAGAATCAAAGTGAAATACGTATCCTGTATCAGGAACAACCGTTAATTGAGAATCTTTGCCGAAAGCAACCTTACCTTCAATAGCTTCTGCATTATTAACAATCTCATCTGCTAAGTTTAGTTTATGGTCATCAATAATAGTTTGAACTTCTTGATTTTTAGAGGCAATAGTCTCGTCAATTCCTTTGATAACATCTAAATCCTTGACATCTTTTTTCTCAGATTCCAAAGACTGTATCTCGCTCATTACTTTGGCTGCCTTAACTCTTTCTGTTAAAGGTAGTGCGGCAATTTGATTGTAAGAAGCTGTGTATCTATCAGCGTCATACTTTTCAATATCTTCAGCTTGTTTCTTTGCAATATCACGAACATCTTTTGATAATGTTTCGTCATTTGCAATCTCCATAAACTTTTCAATCTTTTTCTGCTGGTCTTGCTCAAGAGGTTTGTAAGCAGCAGTTGCCGCTAATCCTGACATAGTTCCACCTGACGCAAATCCAATTACAAATGAATCAATTCCTTGTTTAAGTAATCGCTTATAGTCGATATCATTCCATTCTCCGCTTCTTGCAGTATCAATTGTAAAATCTCCAATAGTAGATAAGACTTCTTCTAATCCTTCCTCTGCACCTCCAAATATTGTCTTCTTTAATATCTCTTTACCATCCCTCATAAGAGCTTGCTTTGCTCCATCAACGCCCTCTTCTTTAATTAAGTTTTTAATAGCATCTAAGCCAGCAGATTTCTCTAGTTTAAAGATAGATTTACCAAGCTGTCTAGCCATAGTAATATCTGTTTTAAATAGCATTTCAGAACCACCCTCAATAATACCTTTTCCAATAGAAGCTGCTGCATCGGCAAACGAAATATCTTTATCTTTTTCGTACTCTTCAGTTAGCGCAGCCGCTGTACCAAGAGTTGCCCCACCAGCAAAAACTGCAGCATTACTTACTCCAAGTGTAGCCAATAATGCCTGCTGTGGAATATTTTCAACAACGCCTACATACGCCGCCCCAATAGCCTTCCCTATATTTCCCTCTTCTACAAAATCTGAGAAGCCCTTATTCATATCTTCGTCAGCCCACCCTAAATCTTTTTTAGCGCTTATGGATATTTCGTTTGCTGTATTTTTAAGAACAGTCCCCATTTCATTTAGGACTGCATCTCTGCCACCTGAAGGGGATTCTTTAATTGCCTTTAAATATCTGTCGTGGTTTGATTCTCCTGTAAGAGGCTCTAAGCTTCCAGTTGCAATTGAAAGACCTGCTTGAAGACCAAGTGTTTTTGCTTGGTCAGTAAGCTTAGCCATATTAGATAATATGCCTGTAAACGCATTTCCAAGCATCCTAGTTGTGCCAGAAGCTAATAGTTTAGGCGCAGAAAGTAGGCTACTCAATCCTTCATAATCAGATTTTTCAGGAGCATTTCTGTTGTAAGACATTGCGTCCATAAAGGACAACGACATTGGCTTAGATGGGCTAGCAACGTCAGAATCTCCATCCGTAGAATTTGTCATTCCAGATAATCCCGTAGCGACGTTTAATTTTTCGTTTGGATTTTTTTTTTGAGTTAAAATAGAATCTATTTCCTCATCCTTTGGAACAATAAAGCCACTTTTAGAGATAGAGTCTACTTGACTTTCTGTCGGAATAATAAATTGACGTTTACCCATTATTTTATATTATTTAGTTTTTTAAACGCTGCAACAAATGAGGCTGGGGAAGATTTATACCCTTTAGGCATTTGCTTCAATATATCGGTATCAGACATTGTTTCCGAAACAGGTGCAGTTTCAACTGGTGCATTAAATACTCCATTTATTAAAGCTTGAGCATAAGGCTTTTCTTTATTAGCGAATCCTCCAGCTTGAATTGTTCTGTCTAATGTCTTTTTAAATATTGCTGGATTAGAAACTTTTTTCCACATTTGTGGCGCTCCTTGAGCTTTGTTTTCATCAACAATTAAAGCGCCTTTACTGTCTACTAAAACTTTAGCATATATTGCTCCGTCTTTAGCTGACCTAGCTACATCTGTAACAATTGCTTGTTCATTCCCTAAGCTAAGTTTCATATTCTTACCTAGCGCAGCTCCATTTACAGCTACAGATTGATTTTTGCCTAACGGAACTGTATCTGTGTACATATTAGCCTGAGCATAATCTGCTGGAGCTGTAGCTCCTGTTGCTTTTTCATTAGCTTTTGCATCGTAGTAATCTGATTGAGATTTAGCTGTCCTCATTTCTGCATTAAATTTCTCTTGTTGATGAGCTGCATCAAATACCGCTTTATCTGCAGCAGCTTTTTGACCACGTAATTCATCAGCATTTTTAACCTGAGTAGCCTGTGTAGTAGTAGGTATTCTATCAATAAAAGATTTAACCAAATCTTTATCACTCATAGTCTGCCCAGCAAATCCAGCCTGCTTCTTCATTAATGCAAGCATATCTGGATTAGTAGATTGAAGTCTAGCTAATTCTTGGTCAGCATAATCCATTGTAACAGTTTGTCCATTAACAACCATTGTCTTTGGTGCAGGAGGAACTTTGTTGCCTTGAGCGTCAATTGTCCATCCAGTAGGTAATTCAGCTTGTACTCGCATTAAAGCACCTGTCTTAGGGTCTTTAACATCTTGAGCAATTTTTTGATATGGGTTAGCTGATAAGAAAGACTTGCCATACATCTTGAATGAATCAAGATTATTTGAATAAGTGTCAGCCATAGCGCGTTGTAAATCCTGAGGATTCTTAACAAGATTCTCGTCAGCCATTTTAGCTGACAAGTCTTTGTAGAATTTCTCAAAGCTTACAAGGTTATCTTTATTGGCAATACCCAATTGAAGCATACGCTCGTATTCCTTAGCTCCTACATCGTAACCTGCTTTAAGGTCTTTGATATCAGAAATACCTTGACGGATTTCTCCGAGCTTAGAATAGTCTAATTTACCATCCTTTAAGATAGCTGAACCAGCTTGTTTAAGTAGCTCATTAGATTTGTTAGTAATATTCTTTTGCCCAAAGATGTTTACATCCTTTTTTAAAGCTTCAATGTTTTGAAATGCAGATTCAGCCAATGTGTAATCACGTTGTTGCTGTTGAATTACTTGAGCAAAGATGTTACCTATTCCTGACTGTGTTTGCTGGAATCCTTGCTTAATACTTTCTGCTGGATTATAAATATACTCTGCCATAATATTATCTAGGTGCAAGTGGGTTTAATAAACCTGAAAAGTTTGTTTGTGCTTGAGGAGCAAGAATAGAAACTCCAGAACCTGAATAAGCGGGTAATTTAGTAGTTGGCGCACCAAAGAAAGCTCTACTATTTAACATCTGCTCATAATCTCCTTGCGCAGACCGTAATGTTCCAATATCTTGGACAGTTTTTCCACCGCCATATATTTTAGATAACATATCCATTTGATTCTGACCTTGTTGCATTTGCATTAAACCACCTCCAATACCTGAAGCCAAACCTCCAACACCTGACCAGATTGCTGCATTCGCTTGAGCTACTGCCGCTGCTTTAGCTTGTTCTGATTGGAATAAGTTTTGCTCAAGATTCATTGATTGACCAAGTTGTTCTTGACCTAATCCCAATACTTGATTTGCTCTTTGAGATTCTGATTGAAATTGCATTCCAGCTTGTTGTGCCTGAGCTGCGGCTGTTTGACCTAAAGATTGCAAATAGTTTTGCTGAGCCTGCTGTTCCATCTGTTGACGTTGTTGCATTGACTGAGCCTGAATATTTTGCATCTGAGCGCCTTCTTGCTGTTGCCCCATCAAAGCTGCTGTTAATAAGTCAGAACCTGACTGAGCGCCTTTCTGAGCTGCTGCTAAGGTGTTAGCTGTTGTTTGTCTAGCTTGCTCTTCAGCAATAGCTTGACCAGCTACACGACCACCCCCGCCAGCCATCATCTTCTGCTTCTCAGCTTCTTGTTGAGCCTGTACGTACTTAGTGATGTCAGCTTGATATGTAGGTAATCCTTTAGCTTGAGAAATTAAATCAGCATATCCCTCTTTAAGAGTTGCACGCTGAGTGTTGCCAAACATTTTTTGCGCTTCAAGTTGCTTTCTAGCTTCATCTCTTTGACCAATAGCGCCAAAGATATTAGCTACGCCACCTAATACATTAAGCCCCATTCCAACGGGGTTAAGTCCGCTCATTAATGTGTCTAATCCTGCCATTTTATTTTAATTTACGAATGTCCTGATACAGACGCAACCTCAACGTCAATCGAATTAATTCGCATATTCTGAGTTTTGTCTTTTAAAGTTACAACAAATTTATTAAGATACCCAACAATGTAGTCACCCTGAATTAATGGGTTATCTAAATTAGGAGTATTAGTATCGCGCATAATATGCGCGTATAATCTATTATCTTCTACAATAAAATTACCTTCTCTAATTAATGTAGCCTGATTATTCTCGTTTGTAATATCAATCTGTAATAGATTGTCTTTTACGTAATTCTTCTCTCCGTTAATGTCAGCAGCTTTATTCCAATCAATGACATTCATATTGTGCCACACAGCCACGTTCAACGGATTAACAGGGTAGCGACTATTCATTATGAATGAAATATTACCATTGACTGCAGAAGCTCCTAAGAATGAATTGTAATCATTTTTAGAACCGCTTTCAAGTGAACGATACACAGTTCCTGATTTAAACAAAATCATTCTGTCTCCGTATGACTCGCCAAAATTTGGAACAAAGTCATACGCTCCAATCCACCGTTTAAGATTATCTGAGTATCCCATAGATTGAGTATCAGAACCAATCGCTACGAATGCCATATTGTAGAATGCGTCATAGCAAAAAGATGCTGCACCTGATTTATTTCTAAACAAAGAGCGCGCATAAATGTCGCTAACAATCTGCAATCCATCTGGAGTGTATTTAACAACTTTCTTATTGAAGTCATCCCACCACCAAATATAACCTTTGTAATTCATCACAGACTGCTTTGTAAGCATACCTAAATTATTTCCAAAGTTTCTGATAGTACCAATCATATTGGATGTTAATGAGCGAATGCTTGAGTTATTACCTTGCGATAATTCTTGCTCACCAAGCATAATGTATGCAGATTCTTTTTCACAAAGAACAATCATCATCGCGCCATTCCCTTGTAGTCTGGATGCACGTTGCAATGAAGTAATTTCTCCATTCTCAATAGGTACATCGTTGCTATCTAACGCAAAGAATGAGTTGATGTTATTAACCTTTGTTCCAGCAACGTAGTTACCTGAGTATCTAATAGATTGAGTTCTACGTGGCGATACAATAGCTTTAACTTCAAGTGAAGGTTTTCCTGCTGAAGTATTCCACTGCTTGTTATCAATAGTGTTCGATACACTTCTGATTAAGAACTTAGCCTTTGTCGCAGAAACCTCAGAGTTACTATTGTAAGTAGTAATTACCTTTGGAGTTGTTCTATCTCCATTTAAAGTAATAACCATACCGTATGTAGCTGACGTTTGCTTAGATATAACTACAGATGACGCTATTGTCCCTGAACTTGCATCAAATGTTAATGTCAATTTAATCGAGAATTTGTCGTTAGCCGAGATATCTTTTTTGATATCAGAGCTAAGGTTAATTTCTTTTATGGCAGTTATAGGTATCTCTTCAGGAACATTAGATGTAATTGTCTTTTCGTCAACAATAAACTGACTCCCAAATGGTTCTGTGAGTTCATACTTATTGTCTTTGTTATTATAAGGAGTACGATATACTTGAGCAACAAGTTTCCAGTGCATATCTCCTTGTGTAACATACGACAATGTATTCATCGACGTAAGATTAAACTGAACCGTCATTTTATTTACACTTGGGTCTTGATTACCAACATCATAAAAACCAGATACTTTAAATGAATCTGCTGTTGTTGTTAAAGACGCCCCATCTCCATTTGTTCCTGACGGTATAGATAGAATTGGAGTGTACGTTATAGCGTCTGCTGTGCCATCTCCAGTGAGAGAACTAGTCATTGTCTGAGTCGTAATACCGTTAACTACGGTAACTACGTCCTCTGTTATATTAGCGGGGACTGTTCTTTGTGTATTGTATAAGAATGGAGCTTTAGAGTAAACAGGTAGTTCAACTTTGCTGAACACCATATCTCCAATCAATTTATTATTGTTAACCGTTCCAGCTCCAGATATGCCGATTGTAGCGTTTGCAGCCCAACCAGCGGCATCCATATCAATTAAATTACCGTACTCGTAAAACAATAAGTTATCTTCTTCTTGCTCTTGCTTAGGAGTGTAAATTTCAAAATACAAACTAGATGGAGAAGGTATCTCCGAGTTTGTCATTTCTATTCCAGAATAATTACAATAAATGATATTTGAATCTTGCCCAACAATATCTAAATCAAGTATTCCGTTAGGAGTATTAATTGAGATTCTATCTCCCTGCTGAAAAGTATAAATAGAGTTTGCTCTAAACATACCCATCAAGTCAATCGCGAAATACTTTACATCTTTTAATTGGTCTTTTGTTACTGATTGGCTTACAACATTCAATGTAGTAACCTCCTTTGTAACTAAGTTCGTTTCCGTCTGAGTAAGTTGGAAAAAGATGTTACTAGCAAATCCTTCATAAATATATGCTTTCGATATATTCTTAGTATATACCAGTTGTGCATACTTTGCCCAGCTAGGCTTAGCCCAAGAAGCGCCAAGTCCAATATTAATTGTAGGCAAGATAGGCAAAGCAAATTTACCTGTTCTGAATTTGATATATTTCTCTACGCCACGAGTCTTCATTGCCTCATCGTAGTAAGCTAATCCAATAGCATACGTTGAATCGTTAGCAAATGGCTTATAATATGTTCCAGTCTCAGAACTTGTTGAAGACTTATTTGCTCCTAAGTAACTTGTATAAGTGCCTGAATCCAATCCATATCCAGAAGCTTCAGCTAGAGTAAAATCTAAGTTAGTGCCAGCAGTAATATCGTAGTCATCTTTAATGTTGGCTAAAAATATTCTATTCTTGGCAACTTCAATATGCTTAGCACTTACAGGCACAGCATCAAATGGCTTACCTGTTGTGATTACATCAAGGCTTTCATAAATCTGACCTGTCCAAACAAGGCTAGTTGTTTCTGTTTTTGCGCGAGAATCAATTCTTCTCCAAGTTCCATTATTTCCAAATCGAACATAAGTTTCAATCGTAGTAACGTAATTTGGAACTCCAGAGAATGAATAAGCGAACGTATAGCTTGCTGTACCTTTCTCTCCTTTGAACATTTGAGAGTACGCTCCTAATGCCGAGTATTCTCCTGTATCATATTGATATCTTGAAGCAAACTGAAAATCAGTAGCCTCCAATAAAGTGATACCAGTGCCAATGTTTTTGGTAACAGTATATACGTTATTAGGAGTTTTCTTTTGGAGCTTTAAGTCTGTTAACGGGATTAAATCAGGCTTAGGTGTTCTCGATAATGAAAACGACAAAGGCGTTCCCTCCTCAGCATAATTCCAAACAATAGATGTCCCGACTACTTTTAAGTCAGGTACGAAATCTGTTGTGATACCGTGTGTATAAGTAACAATTAAGGTTTTGCTATCTAATGTTGCAGGTATCTTATATATAGAGGCTGTAGTGCCATTTGATGCCGCTCTACCTAATACATAAATAACACCGTCGCTATTCAAGAATGTAGCCTTTATAGTCTCCGTAAAAGTAACGCCTGTTGTCTTGATAGACTCTAGCATCTTTATAGCGCCAGCCCCACCGTCTTTGCCCGCGTCAAAAACAATGTTATTTGCAGAAACATAATCTCCTTCTGGTAAATTGTTAGGGTCTGTATCTGAGTTCAAACCTCCTGATGCTCTGAGAGTTACCTTCGCCATTTGTTAATTGTTAAAATGAGCCTTGTTAAATGTTAGTTCTTAACGCTACCGTAAATACCATTTCTGATTGCACCGATAATTTCAGCGTAATCCATAGCATTCATTCTAGCGCGAAACTTTCTACGAGAGTTTTCGAACTCTTGTTTTGCTAATTGATATTTGCCTAGCGTAGTTCCCTCCGCCTTAGCTGCCATCATATTGATGTAGTTAACAACAACATCTGTTGCATACGGAGTTATTACGTTAGCAGACGAACTAGATACCGCAGAAGTAATATATACTAATGTTACCTTCGTTAAAATCATTCCGTTGCTAAATACAATTTCTTGATTCTTTGTGTCAATATCAAAAGTCAACTTAGGGAAACGCTTGCGTCCGTAATAGCGACCAACAAGCTCTCCACGAGTATTCATATTGTTGCTACCAGAAATTAAGTTGTAGTTAATCTCTGCGTCGTAGTTAATGCTTATAGACGAGTTGTAAGGAATC
>Ga0228709_1000066_pt1 | contig 14708 bp, 9 predicted proteins | sample McNCre217_Aug_MT_FD_181464 | JGI IMG/M metagenome (GOLD analysis project Ga0228709, IMG submission 181464) | Metatranscriptome of freshwater microbial communities from McNutts Creek, Athens, Georgia, United States - 29-17_Aug_MT (Metagenome... | ecosystem: Environmental > Aquatic > Freshwater >...
CGACGAGATCAAAAAGGCTTATCGCAAACTCGCGATGAAGTATCACCCTGACCGCAACCAAGGCGACAAAGCCAAGGAAGCCGAGGCACAGTTCAAAGAGGTCAAAGAGGCCTATGAAATGTTGTCTGACCCTGAAAAACGTGCAGCCTACGACCAGTACGGTCATGCGGGCGTGGACCCCAATATGCGCGGTGGGCACGGCGGTTTTGGTGGCGCAGGTTTTGGTGAAGCTTTTGGCGACATCTTTGGTGACATCTTTGGTCAGCAACGTCGTGGCCCCGGTGGCCGTCAGGTCTACCGTGGCAACGACTTGAGCTACGCCATGGAAATCACGCTCGAAGAAGCGGCCAATGGCAAGAACGCCGAAATCAAGATTCCAGGCTGGGACGAGTGCGAAACGTGTGATGGCACCGGCGCCAAACCTGGCACCTCGGTCAAAACCTGCACCACTTGCCACGGCAGCGGTCAGGTGCAAATGCGCCAAGGCTTTTTCAGCGTTCAGCAAACCTGCCCACACTGCCGAGGCTCAGGCAAGATCATTCCTGATCCGTGCACAAGCTGCCATGGCCAAGGCAAGATCAAGAAGCAAAAAACACTGGAAGTCAAAATCCCAGCGGGCATCGACGACGGCATGCGCATTCGCAGCACCGGCAACGGTGAGCCTGGCACCAACGGCGGCCCTCCCGGTGACTTATTCATTGAAATCCGTGTCAAGAAGCACGACATCTTCGAGCGTGACGGCGACGACCTGCACTGTTCGGTGCCGATCAGCATTACCACCGCAGCCTTGGGCGGCGAAATTCGCGTGCCCACACTCGCGGGTGAAGCAGCGATTGACATTCCAGAAGGCACACAAAGCGACAAACAATTCCGCTTGCGCGGCAAGGGTTTGAAAGGCGTTCGCTCGAGCTTTCCTGGTGACTTGTATTGCCACATCTCGGTGGAAACGCCAGTCAAACTCACCGAACACCAGCGCAAGCTGCTCAAAGAGCTGGATGAGTCGCTGAAAAAAGGTGGCTCAAAGCACTCACCTGCTGAAGGTGGATGGGCCGATAAGCTCAAGCGCTTTTTCAACTAAAACCTGCGCGAAGTATCGTCACGTAAAGAGGAGATACTTCGCCTATGAGCGTCAACATCACTTTTTTGGGCGGAACCGGTACGGTCACCGGTTCTAAATACTTGGTTCAGCACGACGGCAAAAAGTTGCTGGTCGACTGCGGCTTGTTTCAAGGCTACAAGCAGCTGCGCTTGCGCAACTGGAACCCCATGCCTATCGAAGCCGCAGATGTGGATGCCGTCTTGCTGACCCATGCACACTTGGACCACAGCGGATATTTGCCGCTGCTGCACCGCCAAGGCTTTCGCGGTCGTGTCCATGCCACACCCGCCACCTGCGATTTGTGCGCCATCTTGTTGCCAGACAGCGGCCACATCCAAGAAGAAGATGCTGCATTTTTAAACCGCCACGGTTATTCCAAACACACGCCGGCCCTGCCGTTGTACAGCAAGCACGATGCCATCGTCAGCTTGAATTTGCTGCACCCCGAAGTCATAGGCAAAACGTTTTCGCCTATCCCCGGATGGAAGGCCACATTCTCATCGGCAGGTCACATCTTGGGGGCCGCCAGCATTCTGCTCGAAGTGGCAGGCCGTCGCATTTTGTTCAGCGGCGATTTAGGGCGTCCTGATGACCTCATCATGAAAGCGCCTGACTTGCCACCACAGGCAGACACCGTGCTGATTGAATCCACCTACGGCAACCGTACCCATCCTCAAGAAGATGTGCTGGCCGAGTTGGCCCCTGCCTTGAAGCGCGTGGCCTCACGTGGCGGTGTTGCGGTGGTACCGGTGTTTGCGGTGGGACGTGCGCAGGCGCTGCTTTACGCCATTTCTCTTCTCAAACAACGCGGCGACATACCGCACAGCTTGCCCATCTTTTTGGACAGCCCGATGGCCGTACACACCACCGAGTTATTGCCACGCCATCCCGATGCACACCGTCTCGATGCCGAGACCTTGCGTCACATGAAACACATCGCCACCATGGTGGAAACACCAGAGCAATCCAAGGCCTTGGCCAAGCGCCATGGTCCGATGGTGATCTTGTCTGCCAGCGGCATGGCTACGGGCGGACGGGTGTTGCACCACTTGGCTCACTATCTGCCTGACCGCCGCAACATGGTCATCCTCACGGGTTACCAAGCTCCTGGCACACGTGGCGATACGCTGGCCAAAGGCGGTAGCACCCTTCGGATCCATGCACAAGAAGTGGCTGTGAGCGCCGAAGTTGTGCAACTTCAATCGTCTTCAGCCCATGCCGATGCCACGCAGCTTTTAGATTGGCTCAAACACATGAAACATGCGCCATCTCAGGTGTACGTCGTGCATGGTGAACCCGAAGCTTCTGATGTCTTGCGTCAGCGCATTGAGCACGAGCTAAAGTGGCGCGCCGTGGTGCCAGAGCATGGCAGCACGTGGCCGACTTGAAACCCATTGAACACGCCCTATCTATGCGCATCATGTTTTTAAAACCTCCCATCCGAATCGCTCGCACCTCCACCACTTTGGTGGTCGTTGCTAGCCTTTGGCTGGCTGTGTTGGGTAACTTGGCCCTTTGGAAAACATTGCTCGCATTGCCCGATCTCTCGGGGTGGCACGGAGCCGGGTTTGGTCTAGCTTTCGCCGTGATGATTGCTTGCGTGGTGGCAACCTTGCTGTCGCTGCTGGCATGGCGCTTCACACTCAAGCCCGCCATCACCTTGCTCTTGCTGCTGGCGGCTTTCGCCACACACTACATGCTGATGTATGGCATCGTGGTTGACACACCGATGCTGGTGAACGTGCTTCAAACCGATACGCGTGAAGCCCGCGATCAACTGAGCTGGCAATTGTTTGCTACGGTTTTTGCTTTGGCTGTGGTGCCTCTGATTTGGCTTTGGCGCCAACCCATCACCACATTACCTTTGACTCAGCAATTGCTACGCAATGGGGGGTTATTTGCAGGTTCATTGATATTGGCTTTTGGCACCACGCAATTGGTGTTCAAAGACTTCTCATCGCTCATGCGCAACCACACCCAAATGCGCTACCAGATCAACCCGCTCAACAGCGTCTATGCCGTGCTTGATATGACGGTGATTCCTTCTGAACAGCCCCGCGGGCCCATGCAAAGTTTGGGGTTGGATGCACACATAGCATCACGCACCAGCAGTACGCCACACAAACCACCGCTGTTGGTGTTTGTGCTGGGAGAAACAGCACGCAGTCAAAACTTCTCACTCAATGGTTACGAGCGCAACACCAACCCCTTGCTCGCCAAAGAAAACATCACCAGTTTCACCCAAGTGAGCTCCTGCGGCACAAGCACGGCTGAATCATTGCCATGCATGTTTTCGCACCTAGGTCGCACCGAATTTGCCAAGCGCAGCAGTGAATTTGAAAACATGCTCGATGTGCTGCAACGTGCGGGCTACGCCGTGTTATGGATGGATAACCAATCAGGCTGCAAAGAGCAATGCGCGCGCGTACCCCACGTGAACACATCCAACCTGAAACTACCTGAGTACTGCACGGGCGACGAATGTCGCGACACCGTGATGCTCGCACGCATCGACGCCGAACTGGCCAAGCTCCCCGCCGAGCGCCGCGCAAGTGGCACTGTGGTGGTGATGCACCAAATGGGCAGCCACGGCCCCGCCTACTTCAAGCGCACACCGACAGAGTTCAAAACCTTCACCCCTGAATGCACCGACACCTCATTGTCGCAATGTGACCGCATCCAAGTGGTCAATGCTTACGACAACACCATTGTGTTCACTGACTATTTCTTGTCACGTGTGATCGCTTGGCTCAAAGGGCAGGAAAAAACCAGCACACCCGCCATGCTTTATGTGTCAGACCATGGCGAATCGCTGGGCGAAAAAAACATGTATTTACATGGCCTACCCTACAGCATGGCACCGCTTGAACAAACCACAGTCCCCATGATCACTTGGCTATCGCCTGGTTTTGAACAGTTCCGCCATGTCAACACGCGCTGCCTGCAAGCCAATCGCGACAAGCCTTTGTCACACGATCACTTGTTTCATTCGGTGTTGGGCTTGATGGCGGTGAAAACCAGCGTCTATCAACGCGAGCGTGATTTTTTCGCCGCCTGTGAAGGCCGCTGAAACTGAAACCGTTTTACAAGAAACGGTCGAGCAGCTTGCGCGTGTGACGGTCTAGCGACGGCAAGTCGCGAATCAAGAACTGCACGCCATGGGCATCGGCCACGATGAGTCGCGTGGCGCTCAAGCGGCGAATGTCTTCTTCGCCTTTGAGCACCAGTTGCGCAGGGCCACGGTTGGTTTGCACACGCCAAACGCTGGGCGTGGAAAAGCTGTTCACCCCGTCCAAACGCAAAATCTCGGGCATGAACTCGCGGCTTTGCAGCGCTTGCGCCACGATGTGGCGCTCGTTCGCGGGAAGGTCGTTGAGGTTCTCTACCCACGCCAGTTCTTTGCCTTCGGCACTCAGAATAGAAATGCATTGGTCAGGCGTGGCAATCGGAAACGCACGGGCCACCACAGCGCCCACGTGTTGCGTGCCATCGGCCAAGCTGACCACCAATTTGCCAAAGGGGTCAAAGGCCAGAGAAAAGTCTAGGGTCGCAGCGTCACTCATACAGACTCCTTGGTTGAAGCACGCGCCACAGCGTCTTCTGCATTTTTTGCTTGGGCTTCATACAGACGGTAGTACGCGCCTTGACGTGCCATGAGTGTGTCGTGGTCGCCCTCTTCCACCACCACGCCCTGCTCCATCACCACCAAGCGGTCGGCTTTGTTGAGCGTGGACAAACGGTGGGCAATGGCAATCGTGGTGCGGCCTTGCACCAAGTTGTCCAACGCCTTTTGAATTTCTTGCTCGGTCTCGGTGTCCACCGACGCTGTAGCTTCGTCCAAGATCAAGATGCGTGGATTGATCAACAAAGCACGTGCGATGGAGATGCGCTGACGCTCTCCAACCGAGAGGCCTTGACCGCGCTCGCCCACCAACGAGTCGTAGCCCTGTGGCAAGCGCAAGATGAATTCGTGTGCATGGGCTGCACGCGCTGCGGCCACGATTTCTTCGCGGCTTGCATCTGGCAAACCGTAGGCGATGTTGTCGGCAATCGTGCCAAAGAACAGGAACGGCTCTTGCAACACCATACCAATGTGGCTGCGGAAATCCGACAAAGCGATGTTGCGAATGTCGATGCCGTCGAGTTTGATCGAGCCTTCGCTCAAATCGTAGAAGCGGCAAATCAGGTTGACCAAGGTGCTCTTGCCTGAACCGCTTTGACCAACCAAACCAATCATCTCGCCAGGACGAATGGTCAAGTTCATGCCGCGAATCACCGCACGATTGCCGTAGCGAAAACCGGCATCTTGAATTTCGATGCGGCCTTGCAGCGGCGTGGGCAGTTTTTGTGGGTTGGTGGTTTCGGGCACGCTGGAGACGTGGTCCAAGATTTCAAAAATACGCTTGGCGCCTGCCGCCGCTTTTTGCGTGTGCGACACGATGCGACTCATGGAATCAAGGCGTGTGTAGAAGCGGCCGATGTAGGCCAAGAAGGCGGCCAACACACCCACCGAAATTTGGTTGTGCGAGACCAAGTAAATACCAAACCCCCACACCACCAGCAAGCCCACCTCGGTCATCAGCGTGACCGTGGGCGAGAACAAAGACCACACAAAGTTGATGCGGTCGTTCACCGCCAAGTTGTGCTTGTTGGCGTCACGGAAACGGTTGGCTTCGCGCGTTTCTTGGGCAAAGGCTTTGACCACACGAATACCAGGAATGGTGTCTGCCAAGACGTTGGTGAGCTCTGACCACACGCGGTCAATCTTCTCGAAACCCGTGCGCAGTTTGTCGCGCACCGTGTGAATCAACCACACGATGAACGGCAGCGGCAGCAACGTGGCGGCCGCCAGCTTGGGGTCGATGCTGATCAAAATTGAGGCCGTCATCAAAATCATGAGCACATCGGTGGCGAAGTCCAGCAAATGCAGCGACAAAAAGACGCAAATGCGGTCGGTCTCCGCGCCAATGCGGTTCATCAAGTCACCGGTGCGACGACCGCCAAAGTACTCCAGCGACAAGCGCATCAAGTGCTCATAGGCCGTGGTGCGCAAATCGGCACCAATGCGCTCAGACACCAAAGCCAAGATGTAGGTCTTGAGCCAGCCCAAACCCCATGCCAACAAGGCCGCACCCAGCAGGCCGCCCAAATACATGTAGACCAAATCGTGGTCAATGTCTTTGCCGTTTTGGAATGGGATGAGCACATCGTCCATCAAGGGCATGGTCAAGTACGGCGGCACCAAGGTAGCGGCCGTAGAAGCCAGCGTCAACAAAAGCCTGCCAACAAACGCCACTGGTAAGGCTTGGCAAAACGCCACAGACGGAACAAGCCCCAGGTCGAGAGCGGTGCATGTTGTTCGCGGCTACACACGGGGCATTCGTCGCCCACGTTTTCGAGTTGTAACTTGCACTGTGGGCAGCGCGCTTGTGTCGATGCCACCAGCGATTTACCGTGCGTCAACACTTCCATGCGATCCGCAAACTTTTCTTGCAAGCGCATGGCCGTGACGTTGTGCGTCAAGGTGAAACGCCAACTGGCTATGCGGTGCATGGCGTCGACCAAGGTCAAGGTGCCGACACCGGCATGATCGGTGTGAGTCATCTTCATGCCTGCCACCAACGTCCAACTGTCCCAGACAGGGGCTGAACCGGCCTCTTGGGCGGCAAAAAGCACCCGTTGGTCTGTCACAATCAGTAGCCCTAGCGAAAAATGCAATTGGGCGTTCAAGTCAACCTCTAGCCAGGCTAGAACGTTTTCTTGTGCAGACAGTTGTGCAAACGCTGAAGTTCGCCAGCCCTCGGGCAAAACAACTTTGGTGGAAGCCGATAAAGAAGAATTCATTATTGGAATGTTGCTGCTTCAATCGATGCGAATCGATGGACGGCGATAAAAATAAAAAGCAGGAGCCAAGACTTTGTCGCACACCCGCACGTATACAAACGATTGTATCGCCGCAGCCTCGCCAGTCGCTGTGGCAACCTTGCCTCTCCCCTCTGCTTTCGCCACCTCAAACCTTCGCTAAGTTATGGCCTTCAAAGACATTCAAATCCTGCGCATGAACTATTTGCGTGGGCCCAACATCTGGACTTACCGCCCCATCATCGAAGCGCTCATTGACTTGGGCGAAATGGAAGACCACCCCTCCAACAAAATTGATGGGTTCAACGACCGCATCAACGGTTGGTTGCCCGGTTTGGTCGAGCACCACTGCGGTGTCGGCCACCGCGGTGGATTCCTCACGCGCTTGGTAGGCGGTACTTGGATGGGCCACATCATGGAGCACGTCTCCATCGAATTGCAGCTCTTGGCAGGTGCCCGCGCAGAGTTTGGCAAAGCCCGTGAAATCAGCAAGCGCGGCATCTACAAAGTGGTGTTTCGCACCGAGCACGAAGAACTGGGTCGTGAAAGCTTCCTCGCTGCCCGCGAACTCGTGATGGCTGCTGCCAACAACAAACCTTTCGACATCAACGGCACGGTGGAACGTCTGAAAAAGATTGCCGACCTGCGTTGCCTAGGCCCCAGCACGGCTTGCATCGTAGATGCAGCGGTCGAGCGCAAAACCCCCTTCATTCGCTTGACCGAAGGCAATTTGGTGCAGCTGGGTTACGGCGCGAAGCAACGCCGTATTTGGACCGCTGAAACCGATCGCACAAGTGCAATTGCTGAAACCATTTCCAGCGACAAAGACCTCACCAAGCGCTTGCTCACGCAATGCGGTATTCCTGTGCCAGAAGGCCAGATTGTCAAAACTGCTGACGAGGCTTGGGAAGCCGCCCAAGACATCGGCTTGCCCGTGGTGGTCAAACCTTTGGATGGCAACCGGGGCTGGGGCGTCTCGCTGGACGTGAACACCGAAGAAGGCGTGCGCAAAGCCTGGGTTGCGGCCGAAAAAGAAGGCAGCGAAGTATTGATTGAACGCTATGTGCGCGGCGACGAGCACCGCGTCTTGGTGGTGGGCGACCGCGTGGTGGCCGCCACCCGTGGCGAGACGGCTTGCATCACGGGCGATGGCACCTCCACTGTTGAACAACTGATTGACAGCCAAATCAACACCGACCCACGTCGCGGTATTGCCGAAGGCTTCCCGCTCGACCTGATTCGCTTGCACACCCCACGCGGCGAAATGTCGCTGCTCGAAATTCAACGCCAAGGCCTAGAGCCCACCAGCGTGCCCGAAAAAGGCCGCATCGTGGTGGTGCAGCGCAACGGCAATCTGAACAACGATGTGACCGATTTGGTTCACCCCGAAGTTGCTGCGGTGGCCACCTTGGCCGCGCGCGTGATTGGTTTGGACATCGCTGGTATCGACATCGTCACCCAAGACATCTCTCGCCCCTTGGAAGAAACCAAAGGCGCCATCATTGAAGTCAACGCAGGCCCAGGTTTGCTAATGCACGTCAAGCCCGCCGTCGGTCAACCCCGCCCCGTGGGCAAAGCCATCGTCGAACACTTGTTTGGCCCCAACGAGTCTGGCCGCATCCCCGTGGTGGGCATTGTGGGCAGCCAACAAACCACCGAGTTGTCGCAACTCATCGCTTGGTTGTTGCACCTCTCTGGCAAACGCACAGGCTTGGCATGCCAAACTGGCCTGTACATGGACCAACAGCACTTAGGTAAAACCGATTCGCGCGGCTTTGAAGCCTCCGAACGTTTGCTCATCAACCGCGCCCTCGACGCGGCGGTGTTTGAAACCACGCCCGCACACATCTTGGACGAAGGCTTGGCTTACGACCGTTGCTTGGTTGGCGTGGTCACCAACATGCCCGACACGACGGCGGCGTTGATTGATAAACACGACATCCAAACCGCCGAACAGATGCGCACCGTGATTCGCACCCAAGTTGACTTGGTGTTGCCCGAAGGTGCTGCGGTGCTCAACGCCGACGAAGAAGCAGTCACAACTTTGGCCGAATTGAGCGATGGTGAAGTGGTGTACTACGCCAAGGCCCAAGACAACGCCACCGTAGCCGCTCACTTACAAGCCGGTGGCCGCGCCGTGTTCTGCAAAGAGGGCCACGTCACCTTGGCGCGTGGCGACCAAGAAACCCAGTTGTTCCACCTCGATCTCGAATTGATCGCCCGCTTGCTCAAAGACGGCTTGCACATCTCCACCCTGTTGGCCGCTGTGGCCGCCGCTTGGTCGTTGGATATTGCCCCGTTGTTGATTCGCGCTGGCTTGAAAAATTTCGGACAACAAAACCAACACGTTGCCAAAGACGTTGCAAGGATGAATGGCTAATGGAAGTCTCTCGTATCCGCGCCCTGCGCGGCCCCAACCTCTGGACCCGTCACACTGCCGTGGAAGCCATGGTCAAGTGCGAGGATGGTGAAATTGACTTGAGTCAGCACCCTGACTTTGAAGGTCGCTTACGCAATTTGTTTCCAGGCGTTGGCAACCTGCAACCCACAGATCACAAGGTCAAGCTCAGCATGGCACATGCGCTCGAAGCGGCCACCTTGCATTTGCAAATTGAAGCGGGTTGCCCTGTCACCTTCAGCCGTACCACCGCCACCACCGACCACGGTTTGTTTCAAGTGGCTGTTGAGTACACCGAAGAGCAAGTGGGCATCATGGCCATCAAGTTGGCGTATGAGCTGTGCCTCGCCGCGCTCAACAACACCAGCTTTGATGTGGACGCGGCCATTCACCAGTTGCGTGAACTCGACGAAGACATCCGCTTGGGCCCATCCACAGGCTCCATCGTCAACGCCGCCATTGCGCGTGGCATTCCCTTCCGTCGATTGACAGAAGGCAGCTTGGTGCAATTGGGCTGGGGCAGCAAACAACGCCGCATTCAAGCGGCAGAGATCGACTCGACCAGTGCGATTGCCGAGTCCATCGCGCAAGACAAAGAACTCACCAAAAAGCTGTTGCATGCGGCTGGCGTGCCTGTGCCTTTGGGTCGCCCCGTCATCAGCCCTGATGATGCGTGGGCCGCTGCACAAGAAATTGGCCTGCCCGTGGTGGTCAAGCCGCGCGATGGCAATCAAGGCAAAGGTATTTCTGTCAACGTCACCACCGAAGAAGGCGTCAAAACCGCGTACCTCGCTGCGGTCGCGCACCGTGATGATGTGTTGGTCGAACGCTTCTTACCAGGCAGCGATTACCGCTTGCTGGTGGTGGGCAACAAGCTCGTCGCCGCTGCTCGTCGTGAACCACCGCTGGTGATTGGCAACGGCAAAAACACAGTGCGTGAATTGGTCGACATCGTCAACGCCGACCCACGCCGTGGTGAGGGCCATGCCACTTCGCTGACCAAAATTCGCTTTGACGACATCGCAATTGCACGCCTCAAAGAGCAAGGCTTTGAAGCCAACTCCGTGCCCGCCAAAGGCGTGCGCGTGATTCTGCGTAACAACGCCAACCTCTCCACAGGTGGCACAGCCACCGATGTAACCGATGACGTGCACCCCGAAGTGGCGCTGCGTGCCATTGCGGCAGCACAAATGGTCGGCCTCGACATTTGTGGTGTGGATGTGGTGTGCGAATCTGTGTTGCGCCCCCTCGAAGAACAAAGCGGCGGCGTGGTCGAAGTCAACGCTGCCCCCGGCTTGCGCATGCACCTGAGCCCCTCATTCGGCAAAGGCCGTGACGTGGGCGAAGCCGTGATGGCCACCATGTTCCCCGACGGCGGTGATGGGCGTATCCCCGTGATTGCCGTCACCGGCACCAACGGCAAAACAACCACCGTGCGTTTGACCTCTCATCTGCTGCGCGCCAATGGCTTGCGCGTGGGCATGACCAACACCGATGGCGTGTATGTGAACGGCCGTCAAACCGACAGCGGTGACTGCAGCGGCCCACGCAGTGGTCGCAACGTGTTGGCGCACCCTGATGTGGATGCCGCCGTGCTCGAAACCGCACGTGGCGGCATGTTGCGCGAAGGCTTGGCCTTTGACCGCTGTCAAGTGGCTGTGGTGACCAACATTGGCATGGGCGACCATCTGGGTTTGAACTACATCACCACCGTCGAAGACTTGGCTGTGTTGAAGCGCGTCATCGTGCAAAACGTGGCCGAATCTGGCACCGCTGTGCTCAACGCCACCGACCCCATCGTGGCAGCCATGGCTAACAAGTGTCCAGGTCAAGTGACGTTCTTTGGTTTGGACTCACACCACCCTGTCATTGCCACACACCGTGCGCAAGGCAAGCGCGTGCTGTTTGTCGAGGACGACCAAATCGTGGCCATGCAAGGCAACCACTCTGTGCGCATTCCTTTGTCGGAAATTCCTGTGACACGCGGTGGCGCGATCAGCTTCCAAATTGAAAACGCCATGGCATCCATTGGTGCAGCATGGGCGGTGGGCGTGCCTTGGCAAACCATTTGCAAAGGCTTGGCCACATTTGTGAGCGACAGCAACGCCGTGCCCGGACGCTTCAACGTGTTCGACTACAAAGGTGCCACCGTAATTGCCGATTACGGCCACAACCCAGACGCCATCAAAGCGCTGGTGCAAGCCGTGACCAACCTACCTGCGCAACGCCGCAGCGTGGTCATCAGTGGCGCGGGTGACCGTCGCGACGAAGACATCCGCGAACAAACGCGCATCATTGGTGAAGCGTTTGATGATGTAGTGTTGTACCAAGATGCTTGCCAACGTGGCCGTGTGGATGGCGAAGTCTTGAAGCTCTTGCGTCAAGGTTTAGATGGTGCGAAACGCACGACGCACATCGACGAAATTCACGGCGAGTTCTTAGCGATTGATCGTGCGATGGAGCGTTTGCAAAAAGGCGATTTGTGCTTGATCTTGATTGATCAAGTGGATGAGGCTTTGGCGCACATCACACAGCGGGTGAACTCGGCGGCTTTGGCTGGCTAAGTGCTCTTGCTCTATAAAAAAGCCACTCGTTTGAGTGGCTTTTTTTATTAGAACAAATCCTTGTACTGCTCGCGTAACAAGTTTTTTTGCACTTTGCCCACGGTATTTCTTGGTAGTTCTGCCACCACAAAACACTTCTTGGGAATTTTGAAGTTCGCCAGTTGCGACTTTAGCGCAGCAATCACAGCGTCTGCATCCACCTTGACACCGGGCTTCGCAATGACGACCGCCACGCCCACTTCGCCAAAGTCAGGATGCGGTACGCCAATCAAGGCGCTTTCTGCCACGCCTGGCATGTCGTTGATGTAGCCCTCAATCTCTGCGGGGTAGACGTTGTAGCCGCCGCTGATGATGAGGTCTTTGCTGCGGCCCACGATGACCACGTAGCCGCGCTCATCCACTTTGCCCACGTCGCCTGTTTTGAAGTAACCGTCTGCTGTGAACTCCTCTTTGGTTTTCTCGGGCATGCGCCAGTAGCCACCAAACACGTTCGGGCCTTTGACTTGGATGCCGCCAATTTCACCCACGGGTAATGCATGGCCTTGGTCGTCTTGCACACGCAAGGACACCCCGGGGAGCGGGAAGCCCACGGTGCCGCCACGGCGTTCGGTTTGGCCGGGGTAACGTACATCTGCAGCGTAGGGGTTGGAAGTGAGCATGACGGTTTCGCTCATGCCGTAGCGCTCGAGGATGGTTTGACCTGTACGCTCTTGCCACTCGTTAAATGTTTCCAACAACAACGGCGCTGAGCCCGCCACGAACAAACGCATGTTCGAGGCTTGCGCTTTGGTGAGACTGGGCTCGGCCAACATGCGCACATACAACGTGGGCACGCCCATGAACACGGTGGCTTCAGGCATTTTGGCGATGACAAGTTTGGGGTCAAACTTGGACATCCAAATCATCTTGCTGCCGTTGAGCAAGGCACCATGGATGGCCACAAACAAACCATGCACATGGAAGATAGGCAAGGCATGAATTAGCACATCGCCTGGTTTCCAGCCCCAGTAGTTTTTCAAGGTTTGCGCGTTGCTCAGCATGTTGCCGTGCGAGAGCATGGCGCCTTTGCTGCGACCTGTCGTGCCGCTGGTGTACAAAATGGCGGCCAAATCATCAGCCTTGTTTTGCACCACCTGGTGTTTTCGGAGCAATGCGCTGCGCGTTCTAACAAACTACCGGTGCGGTTGTCGTCCAAGGTGAACACGTTTTGCGTGCCAGCCTTGAAGGCAATCTTGCTGACCCAGCCAAAGTTTTTGCTGCTGCACACCACCACGGCGGGTTCGGCATTGCCAATGAAATATTCAATCTCTGCACTTTGGTAGGCCGTGTTCAAAGGCAAGAACACATAGCCCGCACGCAAGGTGGCAAGGTAGAGCATGACGGCTTCGACCGACTTCTCCACCTGCACCGCCACGCGTGAGCCTTTGGGAATGTGCAGTGAATCCAGCAGATTGGCCATCATGGCGCTGGCACGCTCGAGGTCGGACCAGCTGTAGGACAAACCATCGTCTGTTTCGATGGCGGTTGCGTTTAAGTCTTTGGGAAACGCGGCACGCAAAGCCGCATACAGGTTGTGAGTCATCGTCTGTTTTCAGTTAGTCGAGTTTGGCGCCAGAGGCTTTCACCACAGCGGCCCAACGTTTGATTTCGTTGTGCACAAAAGTGCCGAATTGCGCACTGGTCATATTGGGAAAATCGGCACCGTTGTTGGCCCAAGCCACTTTGAGTTCTTCACCTGTGGACACCTTTTTGACCTCTTCCAAGATGCGCGCTTGCACGTCTGCGGGTGTACCTTTAGGAGCCCACAAGCCATACCAAGTGCTCACGGTGTAGTCCGGCAAGCCCAACTCTGCGGCGCAAGGCACATCTGGAAATGCAGCATTGCGCTTGTTACCAGACACCATCAAAGCTCTCACGCGACCACTCTTGATGTGCTGAGCCGATGAACCCAAGCCATCAAACATCATGTCCACATTGCCGCCGATCAGGTCTTGCAACGCAGGGCCAGCACCGCGGTAAGGAATGTGTGTGATGAAGGTATTGGTTTGCAACTTGAACAGCTCGCCAGCCATGTGGTGTGAAGTACCGCCACCGGCTGAGCCGTAATTGAACTTACCCGGGCTCTTGCGCACTTCGGCCAAGAACGATTTGAAATCGCCCGTGATTTTTTTGGGGTTGACCACCAACACTTGTGGCACCACGGCAATGAGGGTCAGTGGCACAAAGTCGCGCTCCAAGTCGTAATCGAGCTTGGCGTACATGGATGGGGCGATCGAGTGATGCACCGCCCCCATGAACAAGGTGTAGCCATCGGGTGCAGCTTTGGCCGCAACACCTGCGCCCAAGTTACCGCCCGCACCGCCTCGGTTGTCAATCACCAAGGTCTTACCGGTTTGTTTAGAAAACTGCGCTGAGAAAGGTCGCGCAAAGGCGTCCGTACCGCCACCTGCGGGGAACGGAACAATCAGTGTCACGGGTTTGGTGGGCCATGCACTTTGTGCCTGCACTCCGAAGCTCAGTGCCGCGCATGCTGCTGCGGTAAGAGCCATCCACTGTCGCCGTGTGGTGCGTGTTTTGAAATTTTTCATGCTTGTCTCCTGATGATTTTTGAACTGGCTCACTTGAAATACATGTCTTCCACATCGCCAGAAGCTGGGGTGATGCCTTTTTCCAACATTTGTCGATGTTTATCCAAACGCTTGAGGTCGTAGAGGTAATTGACCATCAAGCCGTGCGATTGTTTGATGCCTTTGGTCGAAGGGTCGGCAAACCAGTTGATGCGCTC
>Ga0228709_1000085_pt1 | contig 13387 bp, 9 predicted proteins | sample McNCre217_Aug_MT_FD_181464 | JGI IMG/M metagenome (GOLD analysis project Ga0228709, IMG submission 181464) | Metatranscriptome of freshwater microbial communities from McNutts Creek, Athens, Georgia, United States - 29-17_Aug_MT (Metagenome... | ecosystem: Environmental > Aquatic > Freshwater >...
GTTTCTGAATTTTAATTCTTACTTCTGAACTCACAAAAGCCGGTGTAGCTCAGGGGTAGAGTGCTTCCTTGGTAAGGAAGAGGTCACGGGTTCAATTCCCGTCATTGGCTCAAAATAGAATATTTGAACACTAATAAATATATAACTAAGATTAAAAATTAAGTAAAATGGCAAAAGAAACCTTTAACCGTTCGAAACCACACTTAAATATTGGTACGATCGGACACGTGGATCACGGTAAAACAACTTTAACAGCAGCAATCACGAAAGTATTATCTGATGCTGGTTACTGTCAAGCAAAATCATTTGATCAAATTGATAATGCTCCAGAAGAAAAAGAAAGAGGTATTACAATTAATACTTCACACGTAGAGTATGAAACAGCTAACCGTCACTACGCTCACGTTGACTGTCCAGGTCACGCGGATTACGTAAAAAACATGGTTACTGGTGCTGCTCAAATGGATGGAGCTATCCTTGTAGTTGCTGCTACAGATGGTCCAATGCCACAAACACGTGAGCACATCCTTTTAGGACGTCAAGTAGGTATTCCTAGAATCGTTGTATTCATGAATAAAGTGGATATGGTTGATGATGCGGAATTATTAGAATTAGTAGAAATGGAAATCAGAGATTTATTATCTTTCTACGAATATGATGGAGATAATGGTCCTGTTGTTCAAGGTTCTGCTTTAGGTGGATTGAACAATGATCCAAACTGGGTTCCTAAAATCATTGAATTGATGGAAGCTGTTGATGCTTGGATTGAAGAGCCAATTCGTGATACTGAAAAACCATTCTTGATGCCGGTTGAAGATGTATTTACAATTACAGGTCGTGGAACTGTTGCTACAGGTCGTATCGAAACTGGAGTTTGTAATACAGGAGATCCTGTTGAAATCATCGGTATGGGTGCTGAGAAATTAACTTCTACTATTACAGGTATCGAAATGTTCCGTCAAATCCTTGATAGAGGTGAGGCTGGAGATAATGCAGGTATCTTGTTAAGAGGTGTTGCTAAAGAAGATATTAAAAGAGGAATGGTAATTGTTAAGCCAGGATCTGTTAAACCACACGCTCACTTCAAAGCTGAGGTGTATATCTTGAAAAAAGAAGAGGGTGGTCGTCATACACCATTCCACAATAACTACCGTCCACAATTCTATGTTCGTACAACAGACGTAACAGGTGTAATTACTTTGCCTGCTGGTGTAGAAATGGTTATGCCTGGAGATAACTTAACTATTGAAGTTAACTTATTGAGCGAAATAGCTATGAATGTAGGTTTACGTTTCGCTATCCGTGAGGGGGGTAGAACTGTAGGTGCTGGTCAGGTAACTGAAATTCTATAATACTTTTAAAGTATAAAATTCAAAAGCCAGTAGTGGAAACATTACTGGCTTTTATTAACAAACGGGCGTAGTTCAAGGGTAGAATAGCGGTCTCCAAAACCGTTGATGGGGGTTCGAATCCCTCCGCCCGTGCAAAATATATATCATAATGACAAAAGTTGTTAATTACATATCGGAAGCATTTGAAGAGTTAAAATCAAATGTAACTTGGCCAGCTTGGTCTGAAGTACAACGTCTAACAATTGTTGTTGCTGTTTTTTCAGTAGTATTCGCCTTGGCAACTTGGGGAGTAGATGAGGTTTTTGCGAAAGCATTAGCTGGATTTTTTAACTGGATAAAAGCTTAATTTTTTTGTGATGACAGATAATAATAGTAAGAAATGGTATGTCGTTCGCGCAGTAAGCGGTCAAGAGAATAAGGTTAAAGCTTATATCGAGACTGAAATTGCTCGTTTGGGTATGGGAGATTATGTTTCTCAAGTGCTAGTTCCAACAGAAAAAATTGTTACCGTTAAAGATGGTAAGAAAATAGCTAAGGATAAAGTATATTTTCCTGGTTACGTTATGATTGAAGCTAACTTAGTTGGTGAGATTCCTCATATTATTAAGTCTATCACTAGTGTTATTGGGTTTTTAGGTGAAACTAAAAACGGGGAACCAGTTCCTTTGCGAGTAGCAGAAGTAAATAGAATGTTAGGTAAAGTAGATGAGTTGGCTGTTACAACAGATACTCAAGCGATACCATTCAACTTAGGAGAAACAGTTAAGGTTATTGATGGACCTTTCAATGGTTTCAACGGAACAGTTGAAAAAATAAATGAAGAAAAGCGTAAACTTGAAGTGATGGTTAAAATTTTCGGAAGAAAAACACCATTAGAGTTGAGTTTTATGCAAGTTGAAAAAGTATAATTTTTGTTACATCTATATAATAATCATTGCAATTGCTTCCAATAATTGTAATGTTAAATTTTTTAAAAAATGGCTAAAGAAATTAGTAAGGTAGTTAAACTACAAGTTAAGGGAGGTGCTGCGAATCCGTCGCCACCGGTTGGACCTGCTTTAGGAGCTGCTGGGGTAAACATCATGGAGTTCTGTAAGCAATTTAATGCTAGAACTCAAGATAAACCTGGCAAAATTTGTCCAGTGCAAATCACTGTGTACAAAGACAAATCATTTGATTTTGTCGTTAAGACTCCTCCAGCAGCCGTTCAGTTAATGGAAGCTGCAAAGCTAAAATCTGGTTCTGGTGAGCCTAATCGTAAAAAAGTAGCTAGTGTTACTTGGGAACAAATTAGAGCAATTGCTGAAGACAAAATGCCTGACTTAAATGCATTCACTATTGAATCTGCAATGAGTATGGTTGCCGGAACAGCTAGATCTATGGGTATAACTGTATCAGGAGAAGCTCCTTTTTAATTAAGAGAAAGACATGGCAAAATTGACAAAAAAAGCAAAAAGAGGCTGCTTCAAAAATTGAAAAGAACAAATTGTATACTTTGAAAGATGCTGCTGCATTAATCAAAGTTATTGCTTCTGCAAAATTTGATGAGTCTGTTGATATCGCAGTACGTTTAGGAGTTGATCCTAGAAAAGCGAATCAAATGGTTAGAGGTGTGGTAACATTACCTCATGGAACAGGTAAAGATGTAAGAGTTTTGGCTCTTGTAACTCCTGATAAAGAAGCTGAAGCTAAAGCAGCTGGTGCAGACCACGTTGGTTTAGATGATTATCTTCAAAAAATTAAAGACGGTTGGACTGATATTGATGTAATCATCACTATGCCTGCTGTTATGGGTAAATTAGGTCCATTAGGTCGTGTTTTAGGACCTAGAGGTTTAATGCCAAACCCAAAAACAGGTACGGTAACTATGGATGTTGCAAAAGCAGTTCAAGAAGTTAAAGCTGGTAAAATCGATTTCAAAGTTGATAAAACTGGTATTGTACATGCAGGTATAGGTAAAGTATCTTTTGATGCTGATAAAATCTATGACAATGCACACGAAATTATTCAAACATTAATCAAACTTAAACCAACTGCTGCTAAAGGTACCTACATTAAAGGTATTCACCTTACAAGCACAATGAGTCCTGCAATTGCATTGGATCCAAAAGCAGTATAATTGGTAGTTAATAATTTTTAGTATGACTAGAGAAGAAAAATCAATCGCGATTGAAGATTTAACTGCACAGTTAGCCGGTACAAATGTTATTTATGTATCTGATATTTCTGGACTTAATGCAGAGACTACTTCAGACTTAAGAAGAGCTTGTTTTAAAGCAGGTATTAAATTAGAGGTTGTAAAAAACACTTTGCTTGCAAAAGCAATGGAGGCTTCTGATAATGATTATGGTGACTTGCCATCAGTTTTAACTGGTAACAGTGCCATTTTTATTTCAGATATAGCAAATGCACCTGGAAAAATAATTAAAGATTTCAGAAAAAAATCAGATAAGCCTGTATTAAAAGGAGCTTATATTAATTCTGAAGTTTACATTGGAGACGATCAGTTAAATGCTTTGGCAACTATCAAATCGAAAGAAGAACTTATTGGCGAAATCATTGGATTACTTCAATCACCAGCACAACGAGTTATTTCTGCTCTTCAAAACCACTTCAAAGACGAAGAGGTTGCTTAATTAAGGCAAGGCTTTAATTAAGTGTAGAAAACGCGCACAATAATAAATTATATTTTACAAATCATTTTAAAACGATAGAAAAAATGGCAGATTTGAAACAATTCGCAGAACAATTAGTTAACCTAACAGTAAAAGAAGTTAACGAATTAGCAACAATATTAAAAGATGAGTATGGTATCGAGCCTGCTGCTGCAGCTGTAGTAGTTGCTGCTGGTGGTGCTGGTGAAGCTGGTGGTGCTTCTGAGCAATCAGAATTCACAGTAGTATTGAAAGATGCTGGTGCTTCTAAATTAGCAGTTGTTAAGTTGGTAAAAGAACTTACAGGTTTAGGTTTGAAAGAAGCTAAAGATGTAGTTGACGGTGCTCCAAGCAACGTTAAAGAAGGTGTTTCTAAAGAAGAGGCTGAAGGTCTTAAAAAATCTTTAGAAGAAGCTGGAGCTGTTGTTGAGTTAAAATAACTTTTACATAGTTTTAGAACAAGGTTTAGGTCTTGAGTACTGTACTCAATGACCTAAACCATTTTTCGTATAATAAAATTATAATCAATTTTATTATAAATTAGTTTAAAATACGAAAAAGTTTTTGATCAATACGAAGACAAAAAATAGACTAATTTTTTAGTTTGTTTTTAAAGATGTGTTGGTTACAAAAAAGAAAGTATACATTAAACAGTGTTTTTACACAAAAATTACTTTTTTTAAATCAAAATTTTGTCCATCGATGATAACGAATCAGACTGAAAGATTGAATTTTGCCTCAACAAAAAATATTCCTGCATATCCAGATTTTCTAGATGTTCAGGTTAAGTCGTTTAAAGATTTTTTCCAATTAGAAACTAAATCTGACGAAAGAGGCGACGAAGGTTTATACAATACCTTCATGGAAAACTTTCCAATTACTGATACAAGAAATAACTTTGTATTGGAATTCCTAGATTATTTTGTAGATCCACCACGTTATACAATTCAAGAATGTATAGAAAGAGGTCTTACGTATAGTGTGCCTTTAAAAGCACGTTTAAAATTGTACTGTACAGATCCAGAACACGAAGATTTTGAAACTATTGTACAAGATGTGTATCTTGGAACAATTCCTTACATGACTCCAAGTGGTACTTTTGTTATCAATGGTGCTGAACGTGTAGTTGTTTCTCAATTACATAGATCACCTGGTGTATTCTTTGGACAATCATTCCATGCTAATGGAACTAAATTATATTCTGCCAGAGTAATTCCTTTTAAAGGTTCTTGGATAGAATTTTCTACTGATATCAATAGCGTAATGTATGCTTATATCGATAGAAAGAAAAAATTACCAGTAACTACTTTATTTAGAGCTATTGGTTTTGAAAGAGATAAAGATATCCTTGAAATTTTTGACCTTGCCGAAGAAATTAAAGTTTCTAAAACTGGGCTTAAAAAATATATTGGTAGAAAATTAGCAGCACGTGTATTGAATACTTGGCACGAAGATTTCGTGGATGAGGATACAGGTGAGGTAGTTTCTATCGAACGTAACGAAATTATCCTTGATAGAGATACCATTATCGACAAAGATAATGTGGAAGAAATCATCGATTCTAACGTTAAATCTATTTTGTTGCATAAAGAAGATGCTAATCAAGGGGATTATGCAATCATTCATAATACGTTACAAAAAGATCCAACAAACTCTGAAAAAGAAGCTGTTGAGCATATTTACAGACAATTGCGTAACGCAGAACCGCCTGATGAAGAAACTGCTCGAGGCATTATCGATAAATTGTTCTTCTCTGACCAACGTTACAACTTAGGTGAAGTAGGTCGTTACAGAATGAACAAAAAACTTGGTTTGGATATCCCAATGGAAAAGCAAGTGCTTACCAAAGAAGATATCATTACCATTGTTAAATATTTGATTGAATTGATCAACTCAAAAGCTGAGATTGATGATATCGATCACTTATCAAACCGTCGTGTTAGAACAGTTGGTGAACAATTGTCTCAACAATTCGGTGTTGGTTTAGCTCGTATGGCTAGAACTATTAGAGAGAGAATGAACGTTAGAGATAACGAGGTGTTTACACCTATTGATTTGATCAATGCTAAAACATTATCATCAGTAATCAACTCTTTCTTTGGTACGAACCAATTATCTCAATTTATGGATCAAACGAATCCATTGGCTGAGATTACACACAAAAGAAGATTATCTGCACTTGGACCTGGTGGACTTTCTAGAGAAAGAGCTGGTTTCGAGGTTCGTGACGTTCACTATACGCACTACGGACGTTTATGTCCTATTGAAACTCCAGAGGGACCAAACATTGGTTTGATTTCATCTCTTGGTGTTTATGCAAAAGTGAATGGTATGGGATTCATTGAGACTCCTTACCGTAAAGTAACAAATGGAGTTGTTGATTTAGAATCGGCTCCAGTTTACTTAAGCGCTGAAGAAGAAGAAGGTATGATGATTGCGCAAGCAAACATTCAAATGGAAAATTCAGGAAAAATTACTGCTGATAACGTAATTGCACGTCAAGAAGGTGATTTCCCTGTTATTGAACCATCAAATGTACATTATACTGACGTTGCTCCTAACCAAATTGCATCGATTTCGGCTTCATTGATTCCTTTCTTGGAACATGATGATGCGAACCGTGCTTTGATGGGATCTAACATGATGCGTCAAGCAGTACCATTGATTCGTCCAGAAGCTCCAATTGTAGGAACTGGTTTAGAGCGTCAAGTGGCTTCGGATTCTAGAGTATTGATTAATGCTGAAGGACACGGAACAGTAGAATATGTTGATGCTAATATCATAACTATCAAATACGATCGTTCTGAAGAAGAAAGAATGGTGAGTTTTGATGCTGATGAGAAAACATACAATTTAATTAAATTTAGAAAAACTAACCAAGGAACAAGCATTAACTTGAAACCTATCGTAAGAAAAGGGGATAGAGTAGTTCCAGGTCAAGTTTTATCTGAAGGATATGCTACTCAAAACGGAGAGTTGGCTTTAGGTAGAAACCTTAAAGTAGCTTTCATGCCTTGGAAAGGGTACAACTTTGAGGATGCGATTGTAATTTCTGAGAAAGTAGTTCGTGACGATATCTTTACCTCTATTCACGTTGATGATTATTCATTAGAAGTGAGAGATACTAAATTAGGTAACGAAGAATTAACGAATGATATTCCTAACGTTTCTGAAGAAGCTACTAAAGATTTGGATGAAAACGGTATGATTAGAATTGGAGCCGAGGTAAAACCTGGTGATATTCTTATCGGAAAAATTACGCCAAAAGGAGAATCAGATCCTACTCCAGAAGAGAAATTGCTTCGTGCGATCTTCGGGGATAAAGCAGGTGATGTTAAAGATGCCTCATTGAAAGCGTCTCCTTCGTTACACGGTGTGGTTCTTGATAAAAAATTATTCGCAAGAGCGGTAAAAGATAAACGTAAGAGAACACAAGATAAAGATGCTTTAGACAAACTTGAGTTAGAATTTGAAACTAAATTTGTGGAGTTAAAAGACAAATTAGTTGAAAAATTATTCTTGATTGTTAATGGAAAAACATCTCAAGGTGTAATGAATGATTTGGGTGAAGAGGTTTTACCAAAAGGTAAAAAATACACTCAAAAAATGTTATATGCTGTTGAAGATTTTGCTCACTTAAGTAAAGGTCAATGGGTTGCTGATGATGCAACTAATAAAATGGTTAATGATTTAATTCATAACTATAAAATTAAATTGAACGATTTACAAGGGGCATTACGTAGAGAGAAATTCACTATTACTGTTGGAGATGAATTGCCATCAGGAATCTTGAAATTAGCTAAAGTATATATTGCTAAAAAACGTAAGTTGAAAGTTGGGGATAAAATGGCGGGTCGTCACGGTAACAAAGGTATTGTTGCTCGTATCGTTCGTCATGAAGATATGCCTTTCTTGGAAGACGGAACGCCAGTTGATATCGTATTGAATCCACTTGGGGTACCTTCTCGTATGAACATTGGTCAGATTTATGAAACCGTTTTAGGATGGGCTGGAATGAACTTGGGTAGAAAATTTGCTACTCCAATTTTTGATGGTGCTTCTTTAGACGAAATCAATGCCTTGACAGACGAAGCAGGTGTACCACGTTTTGGACATACACATCTTTATGATGGAGGTACTGGAGAACGTTTCCACCAAGCTGCAACAGTGGGTGTTATCTATATGTTGAAATTAGGACACATGGTAGATGATAAAATGCACGCACGTTCTATTGGACCATACTCGTTGATTACACAACAACCACTTGGAGGTAAAGCTCAATTTGGAGGTCAACGTTTTGGAGAGATGGAGGTTTGGGCTCTTGAGGCTTATGGAGCATCAAGTACACTTAGAGAAATCTTGACTGTTAAATCTGATGATGTTATTGGTAGAGCTAAATCTTACGAAGCTATCGTTAAAGGTGAGTCTATGCCAGAACCAGGATTGCCAGAATCATTCAATGTATTAATGCATGAATTGAAAGGTCTTGGTTTAGATATCAGATTAGAAGAATAAAAAAGAATGCTGTATTCAGTTCCAAATTTTTTTGGGACTGAATACTTATTTATAATAAGTTTTTAAGGATTTATACCCGTAAACCGTTCCGATTTTTTATTGAGCTTTAGGCTTTTATAACTAGCACTTCAAAAATTGCTTTTGAAGTTTAGAGAAGTAATTCGAGGTATTAGCTGAATGGTTTGTTTTTAAGAGATAACTCTCGTTGAAAGTAAATCATAAATCTAAAATCAATTTTTTAATTGCAAATAAATCAATAGTAAAAACTATGATGAATAATAGAAACAATAAAGACAAAAACCAAGTTAAAAGGTTTGACAAGATTTCGATAGGACTTGCTTCTCCTGAATCTATCTTAAAAGAATCAAGAGGTGAAGTATTAAAGCCTGAAACTATCAACTACAGAACGCACAAACCAGAGCGTGACGGTCTTTTCTGCGAAAGAATTTTCGGTCCTGTTAAGGATTTTGAATGTGCTTGTGGAAAATACAAAAGAATTCGTTACAAAGGAATTATTTGTGACCGTTGTGGTGTAGAAGTTACTGAGAAAAAAGTACGTAGAGATAGAGTAGGACACATCAACCTTGTTGTGCCAATTGCTCATATTTGGTATTTCCGTTCTCTTCCAAACAAAATTGGTTATATCCTTGGATTGCCATCTAAGAAATTAGATATGATTATTTACTACGAAAGATACGTAGTAATCCAAGCAGGTATTGCTAAAAATGCTGAAGGAGAACCATTACAAAGATTAGATTTCTTGACAGAAGAAGAGTACTTGAATATTTTAGATACACTTCCTGCTGACAATCAATATTTAGACGATTTTGATCCAAATAAATTTGTTGCCAAAATGGGAGCAGAGTGTATTATGGATTTATTGGCACGTATCGACTTAGATGAGTTATCATACAGTTTACGTCACAGTGCAAATAACGAAACGTCTAAACAACGTAAAACAGAAGCTTTAAAAAGATTACAAGTAGTAGAGTCTTTCCGTGAGTCTAACTTGAACCGTGAGAATCGTCCTGAGTGGATGATTATGAAAGTAGTTCCTGTTATTCCACCAGAATTACGTCCGCTTGTGCCACTAGATGGAGGTCGTTTTGCAACTTCTGATTTGAATGATTTATACCGTCGTGTAATTATTCGTAACAACCGTTTGAAAAGATTGATGGAGATTAAAGCTCCTGAAGTAATCTTGAGAAACGAAAAACGTATGTTACAAGAATCTGTAGATTCACTTTTCGATAACACTCGTAAAGCTTCTGCGGTTAAAACAGAATCAAACAGACCATTAAAATCATTATCTGATTCATTAAAAGGTAAACAAGGACGTTTCCGTCAAAACTTACTTGGAAAACGTGTAGATTATTCTGCTCGTTCGGTAATTGTTGTTGGACCTGAATTGAAATTATTCGAATGTGGTATCCCAAAAGATATGGCATCTGAATTGTACAAACCTTTCGTAATCCGTAAATTGATTGAAAGAGGAATTGTAAAAACGGTTAAATCAGCTAAAAAAATAATTGATAAAAAAGAGCCTGTAGTTTGGGATATCCTTGAAAACGTAATTAAAGGACATCCAGTATTACTGAATCGTGCTCCTACTTTGCACCGTTTAGGTATTCAAGCGTTCCAGCCAAAATTAATTGAAGGAAAAGCAATCCAATTGCACCCTTTAGTGTGTACGGCGTTCAACGCGGATTTTGATGGTGACCAGATGGCGGTTCACTTGCCATTAGGACCAGAGGCTATTTTGGAAGCACAATTATTAATGTTGGCTTCTCACAATATTTTGAACCCTGCCAATGGAGCGCCTATCACGGTACCTTCTCAGGACATGGTTTTGGGTCTATATTATATGACCAAAGAGCGTTTATCAACTCCTGAGCTTAAAATTTTAGGTCAAGATTTGACTTTCTATTCTGCTGAAGAGGTAAACATTGCATTAAACGAAGGACGATTAGAATTGAATGCTCGTGTAAAAATTAGAGCAAAAGATTTTAATGAAAACGGAGAATTGGTTTATCAAATAATCCAAACTACTGCAGGTCGTGTATTGTTTAATGAAGTAGTTCCTGAAGCTGCTGGATATATCAATGATGTATTAACTAAGAAAAACTTAAGAGATATTATCGGTCACATTTTAAGTGTTACTGATGTACCTACAACAGCTGCTTTCTTAGATAATATGAAAGATATGGGGTACAAATTTGCCTTCAAAGGAGGTTTGTCATTCTCATTAGGAGATATTAGAATTCCAGAACAAAAAACTAAATTGATTGCAGATGCTAGAGAGCAAGTTGAAGGTATTTCTGCTAACTATAACATGGGTCTTATCACCAATAACGAACGTTACAACCAAGTTATTGATGTGTGGACATCTACCAATGCTCAATTGACAGAGGCAGCAATGAAAAACATTAGAGAAGACCAACAAGGTTTCAACTCAGTGTATATGATGCTTGATTCTGGAGCAAGGGGTTCTAAAGAACAAATTCGTCAGTTAACTGGTATGCGTGGTTTGATGGCTAAGCCTAAAAAATCGACTGCTGGTGGTGGTGAAATTATTGAAAACCCGATTTTGTCTAACTTTAAAGAAGGTCTTTCGATTCTTGAGTACTTTATTTCTACTCACGGTGCTCGTAAAGGTCTTGCGGATACAGCTCTTAAAACTGCGGATGCAGGGTATTTAACAAGAAGATTACATGACGTTTCTCAAGACGTTATTGTTAACATCGAAGATTGTGGTACATTAAGAGGTGTTGAAGTTTCGGCTTTGAAGAAAAACGAAGAAATCGTAGAAACTTTAGGAGAAAGAATCCTTGGACGTGTAGCATTGCAAGATGTTGTTAATCCTTTAAATAACGAAGTTTTAGTAGCGTCTGGACAACAAATTACAGAAGCAATTGTAAAAGCTATCGATGCTTCTCCAATTGAAAAAGTAGAAGTTCGTTCTCCATTAACTTGTGAGGCATTAAAAGGAATTTGTGCTAAATGTTACGGTAGAAACTTAGCTACTGGAAAAATGACTCAAAGTGGTGAAGCAGTCGGTGTAATTGCTGCACAATCTATTGGAGAGCCTGGTACACAGTTGACACTTCGTACATTCCACGTTGGAGGGGTTGCAGGAGGTATTTCTGAAGAATCAAGCATTGTTGCTCGTTTCCCAGGAAAACTAGAAATCGAAGATTTAAAAACAGTTAAAGGAGAAGATAACGAAGGAAACGCAGTGGATATTGTTGTTTCTCGTTCTACTGAATTGAAATTAGTCGATGAAAAAACAGGTATTTTATTAAGTACAAATAACATTCCTTACGGTTCAAGTATTTTTGTAAAAGACGGACAGTCTGTTGCAAAAGGAGAAGTAATCTGTAAATGGGATCCATATAATGGAGTTATTGTTTCTGAGTTTACTGGTAAAATTGCTTACGAAGATTTAGAGCAAGGACAATCGTTCATGGTTGAGATCGATGAGCAAACTGGTTTCCAAGAAAAAGTAATTTCTGAAGCAAGAAACAAAAAATTAATTCCAACTTTATTGGTTTACGGTAAAGACAATGAATTAATCCGTTCGTATAACTTACCAGTAGGAGCCCACTTGATGGTTGACGATGGTGAGAAAATTAAAGCAGGTAAGGTATTGGTGAAAATTCCTCGTCGTTCTTCTAAATCAGGAGATATTACAGGAGGTTTACCAAGAATTACAGAGTTGTTAGAAGCTCGTAATCCTTCAAACCCAGCGGTAGTTTCAGAAATCGACGGTGTTGTTTCTTTCGGAAAAATCAAACGTGGTAATCGTGAAATCATCATTGAATCTAAATTCGGTGAAGTTAAGAAGTACTTGGTGAAATTATCAAGTCAAATCTTAGTTCAAGAAAACGACTTTGTACGTGCAGGTGCTCCACTTTCGGATGGTGCCATTACGCCAGACGATATTTTGAGAATTCAAGGTCCAGCGGCTGTTCAACAGTACTTGGTTAACGAAATTCAAGAAGTATACCGTTTACAAGGGGTTAAAATTAACGACAAACACTTTGAGGTAGTAATTCGTCAAATGATGCGTAAGGTAAGAGTGGAAGATCCAGGAGACACTTTATTCTTAGAAGACCAATTAATTCATACTAAAGATTTCATTTTAGAAAATGATAAATTGTACGGAATGAAAGTGGTAGAAGAAGCAGGAGATTCTGATGTCTTGAAACCAGGACAAATCATTACGCCACGTCAATTGCGTGATGAGAACTCATTGTTGAAACGTACTGATAAGAATTTAGTTGTTGCTCGTGATGTAATTACAGCAACTGCCACTCCAGTGTTACAAGGTATCACAAGAGCTTCTCTTCAAACGAAATCATTCATTTCTGCAGCCTCTTTCCAAGAGACTACTAAAGTATTAAACGAAGCTGCTGTTGCAGGTAAAGTAGATAATTTAGAAGGATTGAAAGAAAATGTAATTGTAGGTCACAGAATTCCTGCAGGTACAGGTATGAGAGAATACGATCACACCATTGTAGGTTCTAAAGAAGACTACAATGAAATGATGGCTAACAAAGAAGAGTATATATATTAATTCAAAAAAATAAAGATTCAAAGGGTGTAACACTGCACTCTTTGAATTCTTTACTTTTTTAATCTTTTTGATATGACAGAGCAACAAGAACAAATCAACATTGAGTTGGATGAGCAAACAGCCGAAGGAATTTATTCTAATCTAGCTATTATTAATCATTCTTCTTCAGAATTTGTATTGGATTTTGTGAGCATTATGCCAGGAATTCCAAAAGCTAAAGTGAAATCTAGAATTGTATTGACTCCGCAACATGCTAAAAGATTGTTGAAAGCCATTGGAGAAAATATTCA
>Ga0228709_1000099_pt1 | contig 12306 bp, 8 predicted proteins | sample McNCre217_Aug_MT_FD_181464 | JGI IMG/M metagenome (GOLD analysis project Ga0228709, IMG submission 181464) | Metatranscriptome of freshwater microbial communities from McNutts Creek, Athens, Georgia, United States - 29-17_Aug_MT (Metagenome... | ecosystem: Environmental > Aquatic > Freshwater >...
GCTTACCTTGATCAGGTCGAGGAACGCTAGGCCGCTTGAATTCGGCGCGCGATACGCGTATCTGCGCCATAGATTCCTAGAACAAGAAACGCGCGGAACCCGAAAATGGCCAAGACCAACCCCGTCCAGTTCATGCAGCAGGTTCGCTCCGAGGTTGCCAAGGTTGCTTGGCCGTCCCGCCGCGAAGTTGTGCTGACGACCGTCATGGTCTTCATCATGGCCGCCCTGACCGCGACCTTCTTCAGCCTTGTCGATATGGCCATCCGTTTCGGTTTGACCACGATCGTCACCGGCTTCTGAATTGCGCCGATCTGGCCGAATACGGGGTCAGATGGTGGAATTCCCTTGAAATTAGGGCTGCGCGGGGGTATTCCGCGCAAATCCAATGGGAAACCGGCGCGCAGCGATTCGTGTTGCGCGCTGTTTTTTGTTCGGATCCCAAACGGGACACGGTGGGTTAACCACTGGAAAACATAGAATTTTCGGACGCAACGGCGGCCGGGCAGACAAGGTGGAACTGGCATGGCCAAGCGTTGGTATTCGGTGAGCGTTCTCTCGAACTTCGAGAAGAAAGTTGCCGAGCAGATCAAGACTGCCGTGGCCGAAGCTGGTCTTGGCGATGAAATTGACGAAGTCTTGGTGCCCACCGAAGAGGTCATCGAGGTGCGTCGCGGCAAGAAAGTGACGTCGGAACGTCGCTTCATGCCGGGCTATGTGCTGGTGCGCATGGAAATGTCGTCGCGCGGCTATCACCTGATTTCGTCGATCAACCGCGTCACCGGCTTCCTTGGTCCGCAAGGCAAACCGATGCCGATGCGGGACGCTGAAGTGAACCAGATTCTGAACCGGGTTGAAGAGGGCGAAATCGCGCCGCGCAACCTGATCCGCTTCGAAACCGGCGAGAAGGTGAAAGTCACCGACGGTCCGTTCGAAGGCTTCGACGGTATGGTCGAGGATGTGGATGAGGCAAACAGCCGCCTGAAAGTGTCGGTCTCGATCTTTGGTCGGGCGACGCCGGTGGAATTGGAATTCACTCAGGTTTCCAAAGGGATCTGAGTGCATCGCGTGGGAGGCGAGCGCCCGTAACAGGGTGACAAGCCGAACCACTAAACCGCGCCATTCGTCCAATACCGGACGGGCGCTGTGAGTAGAGGAGAGGCCACATGGCCAAGAAGATTATCGGCAGCCTGAAGCTGCAAGTTAAAGCGGGCCAAGCCAACCCGTCCCCGCCGGTCGGTCCGGCGCTGGGTCAGCGCGGCTTGAACATCATGGCCTTCGTGAAGGAATTCAACGCGAAGACCGCTGACATCGAGCCGGGCACCCCGACTCCGGTCATCATCACCTACTACCAGGACAAGTCGTTCAGCCTCGAGCTGAAGACCGCCCCGGCTTCCTTCTTGCTGAAAAAAGCTGCTGGCCTGCCGCCGGTTGGCAAGCGTAACCGCGCCAAAGGTTCGGTTAAGCCGGGCCACGCCGTTGCTGGCGCTGTGTCGGTTGCTCAGATCCGCGCGATCGCAGAGACCAAAATGAAAGACCTGAACGCGAACTCCGTCGAGGCCGCGATGCAGGTTATCATGGGCTCGGCGAAGTCCTGCGGCATCGAAGTGAAAGGGTAAGTCATGGCCAAGGTTGCAAAACGTACCGCCGCTGCGCGGAAGGCCTTTGATGGCAAGAACCTGATCTCGGTTGAAGAAGCTGTTGCGCTGATCAAAGGCGCTGCTTCTGCCAAGTTCGACGAAACGCTGGAAATCGCGATGAACCTGGGCGTTGACCCGCGTCACGCTGACCAGATGGTTCGCGGTGTTGTCGCGCTGCCGAACGGCACCGGTAAAACCGTTCGCGTTGCCGTGTTCGCACGTGGCGCCAAGGCTGACGAAGCCAAGGCTGCTGGCGCAGACATCGTTGGCGCAGAAGACCTGATGGAAACCATTCAGCAGGGCAAGATCGAGTTTGATCGTTGCATCGCAACGCCGGACATGATGCCGCTGGTTGGTCGTCTGGGCAAAATCCTGGGCCCGCGCAACCTGATGCCGAACCCGAAGGTCGGCACGGTGACGATGGACGTGAAAACGGCCGTTGAAGCTGCCAAAGGTGGCGAAGTTCAGTTCAAAGTCGAAAAAGCTGGCGTCATCCACGCTGGTATCGGCAAAGTCTCGTTCTCGGACGACAAACTGGCGCAGAACGTGCGCGCGTTTGTGGATGCGGTCAGCCGCGCCAAGCCGACCGGTGCCAAGGGCGCGTACCTGAAAAAGGTTTCGCTGTCCTCGACCATGGGTCCGGGCGTGTCGCTGGATCTGTCCTCGGCCACCGCGAACTGATTTGCAGGTGGGGTTCGCCCCACCTTGCACCTGAAATTCCCGATGCCTTGGCAAAGGGATGGTGGGGCGACAAGACGCAAGTCCTTAGCCCCATCCTGTCCGAGACGGCCGGTGGCGCGCAAACGCCTTAATATCCTGCCCGAGATGGGGAACGAGATGATGTCGCCTTCGGGGGATTTTGGCTCGGGACCCGTAACCAGGACCCGAACGCCTGTCGCAAGACGGGCTTAATTGAGCCGGGGGGAAACCCCCAACCTTGGAGTGAAACTGTGGATAGAGCCCAGAAAGAGAAAGTGGTCGACGAACTCGGCCAAATCTTCGCAAGCTCTGGCGTTGTAGTGGTCGCCCACTACGCGGGTATGACGGTTGCACAGATGCAGGACCTGCGCGCAAAAATGCGCGAAGTTGGTGGGTCCGTACGCGTTGCCAAGAACACGCTCGCCAAAATCGCCCTCGGTGGGAAGCCTTCTGAAAAGATGGGCTCTCTGCTGGCGGGCATGACCATGTTGTCCTATTCGGAAGATCCTGTGGCTGCTGCCAAGGTCTGCGAAGCTTACGCCAAGACGAACGACAAGTTCGTCATCATTGGCGGCGCTATGGGCGACACGGTTCTGGACCAGGCCGGTGTCAAAGCCGTGGCTGCTATGCCGTCGCGTGACGAGCTTATCGCTCAGATCGTTTCGTGCATCGGTGCGCCCGCCTCTGCCATCGCTGGTGCAATTGGTGCGCCTGCTTCGAACATCGCGAGCATCCTGTCGACCATCGAGGAAAAGGCCGCGGCCTAATTCTCGACTCGCGTGGGGTTTTTCCCCACCTCGTTGGAACCATCTTAAACTGAACGGAACATGAAATGTCTGATCTGAACAAACTCGCCGAGCAAATCGTTGGCTTGACCCTGCTGCAGGCACAAGAGCTGAAAACCATCCTGAAAGACACCTACGGCATCGAGCCGGCTGCTGGTGGCGCTGTCATGATGGCTGCTGGCCCGGCTGCTGCTGCAGCTCCGGCTGAAGAGCAAACCGAATTCGACGTCGTTCTGACCGATGCAGGCGCAAACAAGATCAACGTGATCAAAGAAGTGCGCACCATCACCGGTCTGGGCCTGAAAGAAGCCAAGGACCTCGTTGAAGCTGGCGGCAAAGTCAAAGAAGCTGTTGGCAAAGCCGACGCTGAAGCGATGAAGAAGAAGCTCGAAGAGGCTGGCGCCAAGGTCGAGCTGAAGTAATTCTTCTCCGGGGCCTTTGCGCCTCGGATAGAATTTGTTGGCTGGGTCGGGGGTTTCCCCGGCCCAGCTTAACGCGTCTTAAGGCTGCTTCTTGGCACTTGCTTTTGTGAAAGCCGGTTCCAAGGCGCGGTTAAGGTTCGGGAGCCACCCTAAGGGACGGGTGGCATGAATAGAACCTTACCTCCCTCTCGCCAATCGGCGCGCTTTCCGTGGCCCGACGGAACGCACGCCGGCGAAAATGATGAAAGGTTACGACGAGCATGGCGCAAGCTTACGTTGGCCAGAAGCGGATCCGCCGGTATTTCGGCAAAATCCGCGAAGTTCTGGAAATGCCGAACCTGATCGAGGTTCAGAAATCTTCCTACGACCTGTTCCTGCGGTCTGGCGATAGCGAAAAGCCGCTGGACGGCGAAGGCATCCAAGGCACGTTCCAGTCGGTTTTCCCGATCAAGGACTTCAACGAGACTGCGGTTCTCGAGTTCGTCAAATACGAGCTGGAAAAGCCGAAATACGACGTGGACGAGTGCCAGTCGCGCGACATGACCTATGCCGCACCGCTGAAAGTCACCCTGCGTCTGATCGTGTTTGATGTCGATGAAACCACCGGGGCGCGGTCGGTCAAGGACATCAAGGAACAAGACGTTTACATGGGCGACATGCCCCTGATGACCTCGAACGGCACGTTCATCGTGAACGGCACCGAACGGGTTATCGTTTCGCAGATGCACCGTTCGCCGGGCGTGTTCTTCGACCACGACAAGGGCAAGACCCACTCGTCGGGTAAGCTGCTGTTCGCTTGCCGCATCATTCCATACCGTGGCTCGTGGCTGGACTTTGAATTTGATGCGAAAGACATCGTGTTCTCGCGCATCGACCGTCGCCGCAAACTGCCGGTGACGACGCTGCTTTATGCGCTTGGCATGGATCAGGAAGGCATCATGGATGCCTACTATGACACCGTGATGTTCAAGCATGTGAAGAACAAGGGCTGGGTCACCAAGTTCTTCCCGGAGCGTGTGCGCGGCACCCGTCCGACCTATGACATCGTCGACGCCGCAACCGGCGACGTGATCTGCAAAGCCGGCGACAAGATGACGCCGCGCATGGCAAATGAACTGATCAAGACCGGCAAAGTCACCGAACTTTTGCTGCCGTTCGATCACATCGTTGGCCGCTATGTGTCGAAAGACATCATCAACGAAGAAACCGGCGAGATCTGGGTCGAAGCTGGCGACGAATTGACGATGGAATACGACCGTGATGGCGAAGTGAAGGGCGGCACGCTCAAGCTTCTGCTGGATCAGGTCATCACCGATATTCCGGTGCTGGACATCGACAATATCAACGTCGGTCCCTACATGCGCAACACCATGGCGATGGACAAGAACATGGGCCGCGACACCGCGCTCATGGACATCTATCGCGTGATGCGTCCGGGTGAACCGCCGACCGTCGAAGCCGCGTCGCAACTGTTCGACACGCTGTTCTTCGATAGCGAACGTTATGACCTGTCGGCCGTTGGTCGCGTCAAGATGAACATGCGTCTTGATCTGGGCAAGCCCGACACCCAGCGCACGCTGGACCGTGACGATATCGTTGCCTGCATCAAAGCCCTGACCGAACTGCGCGATGGCAAGGGCGAAATCGACGACATCGACCACCTTGGCAACCGTCGCGTTCGCTCGGTTGGCGAACTGATGGAAAACCAGTACCGCGTTGGCCTGCTGCGTATGGAACGCGCGATCAAAGAACGGATGTCTTCCGTCGAGATCGACACGATCATGCCGCAAGACCTGATCAACGCCAAACCGGCCGCAGCGGCTGTGCGTGAATTCTTCGGCTCTTCGCAGCTGTCGCAGTTCATGGACCAAACCAACCCGCTGTCGGAAGTCACCCACAAGCGCCGTCTGTCGGCACTGGGGCCAGGCGGTTTGACCCGCGAACGCGCAGGCTTCGAAGTCCGCGACGTTCACCCGACCCACTATGGCCGGATGTGCCCGATTGAAACGCCCGAAGGTCAGAACATTGGTCTGATCAACTCGTTGGCCACTTTCGCGCGCGTCAACAAGTATGGCTTCATCGAAACGCCGTATCGCAAAGTGATCGACAACAAGGTGACCGACGAAGTCATCTACATGTCGGCCACCGAAGAGATGCGCCACACGGTTGCTCAGGCGAACGCGGCCCAAGACGCCGATGGCCGTTTCACCGATGACCTGATTTCGTCGCGTAAAGCGGGCGAATTCATGCTGAACCCGCCAGAAGCCATCGACCTGATCGACGTGTCGCCGAAACAGTTGGTTTCGGTTGCAGCATCGCTGATCCCGTTCCTTGAAAACGACGACGCTAACCGCGCCCTGATGGGTTCGAACATGCAACGTCAGGCGGTTCCTCTGCTGCAAGCTGATGCTCCGTTCGTGGGCACCGGTATTGAAGCTGTGGTTGCCCGCGACTCTGGTGCGGCCATCATGGCCCGCCGCGCTGGCGTGATCGACCAGGTTGACGCGACGCGTATCGTTGTGCGCGCCACCGAAATGCTGGAACCGGGCGAGCCGGGCGTTGACATCTATCGTCTGCGCAAATTCAAGCGGTCGAACCAATCGTCCTGCATCAACCAGCGTCCGCTGGTGAAGGTGGGCGACACCGTTCTGCGCAGCGAAGTCATCGCCGATGGCCCCTGCACCGACATGGGCGAACTGGCCTTGGGCCGGAACGTCGTCGTCGCGTTCATGCCGTGGAACGGCTACAACTATGAAGACTCGATCCTGATTTCGGAACGCATTCTGAAAGACGACGTGTTCACCTCGATTCACATCGAAGAATACGAAGTCGCGGCACGCGATACGAAGCTGGGGCCAGAAGAAATCACCCGTGACATTCCGAACGTCGGTGAAGAAGCGCTGCGCAACCTCGACGAGGCTGGCATCGTTTACATCGGCGCCGAAGTGGCTCCGGGCGACATTCTTGTCGGCAAGATCACCCCGAAAGGTGAATCGCCGATGACGCCGGAAGAAAAGCTTCTGCGCGCCATCTTCGGCGAAAAGGCATCTGACGTGCGCGATACCTCGCTGCGTCTGCCGCCGGGCGCTTTCGGCACGATCGTTGAAGTGCGGGTGTTCAACCGTCACGGCGTTGATAAAGACGAACGCGCGCTGCAGATCGAGCGTGAAGAAGTCGAACGTCTGTCGCGCGACCGCGACGACGAATTGGCGATCCTTGAGCGTAACATCTACTCGCGTCTGAAGGCCCTGATCACCGGCAAAACCGCTGTGAAAGGCCCGAAAGGCATCAAGGCTGGCTCGACCATCGACGCTGAATTGCTGGGCACGCTGTCGCGCGGCCAGTGGTGGCAGCTGGCGCTGGAAGGCGAAGCTGACGCGAAAGACGTTGAAGCTCTGCACGACCAGTTCGAAGCGCAGAAGCGTGCCTTGGACAACCGGTTCGACGACAAGGTCGAAAAGGTCCGTCGCGGCGACGATCTGCCTCCGGGCGTGATGAAGATGGTCAAAGTTTTCGTCGCGGTGAAGCGCAAGCTGCAGCCCGGCGATAAGATGGCAGGCCGTCACGGCAACAAAGGTGTGGTTTCGAAGGTTGTTCCCGTCGAAGACATGCCGTTCTTGGCCGATGGCACCGCTGTTGACCTGGTTCTGAACCCGCTGGGCGTGCCGTCGCGTATGAACGTCGGTCAGATCCTTGAAACCCACATGGGTTGGGCTGCGCGTGGCTTGGGCATCCGTATTGACGAGGCTCTGAAAGAGTTCCGTCGTTCGGGCGACATGACCCCGGTGCGTGAAGCCGTGCGTTACGCTTACGGCGACGACACCTACGAAGAGGCATTCTCGGATCGCTCCGAGGCTGACTTCCTTGAACTGGCTGGCAATGTCACCAAAGGCGTGCCGATTGCATCGCCGGTTTTCGACGGTGCCAAGGAATCGGACGTGAACGACGCATTGCGTCGCGCAGGCTTCGATACTTCGGGCCAGTCGGTGGTGTTCGACGGTCGGACCGGCGAACAGTTCGCCCGCAAGGTCACGGTTGGCGTGAAGTACATGCTGAAACTTCACCACTTGGTGGACGACAAGCTGCACGCACGTTCGACCGGCCCGTACTCGCTTGTTACGCAGCAGCCGCTGGGTGGTAAGGCGCAGTTCGGTGGTCAGCGTCTTGGCGAAATGGAAGTCTGGGCTCTGGAAGCCTACGGCGCCGCCTACACCCTGCAGGAAATGCTGACGGTGAAGTCGGACGACGTGGCAGGCCGGACCAAGGTCTACGAATCGATCGTCAAGGGCGAGGACAACTTCGAAGCCGGCGTGCCGGAATCGTTCAACGTCCTTGTCAAAGAGGTCCGTGGCCTTGGCCTCAACATGGAACTCCTGGATGCGGAGGAAGAGTGAGCGTGTGTCGGGGCTAGCCCCGACCTGCGCCCAGACGGTCTGGCGGGGGTTACCCCGCCGCACCAAACCTTCCCCCGCCGCCCCCATTCATAAGGTATGAAATGAACCAGGAACTCTCGACCAACCCGTTCAATCCGGTTGCCCCCGTCAAGACCTTTGACGAGATCAAGATCAGCTTGGCTTCGCCCGAGCGGATCCTCTCGTGGTCTTATGGCGAGATCAAAAAGCCCGAAACCATCAACTACCGTACGTTCAAGCCGGAACGTGACGGCCTGTTCTGCGCGCGTATCTTTGGCCCGATCAAGGATTACGAATGCCTCTGCGGCAAGTACAAGCGCATGAAATATCGCGGCGTCGTCTGCGAAAAATGCGGCGTTGAAGTTACGCTGCAAAAAGTGCGTCGCGAACGTATGGGCCACATCGAACTGGCGTCGCCGGTTGCCCACATCTGGTTCCTGAAATCGCTGCCGTCGCGGATCGGCCTGATGCTGGACATGACACTGCGCGATCTGGAACGCGTGTTGTATTTCGAAAACTACGTTGTGATCGAACCGGGTCTGACCGACCTGACCTATCAGCAACAGCTGACCGAAGAAGAATATCTTGACGCGCAGGACCAGTATGGCGCCGACGCTTTCACCGCCAACATCGGCGCCGAAGCGATCCGCGAAATGCTGGCGGCTATTGATCTGGAAGCAACCGCAGAACAACTGCGCGCTGACCTGAAAGAAGCCACCGGCGAATTGAAGCCGAAGAAGATCATCAAGCGTCTGAAGATCGTCGAAAGCTTCCTAGAGTCTGGCAACCGTCCGGAATGGATGGTGCTGACCGTGCTTCCGGTTATTCCGCCGGAACTGCGTCCGCTGGTTCCGCTGGACGGCGGCCGTTTTGCGACCTCTGACCTGAACGACCTGTATCGTCGCGTCATCAACCGCAACAACCGTCTGAAGCGCCTGATCGAACTGCGTGCGCCCGACATCATCGTGCGCAACGAAAAGCGCATGCTGCAAGAAGCTGTTGACGCCCTGTTCGACAACGGCCGTCGTGGCCGCGTGATCACCGGCACCAACAAGCGCCCGCTGAAGTCGCTGTCCGATATGCTCAAGGGCAAACAGGGCCGCTTCCGTCAGAACTTGCTGGGCAAGCGCGTCGACTTCTCGGGTCGTTCGGTTATTGTGACCGGCCCGGAACTCAAGCTGCACCAGTGCGGTCTGCCGAAGAAGATGGCCTTGGAACTGTTCAAGCCGTTCATCTACTCGCGTCTGGAAGCCAAGGGTCTGTCTTCGACCGTCAAGCAAGCCAAGAAGCTGGTGGAAAAAGAACGTCCCGAGGTTTGGGATATCCTGGATGAAGTCATCCGCGAACACCCGGTTCTCTTGAACCGCGCGCCGACGCTGCACCGTCTGGGCATTCAGGCGTTCGAACCGATCCTGATCGAAGGTAAGGCTATTCAGCTTCACCCGCTGGTCTGCTCGGCGTTCAACGCTGACTTCGACGGCGACCAGATGGCTGTTCACGTGCCGCTTTCGCTGGAAGCCCAGCTGGAAGCCCGCGTGTTGATGATGTCGACCAACAACGTGCTGTCGCCCGCCAACGGTGCACCTATCATCGTTCCGTCGCAGGATATGGTGTTGGGCCTGTACTACACCACCATGGAACGTAAGGGCATGGTTGGTGAAGGCATGGCTTTCGCTGACATGGAAGAGGTCGAGCATGCTTTGGCCGCCGGTGCGGTGCACCTGCACGCCAAGATCCAGGGCCGTCTGCGTCAGGTTGACGAACACGGCAATATCGTCTGGAAGCGTTACGAAACCACCCCCGGCCGTCTGCGTCTTGGCAACCTGTTGCCGCTGAACGCAAAAGCGCCGTTCGATCTGGTGAACCGCCTGCTGCGGAAAAAAGACGTGCAGACCGTCATCGATACCGTCTACCGCTACTGCGGCCAGAAAGAGTCGGTGATCTTCTGTGACCAGATCATGGGTCTGGGCTTCCGCGAGGCGTTCAAGGCCGGTATTTCGTTCGGTAAGGACGACATGCTGATCCCCGACACCAAGTGGCCGATCGTCAACGAAGTCCGCGATCAGGTGAAAGAGTTCGAACAACAGTACATGGACGGCCTGATCACTCAGGGCGAAAAGTACAACAAGGTTGTCGACGCTTGGTCGAAGTGCTCGGACAAGGTCGCTGCCGACATGATGGCGTCGATCTCTGCGGTTCACTACGACTCGCTTGGCGCTGAAAAAGAGCCGAACTCGGTCTACATGATGTCGCACTCTGGGGCGCGGGGTTCGCCGGCTCAGATGAAGCAGCTGGGCGGTATGCGTGGTCTGATGGCCAAGCCGAACGGCGAGATCATCGAAACGCCGATCATCTCGAACTTCAAAGAAGGCCTGACGGTTCTTGAATACTTCAACTCGACCCACGGCGCTCGTAAGGGCCTCGCGGACACCGCGTTGAAGACCGCGAACTCGGGTTACCTGACCCGTCGTCTGGTTGACGTGGCGCAAGACTGCATCGTGCGGTCGCATGATTGCGGCACCGATCGCGGCATCACCGCTGACGTGGCTGTGAACGATGGTGAAGTCGTGCAATCCTTGGCCGAGCGTGTGCTGGGCCGTGTGGCTGCCGATGACATCGTGGTTCCGGGCACCGGCGAAGTGCTGGTGGCGCGCGGCGAACTGATCGACGAGCGCAAGGCTGATGCGATCCATCAGGCTGGCGTGGCTTCGGCTCGTATCCGCAGCCCGCTGACCTGTGACGCGGAAGAGGGCGTTTGCGCCATGTGCTATGGCCGCGACCTTGCACGCGGTACGCTGGTAAACCAGGGCGAAGCGGTGGGTATCATTGCCGCACAGTCCATCGGTGAACCGGGCACCCAGCTGACGATGCGGACGTTCCACATCGGCGGTATTGCTCAGGGTGGCCAACAGTCGTTCCTCGAAGCCAGCCAGGAAGGCAAGATCGAGTTCCGCAACGCAAACCTGCTGTCGAACGCAAACGGCGAGCAGATTGTAATTGGCCGGAACATGTCGATCGCCATCGTGGACGAAGCCGGTCAGGATCGCGCGGTTCACAAGCTGTCTTATGGTGCGAAACTGCACGCCAAAGACGGCACCATGGTGAAACGTGGCACCAAGCTGTTCGAATGGGACCCCTACACCCTGCCGATCATCGCTGAAAAAGGCGGTATGGTTAAGTTTGTTGACCTCGTGTCCGGTATTTCCGTGCGCGAAGACACCGACGAAGCCACGGGTATGACCCAAAAGATCGTGTCCGATTGGCGTTCTGCGCCGAAGGGCAATGATCTGAAGCCGGAAGTGATCATCGTTAACCCGGCAACGGGCGAACCGGTGCGCAACGAGGCAGGCAACCCGATCACCTACCCGATGTCGGTCGATGCCATTCTGTCGGTCGAAGACCAGCAGGACGTGCAGCCGGGTGACGTTGTGGCGCGTATTCCGCGCGAAGGTGCCAAGACCAAGGACATCACCGGGGGTCTTCCTCGCGTGGCAGAATTGTTCGAAGCCCGTCGCCCGAAAGACCACGCGATCATCGCAGAAGCCGATGGCTATGTGCGCTTCGGCAAAGACTACAAGAACAAGCGTCGCATCACGGTCGAACCGGTCGACGAAACGCTGCAGGCGATGGAATACATGATCCCGAAAGGGAAACACATTCCGGTGCAAGAAGGCGATTTCGTCCAGAAGGGCGACTACATCATGGACGGCAACCCCGCGCCGCATGACATCCTGCGTATTTTGGGTGTCGAAGCGCTGGCGAACTACATGATCGACGAAGTTCAGGACGTGTATCGTCTGCAAGGCGTGAAGATCAACGACAAGCACATCGAGGTGATCGTTCGCCAGATGCTGCAAAAGTTCGAAATTCTCGACTCGGGCGAAACCACGCTGCTGAAAGGCGAAAACGTCGACAAGCACGAACTGGACGAAGCGAACGACAAAGCCGCTTTGCACGGGATGCGTCTTGCCACGGCAGAGCCGATCCTCTTGGGGATCACCAAGGCGTCGCTGCAGACCCGCAGCTTCATCTCGGCGGCATCGTTCCAGGAAACCACGCGGGTCCTTACCGAAGCTTCGGTGCAGGGCAAGCGCGACAAACTGGTCGGTCTGAAAGAGAACGTCATCGTTGGCCGTCTGATCCCGGCCGGCACCGGTGGCGCGACCCGCAAGGTCAAGGGCATCGCCGCAGACCGCGACCATGTCGTGATCGAAGCGCGCCGCTCCGAAGCTGAAAGCGCCGTGGCCCTTGCCGCGCCGATGCCGGTGATGGACGATGAGATCGAAAGCGGTCTGGTCGACACCGTCGAAAGCCGCAGCGAATAAGCCTTGGTCAAGTGACCAAAAAGGCC
>Ga0228709_1000102_pt1 | contig 12211 bp, 3 predicted proteins | sample McNCre217_Aug_MT_FD_181464 | JGI IMG/M metagenome (GOLD analysis project Ga0228709, IMG submission 181464) | Metatranscriptome of freshwater microbial communities from McNutts Creek, Athens, Georgia, United States - 29-17_Aug_MT (Metagenome... | ecosystem: Environmental > Aquatic > Freshwater >...
GGGGTTTTCTATGCGGCTTAGACCTACATGGTCACCGTGAACTTGGAAGTTACGGTGGTGTAGTTCTGTCTAGCCGTTGTAATGGTGAACGTGACCTTTGATCCCACGGCAATAGCGCGTCCAGGACTGGTTATTGTTACTACACCGGTGTTGGAAACGGTAATGGTGGAACCAGTTGGCACTGCCTGTGCTGTACCTGCGGCGTTGGTGAACGACCACGCCAAGGTGTAGGTGTACAGGGCTGAGTAACCGGTCAGGTTCATGGTGATTCCAGCCGTGGAGGTCTTGGTTAGCACTGTTCCTGCAGAAACCGTGAGGCCTGTCTTGTATGCCGAACCAGTAACGCTAACGGTGGAACTAGGGCTAAAGCCAACTCTGCTAGTGCTGATTCCAACCGTTCCGCTGCCATCAATGGCCATACCCACAATGTAGAACGTTGCGGTGGAGCCGGAGATGGTGGTGTGGTCCAGGGTCAACGGTGCCGTTGCTGATACGTTCCAGGTGTATGCCGGATCGTAGTTGGTAACCACGAACGAGAATCCGTTCAGGGTTGTGGCCCCACTTACAGCCTGGTACGCCGCGGTTTGGAGCGTGTCAACAACCGGAGTTGGTGCACCCGAACTCTGAGCAACACCCGAAACCGTAACTGGAGTAGCTGCTGCTGAGAGCGGCGCACTGTAGTTGATGGTAACGGTTGCGGCCTGGTTGGAGGCGAGACCGGTAACCGTAACGGTTGCAGTTCCCGCACCAGCCTGGTCGGCGGTAATAGCCACACTTCCGGCCGTGGTGGTCAGACTGTAGTTACCAACGGTTCCATCAAAGTTGGTGATGTGGAACACAAAGCCGTCGGTGGTTGGGTTCGGCAGGGCCGGTGCAACCACGTCAACAGTTGGAGTTGGGCTTGTTGCAAATACGCCGTAGGTAACCAGCTTGGTTGCGCCTGTGGTGCCAGGGTTGGTCTGGTCGATTGTTACTCGCCACGCCTCGCCTCCGCTTAGGCCTGTCACCGCAATGTTTGCAGTATTCGCGTCGAGCACGGTCAGAGCCACGTCACCGGAACCACTTGGCGACTCCAGCGTGAGACTGTAGTTGTAGTCGCCGTTGTAGTTGGTGATGTTGAACCCACCCGAACCCGGTGTGGTGGTGGTAATCGCAGGGGTGGAAACAATCGTTCCACCGGCGGTACCCATCACAACGTTGTTGGACGTTGGGTATCCGGTTCTGTTAGCCGTGATGCTTAGGAGTGCACTTTCGCCCACCACCATGTTGCTTACAGTAATTGCTATGTTGCCAGCAGCACTAGTGGTAAAGGCTCCTGTGCCATCGGTGGTTCCCGCTCCAGAGAACGCAACGTTAGTTGACGCCCAGTTGGAGTTACCACTGATGTCTGCCGAGTAAGTGAATCCGGCAGGTGCATTCAGAATGTTCACGGTGAATCCGCCGTCAACTGAAACAGGCGTGTCAAACACAATCTGTGTTGCAGCACCATTGGCCGACATTCCGGTAACTGTGCCAACACCAGCGGTGTAGCCGGTTCCAACGGTTGGAACGGCGCTAACCTGCAGAGTTGCTGCCTGGCGTGGGCCGAGACCCGCAACCACAACCTGACAGCTGCTGCCAATTTGGTCACCGATTGTTGCGGTACCACCAAGTGCAGTCAGCGTGTAGGTGAGGTTTGCCTTGTCACAGTTGGTGATGTTCACAGTAAATCCGGAAGCCGTTGAACGAGGGTCGTCGAACTTGGCTACAGATCCGGCTGCACTAAACGTGACCGTGTACTGGTTGGTAGTTGCAGTTCCAAAGGCGTACGTGACCGTACCCGTGGTTGGAATGGTTACCGCGAGAGCAGTAGTTCCGTTAGCCAAACCATTCACAAACTTGGCAGTACCAGCAGTGGATGCCACCGGAGTGGTTGTGGTGTTGGCCACGTTGGCAATTGCGGTGTAGTTGTGAATTGCTGGGTTGAACGGTGGGTTCAGAATCACGCCAGCTCCGAGGCCAAGGCTACTTGCACCGGTTGCAAGGCCGGTGTTCCCGGTTGCGGCGGTGTAAACGTTGCTCAAGACCAGTGGGGTTGGGGCGGCACCAGCAAGCGCATCAAAGATGATCTGCTGTACGTCGTAAACGAAGTCAACGCCAACCGGACCGGTGATCTTGTAACCAGTGGTTGCACCCAGAGGTAGAACGCTGAGGCGCTCAATCTGGTACTGGGCTGCCAAACCTGGAAGGTAGAGGTCGTCGCTCTGAACGGCTGTTCCGTTTACAGCACCGGTGAATGCAGTAGCTGCTGCCGCAACAGTGAACGAAGTTCCGGTAACTGCGGTAACAGCCGCACGGTTCACGCTCACGCCGGTGTTAGTGCTTGCAGTGGTAACGGTAACTAGGTCACCAACGGCAAAGGTGTTCTTTGCAACGGTGTAGGTAACCTGAGCTCCGTTTGATACTGCGAAGCTAACTGGTACAGAGGTAGAAACCAACTCACGAACCGTGCGCAGGTTGCCTGGGCTAACGTCGCCATTGTTTAGGTAGGTGAGCAGTGGAGTCATGCCCGAGTATCCGTTGCGTCCATCACACTGAACGTCGGAACCCTGGTCGAACGGTGCACCAGTGTTGGTGGTTGCAACAATACAGGTGTGAAGCTGGGCGCTACCGTGAATCACGTTAGATCCACCCATTGCATACAGGGCATCGTTACCGGCACCGCCGGTGATGATAGTTCCACCGGTCCACTCACCTGCAACGGTGAGAGGTACCAAAGTTGAAGAACCTGGCTGACCAGCGGCGATGGAACCTGGAGTTCCTGCGATCAACGATGCAAGTCCCTTTACAGAGTTTGGGCGCTGTAGTGGCCAAACCTTGAACTGAACCTGACCGGTCACGGTTGCCGTGAGTGGTGCAGACAGAACAATCTGTAGGGTGGTCAAACCGGTTGCATCGGTAAAGAGAGCAGGTGGACCAACGGTCATTGCTCCCTTAGGAATACCGTTACCGGTCACCATCATTCCACCGTCAATAGTGGTGGTGGAAGCCTTGATGGTTAGCCAACTCAGACCAGCCTTACCGTAAACCAAGTTTGCGGCCGTGGCAGCGGTAATTGGTGTTGGTGTGGCTGTCAGAACCTGGTTCTGTGCCTGGCGACCAATGAGGACGTCGTTACCCGCAGATCCCGAAACACCTTCGGCATCTAGCACGGCGTCAACGGGCATCAAGGTTGGGTTTGGAATAGCTCCACCAGCGAGTTCAATGAACGCGCCTGGCTTAGCTGCAGGACCGTTGTCGTATCGGGTGGTTCCTTCGTAGTTGACCCAGTCAAAACCGGTTCCCAGAGTCACGAGGTCAACACCATCACCGAGGTTGGCAACGTCATCGCCACCGTCTCCGTTAAGGATGTCGTTACCCGCGCCACCCGAGATAACGTCGTCTCCACCGTTGAGCATGTCAACTAGCGCAGCGTTTGGTCCCGAGTCTCCGTTTACGAAGTCGAGGCCGCCGTTACCTTCAATCCAGTCGCTACCTTCGCCACCCTCAAGCAGAACGTCGTTGTTGGTTCCACCCTGGATGAAGTCGTCGCCGGCCTCACCGATTGCAGATGCCGCAACGCCGGTTGAGTTGGAGTTGTGAATGAAGTCGGCTCCCGATCCACCGTCGGCAATGTCACCGGCCTGGCTTTCGCCCATGTCGAGTACGTCGTTTCCAGCGCCACCCTTCATAAGATCTTCACCTGGGCCTCCAAAGAGGATGTCGTCACCCGAGTAACCATCAATGAGGTCGCCACCCGAAGCGCCGCCGCTAAGGAAGTCATTTCCTGCGGTTCCCTGGAGAGAGTCGTCGCCAGCGCCACCAGCAATACGAATACCAGGGAGACCTGCATTCGCGTTCTGGTCGCCAAACCCGATCACGTTGTCGAGGCCGGTGTGTACCAGCGCGTTGTTGCTGTCAACAGACATGGTTCCGGTTGGACACTTGGTGTCAACGCCACCCTGCGAGTTATCAGCGCTTGCTGGAACCGAAGAGTCTGGCGAGAATAGACAGTCTCCAACACCAAAGCCAGGACTGTTCATACCGATGATGCCCTTGTTGGCCGAGGCTGGAGAAATCATGCTGTTACCGGCAGATGGGCTGTTACGACGAACAATGTCGGTGAGCTTCTGCGCAGGAATTTCCTCGTTCAGGTTGGTGCCGAGAATACGACCTAGGTAGTAGAAACGGTCACCGTTCTGTAGCGCCAAAGTCTGCTTGTCGAACACGTACTGGAAGGTTGGGCCAAGCATCGGTGGGGTAAGTGGCTGCTTGGCAGGGTTTTCTGCAAGTCCACCAATCCACATGTCGATGTTGTTGAAACCAGTCTCCTTGAGGCTCCATGCTCCGGTGGAGTTCATGAAGTCAACGTTATTCATCATGTTTGCCGCGGCAGCGCGACGCTCAGCCAAGGTGGTGTCGCGGGTTACATTGCCTGCACGGGTGATGGTGGAGGTTACGGTACCAACGTTTGCCAGGTTGGAGATTGGCTGTGCGTTTGCATCCTTGAGCAGTGCGGTGTAACCGGCGTCAACGCCAGCCACGGTGGCTCCCTTAACAAACGAGTTAGGAGCCGAAGGCGAAGTTAGGTAGTACTTGCTTACCGTGAAAGTGGTTGCACTGGTAACAGTGTCCACAATCGCATTCTGCAGGTTCAAACGAGCGTTTGCAAAACCACTGATCGAAACAACGCTTCCGTTGGTCTTGGCAACATCGGTGCTGGCACGAAGACCACTGGTGTCTGCCACGGTGAAGGTGTAGCTAGTTGGGCTAGATACGGCCTTGGTAACAGTGGTTACGGTCTTGGTGGTGATACTTGGGTCGGTTCCGTAGGCAGCCACAAAGTTTACTGCCGAGGCAGGATAACGCAGGGCCATAACAAAGTCGTTCCATGACTTGTAAGGCTTGAGTGCGCCACCGGTTGTGCTGCGGAACTGGTTCAAGGTTGGAACACCGGTGTCACGACCACGAGTCATGTTCAACGATGGTAGGTCGAGTGGCGCGCCCAACAGGTTGTTGCGCACGGCATCGGTGGTGAACTCGTCAATTTCGTTACCACGCTGCTGGCTCATACCCTGAGCGATGGCTGCTGCCGACTGACCCGGGGTGTAGGTGTATCCGCTCACACCAGGCGAGCTGATGGTGGCACGGGCTAAGTAACTGCTGGAGTCCTTAGTGGTCCAGCCGGCTACATAGTTAGGGTCGTTGGCTGCCGGGCTGTAGGTACGCGACGAAGCGGTTGCTCCCGAGGTCACTGCAACTGAAACTGCCGAGGCCGAGGTGCCGTTGAAGTAGGTGGCAATGCGGAAGGTTCCTGCCAACTGCGAGGCGTTGGAAACAAAACCGTTTCGAATGTTCATGGTGTTTCCGCTGGACGAGTTGCCCAAGCCGGAAATGCTAACAACGGAACCGTTTTCAGGAACGGTTTCGCCACTGGCAACGGTGTAGGTGATGCTGCTACTTGTGTTGGCCACAGCGCTCGCAACAATTACCGGGCGAGGCAAACGAGCCTGACTTGGGTTGGTAAAGGCGGTCACCAAAGAAACATCTTGGTTGTTGTTTGGATCCCAAACAGTACCTGGGTTGGAACGCGCAATGGTCTCGTTCAACATGGAGTGACCCAAACGGTAAACCGCGCTTGCGAATTCCTGAGTGATGTCTGGGCGAGTGGTTGGCTGGTAAGCCACAAACACAGGCAGTCCCGGAGAGATACGACGAACGAACTCGTCGTAAACCATGTGCTGGTATTCCATCTCATCGATGTAGCGAGCCACCTGGTACAGGCGCTCACCATCCCAGGTAATGGCGTTGATGTCACGCGAAGCAGTGGCGGTCTTGGCGGTGGTGAACTCACCAAGGAAGGCATCGGTGATTACCGGGTTGCCAACCAACATTGCCTTCAAGTCGTTCACAAGAGTGTTGTGCTCCGAGTGGAAGGTGTTGTGCACCGCCGAGAGACCAATGTTCTCGTTTACACGACCGTCACCGGCAACAAAGTGCTCGTTGAGCGCTTCGTCGTCGTAGTAGCCTGCTGCAGACGAACCAGGAGCCTCAATAACAATGTCGGCGTCTGGCTGAAGCATTGCACCTGCACCGTCGTTTGGAACGGCGGAGCTCATGGTGTCGTTAATGAAGTTGTGGCCAGTGGACACTGCGGTGAAGCCGTTTAGGGCTCCAGCAATTGCCCAACCCATTGAGCCAGTTCCGTTACCACCAATGGCCCCTGCGGCGCCACCAGCTGCGGTGGATGGGTAGGTCCAAACCTGGTTAGCAGGGTTACCCTCAATCCACTTGTACTGGTTGGAAGCGTTCTTGAACAGCATCATTGGGAAACCGTGTGCACCGGCAATGAACTTGCCGTACTGGTTGGTTGCGAGGATTGGAATGCTCTTTGCGTCGTAGTCGCTCAAGTGGAAGCCCATGCGAGCTGCCTGGTGCTTGAGGTCCCACCAGGTTGCAAGTCCACCGTTTAGTGGTGCGGTTGCATTTACGTCGTAAGGCGACGTAGCCGCACCCGATCCACGTGCGGTGAAGTCGGATCCTTCAAGCATCTTGCCGGTAGGTACGGGCGCACTACCAACGCCGGTGAACGCGTACTCGCGCAACCAAGCGTTTTGAGATGCCACCGAACCGTAAGTCTGGCTCTGGTCCACGTATGGGCTGGTGATGTTAATCTGCTCACCGGTGGAGTCGGAACCACGAGTCAACTGCATGTAGTTCTTGGCAGTTGGGCTATTTACGTAAAGAGGGTCGCTCTGGTCCAAAGGAATGAATACCTGGGAACCAGCTTTTGGAATCAGGTCAAGTCCGTGGTCAAAGAACTGTCCAAACAAGGTAAACCAAGAGTTGTAACCGGCCGAAACGTTGTAGTCGGCGGTGATGTTTGGGATCTGCATTGAAGTGCTTGCGTTGCCCGAAGTAGCGTTTACCGAAACTTCAGCGTTTGGCGAAGTGCCGTACAGAGTGTTGAATGCATCGCTGGAAGCAGAAACCGCGGCTGGGTTGTTGCTGCTCTGGTCAGCAATCAGGTTGCTGATCAAACGAGGAGATGCGTCTTTCACATACGAAGTTGGGTTCGAGTAAGCCTTCTGAACAGCGTTCAGAGTGTAAGGAGCCGCAACGCCAGGCTTGTTGGTTGCAGTGGAAAGGCGGGTGAAGAACTGGTCCGAAGCACCCCAACCTGCGGTGTCGGCCTTGTTTGGAACTGTGTTCCACTGGCTAGCAGTTGGTGCCTCTGCGGTTACGTTGGTGATGTTGTTACATTCACCATCAACCTGACGGATACCCCATGGGTCAAGGTTGCTGTAGGTGTATCCGTTGGAAAGGCCGGTTGGGCCGTAGGCCGCGGTTGCAGCAGTGGTTAGATCCGAAGGCTGAAGACAGCGGGTTGCCGAAATAACGTCGTATGGGTAAAGACCGGCGGTACGACCCGATGAATAGCTGAGCAATCCAGCTGCTGCACCGGACGCTGCGTTGGTGGCAGCGGTTACGACCGAGGTTGCATTTGATGTGCGGGCTGCGTGAGCTTCGCCAAACTTCACCTGGTCAAGAATGTACTTCACGTCGCCGTAGGTAACGTTCAAGTGGCCGGTTGGCATGGTGTAAGGCTCGGTGTGCGACGACCAAATGGCGTATGGGGTAACGATTCCCTGGTGTCCAGCACCATCGGTCACGGTAAGCGCACCGGTAACGGCACCCGCAGGAATGGTGACAGTGATGGTGTCTACCACGGTGGTCTGCGATCCGATTACTACATTGGTTGCCGCCACAGTGGTAGCGCCTGCAGCCGCAAAGGTCACAGTCAAACCGGTGGAGGTCAGTGGGCCGGCTATGGAACCAGTGGTTGGCTTAGCCGTTAGCACGATGGTGTCTCCCACCACGCCCGCGTCGGCCGCTTCCTTCTGGGTTTCAATGTCCAGCGGCGGCGTGGCATTGCTGGTGGTGATGGTGATGTTTCCACTCGTGGCCGCAATGGCAGTCACACTGCCGAACGCCACGAGGAGCATAGACATCACAACTGCAATCTGCTTGACCATCTTGCGGGAGTGTCCAAAAGAAATGTGCTTACCCATGCGAGAAGTACCTTTACCTATTTTTACGGTGTTAAATGCAGCACTTAGCAGCGCTTCGAACTTTTTCATTACAGCCATCACTATGAATCCAACGTCTTCTCGATAAGGAACAGTCGAGTTTGATCAAGTGATGTTGCGGAAACCTCTAGGTGAGAGCAGGTCACTTTTTCTAAAACCCCTTGTTACAAAGTTGCCATTAACACAACTGGGTATTAAATCTACCAAGACGGTCTAGATAACCACAAGAAAAAACTCAGGTTATTTTCTAGTTTTTGGAATAAAAGCTAGTTGCCTGTGATTATTACGGAATTTTTCATGGCTCCGCTTGCGCCGGAAACCAAATTAGTTCCACGAACTCGGAGGCCTAACCTGGTTAGCGCCGACCGAACTGCCTTGGCGAATAACTTGGCCGCCTTTGCCTCTGCGGCAGTTGGCGTTGAAGACTTGGCGTAGATGGACACCTGCAGTGTGGTTAGTTTGAGTCCAGCCTTCTTGACCTGGGTTACAAACCGCTTGAGCGCTTTCAAACCCTTGCTAGTAACTGTTGTAGCAGCGCCAAAGGTCATCTTGGCCGTTGGAGTTGCAACAAAGTTAACCGCACCAGGCAGAGTAATAGTCTGGTTTTCTGCGGTCTTGATCACAATGTCGGCCAGGCCTGTGTTGGTAACTGCTGGTAGGAAGAACGACAAGGTTTTGGGGTCCACAACCAATACGTTGGTTGCCGCAATGCCTTGAACGGTTACGGTGACTCCAGCTGCAAAGTTTTCTCCAGAAACCGTGACCTTTAGGCCACCAGAAGTCCAAGCCTTAGTTACCGAAGGCGGCGTAACAGAGATAGGCAAAATGTAAACCAGATCGCTGGTCCATGTCACCGATGGAAGACCAGGGTTAGCAATCACCAGCTTCACAGCACCCGCAGCGTGTGCAGGCGTTGAAACAGTCAACTCGTGTGGGGTTACCGACTGCACTCCGATTGGGGCGCCATCGAGAGTCACGGTGATGTCTGGAGCAAAGTTTTCGCCCACAATCTGGATCACAGTTCCACCGGTGATCACACTTGTGCCCGGGGTTACCGAGGTGATAACTGGAGCTAGTGGCTTGAATTCAAAGTTGACCGGGCTGGAAACAGAGCCTACGCCGTTCATTGCTACAACAATCGATGTGGTTCCCACGGCGTGCGCAGGAGTAACCACCTGGAGCGTGGACGAACTCACGTAGTGGACACTCGCGGCAACACTGGTACCAAACGAAACCTGAGCAGTTGGAGTGAATCCTGCACCGGTAATGGTGATGGTGTTTCCACCCACAGGAGAGCCAAATGCCGGTGTCACATTGAAAATAACTGGGTGCACAGCAAACGAAAGCGGTTGGGCTGCAATCGTGTAGTTCTGAGCCGCACTACCAGTTAGCTTGAACGCGCCTGTCCAACTCAGCAGACCAGTTGCGCTGTAAGAACCAACCACCTGCGAAGCGTCCACTTGAACAAAGTCACCAGGCAAGAGGCCAACAATGGCAATTGGGTCAAAGGTTACGGTTCCGTTGGCTGCCACGGAAGCCATCGATGGAGCAAGCGTGACTGGCTTTGGCGAAACCACAAAACTGAAGTCGGTTCTGGTTTTGGTCAGTGGGTCGTACGCCGAGAATTTGCCGTTGCCCGCTTGCACAATGTGCATTGTGTAGGTGGTGGCGTTCAACTGGGTGAGGGTTGCAGTGGTGGTGAGGATATTGCTCACCTGGATTGCATCGCCAAATAGGTCGGTTACGTGGAAGGTCACGTCGGCGTTGCCGTAGACATAGGTAGCCGAAATGCCGCTATAGGTAATGACCTGGGCGGCTGCCAACTTCACAACGATGGTTCTGGTCTGTGCCACAGCGGCAAGCATGTTGCCGTCTCCCGCAACATTAGCCGTGACAACGCAGTTTCCTTCAGCCAGTGCGGTGAGTGTGTGGTTTGTGCCATTCAGACTGCAAACAGTTGAGCTGGCCGGCGCAACAGAGTAGCTGATTACATAAGGTGAGCCAATGCCGGTTGGTGTGATAGCCGCGTTCATGGAGAGATCCTGCGCAGGACCGCCAGAGATCATCTGAAGGATCGGGGCGAAAGTAATGCCCAATTGACCCTTGGTGATTGAAAGCGTTGCGGTCTTGGTTACTGGGCCAATGTAATTTCCGGTGGCAGCGGCAGTCGCGGTCAAAGTTACATTAGTGAGCGGCACGCAAGTGATGGCAAGTGTCTTTGCCAATTGGTCCACCGATACACAAGCATCGCTGCTTGTGACAGTTACTGCGCCGCCGCCAGAAACTGGGTTTGTGGTAAATGAATATGTCAAACCCGTTGTACCGAAAGTGGACGCATAGTTTGGTGCCGTTCCAGTAGCCCCCGAAATGGTAAAGGTTGGAATGGTTTGGGTAGCTTTACTAAGTGTGAGCGTTGCGGTAACTGGCGAACTTGCATCGTAGGTAGCCGTGCTGGCTGCGGTAGCAGTTAGGGTAACGGCGCCTGCAGGCACGCAAACCAGTGTCAGTGTCTTGGCAACCTGGTCCACGGTCACACATGCGTCGCTACTAGTTACCGATACAGCACCGCCGCCCGACAACGGACTGGTTGTGAAAGAGTACGCCAAACCTGAGTTGCCAAAGGTTGCCGTGTAGTTTGGCGCCGTCCCTGTTGCACCTGAAATAGAAAATGCGGTAACAGATTGAGTTAGGCGGCTAGCGGAAAGGTAGATGCTGGCAACGCTATTTGCACCCGACCCAGTTGGATCTGCTGGGTTTGCGCATGTTGCGGTGAACAGAGTTGAAGCAGTGTTTGCAGACGGAGTGCCAGTGAGAGTTCCAGTTTGAGTTACCGCGTTCCAACTCCAAGTCACACCCGGAATAGGGTTCACGGAACTTGGTGTCATTGTTGTGCAGTAGCCCGAGGAATGAGCCAAGTTGATTGTGCTCATGGCGGCACCCACAGCCAAGAGGTTTGGAGCGCCACTTGTGCCAGGCGCGGCAAAACTCACATTCGGAGTGGCGTAGTAAGTGAAGTCCAAAGTGGAAGACATACCGTTAGGATTCTGGATCACCACGTGACCAATGTCTGCTGCCAATGCCGCGCTCATGGCGTGTGCAGGAAGAATCAGCGTTGCAGACGTACCGCCGGCATTTGGCGAAATGGAAATTGGTGTGATTGCCCCGGCACCAAATTGAATTGTTGCCCCTACCGAAGAATCGAAATAACAGGGCTGCGGAATCACGCATGTAGAGTCTGCGTTCAGCGAAATCGTTTTACCAGCAATACCGCCACCAAGAGTGGCAGTGGTGGTGTACGCGGGGATAGACGCGTAGTAAATCACGGTTGCCGTTGAGGTACTCGAGTCCAGATTGGTAATAGTAAGCGTTAGTGAAGCCGAGGTTGTTCCGGGAGAAAACGCATGTGCTGGAAGAGTTACCAAGAGGTTGCCCGAGTCAACAAATGTTACTGGGAGATGGCTGGCACTGTCACTCAAAGTAGCAAACGCACCGTTGTCAAAACCGGAGCCGGTCACCGTTACTACTTGGCCAACATCGGGCACCTGGAAAACCGTGCTCGGGGTTACGCTCGGGGCTGCGTGGGCCGCGGTTGGCGCCAGGGTTGCAACAAGAATGGCAAGAATGCTCGCGCCAACGAACTTCTTAAAAATGGTTGAACCTAGAAACTTGCTAAACATTTAGTACCCCGCTGTAACCCAATAATCTGCACCTAACTCTACGAGAAAGCGGGGCTTGACCAAAAGGCAAGATTGGAATCGCTATGAAATGTTTATTTGCTCTTAAACGTGAGGCCAAGCCCGCCAACCATTTTCTGGAACGACTGGAACTGTCTGGCCTTGCCCGTGAGTAGCCAGACCTTGCTGCTGGTGTGGCTCAGCTTTATGCCGAGAATTTGTGCAATCTGGGTGATGCGTTGGTTTATTGTTGCAGACGCCACACGCGAAGTTACCTTCACGGTGGTGTTACGCTGATCGCTTGTGCGTTGATCTTGGGCCTGAGCGGGTGACGCAACAAATACCGTCAGGGCAAGAGCGCCAGCTACAACCATCGATGTGAGTTTTGGCTTTTGCATGTATCCCTAGTCCGCCGCGGCTAGCTGGCCA
>Ga0228709_1000107_pt1 | contig 11987 bp, 24 predicted proteins | sample McNCre217_Aug_MT_FD_181464 | JGI IMG/M metagenome (GOLD analysis project Ga0228709, IMG submission 181464) | Metatranscriptome of freshwater microbial communities from McNutts Creek, Athens, Georgia, United States - 29-17_Aug_MT (Metagenome... | ecosystem: Environmental > Aquatic > Freshwater >...
CAGTTGTGAACCAATGAGCAGCGAGGAGCTAGCCTGTCGTATTGATAGGTACGGTAATGTATACTCAGCTTATGTTCGCAGTTAATTCGATTAGCTTATTTATTTAAGCCATTCACATTAGCTGACAATGTGCCCAATTGTGGCACTACGGTTTCACATAAATCAATCGGCATTCTCTCGTTCTGACGAGTTTGAGTGGCGATATTGTTTGTGTAATTTTTTTATAATTGGAGCTCTGTCTCATGCAGAACCAACGTATCCGTATCCGCCTAAAAGCTTTCGATTACAAACTGATCGATGCTTCTACTGCGGAAATCGTAGAAACAGCTAAACGTACCGGCGCACAGGTTCGTGGTCCAATCCCACTGCCTACTCGTAAAGAGCGTTTCACTGTTCTGATCTCTCCACACGTAAACAAAGATGCACGTGACCAGTATGAAATTCGTACTCACAAGCGTCTGATCGACATCGTAGAACCAACTGACAAGACTGTAGATGCTCTGATGCGTCTTGATCTTGCTGCTGGTGTTGATGTTCAAATCAGCCTAGGTTAAGGGAGATTAGAAGAATGATTGGTCTAGTCGGACGTAAAGTGGGCATGACCCGCGTATTTACTGAAGAAGGCGTTTCTATCCCTGTAACAGTTGTTGAGGTTGAAGCGAACCGTATCACTCAAGTGAAAACACTTGAAACTGATGGTTACGCAGCTATCCAAGTAACTGCGGGTGCTAAGAAAGCTAACCGTGTTACTAAGCCAGAAGCTGGTCACTTCGCGAAAGCGGGTGTAGAAGCTGGTCGCGGTCTTTGGGAATTCCGTTTAGAAAACGGCGAAGAGTTTGCAGTAGGTTCTGAACTGACTGTTGAACTGTTCAACGAAATTAAAAAAGTAGACGTTACCGGTACATCAAAAGGTAAAGGTTTCCAAGGTGCTGTTAAGCGCTGGAATTTCCGTACCCAAGATATGACTCACGGTAACTCATTGTCTCACCGTGCTCCTGGTTCTATCGGTCAATGTCAGACTCCAGGTCGCGTGTTTAAAGGCAAGAAAATGGCAGGTCACATGGGTGCTGAGCGTGTAACGACTCAAAACCTAGAGATCGTACGTGTTGACGCTGAGCGCAATCTGCTCCTGATTAAAGGTGCAGTCCCAGGTGCAACCGGCGCTAACGTGATCGTCAAACCAGCTGTTAAAGCGTAACGTCTAGGAGTAAGTAATGGAATTGATGGTTAAAGGTGCTAACGCACTAACTGTTTCCGAAACTACTTTCGGACGTGAGTTCAATGAAGCTCTTGTACACCAAGTAGTTGTTGCTTATGCAGCAGGTGCTCGTCAAGGTACTCGTGCTCAAAAGACACGTTCAGAAGTTTCTGGCGGTGGCGCTAAGCCATGGCGTCAAAAAGGTACTGGCCGTGCACGTGCTGGTACAATCCGTAGCCCAATCTGGCGTACAGGTGGTGTTACTTTTGCTGCGAAACCACAAGATCACAGCCAAAAAGTAAACAAAAAAATGTACCGTGGTGCTATGAAGAGCATTCTGTCTGAGCTAGTTCGTCAAGAGCGTTTAATCGTTGTTGAAGAGTTCTCAGTTGAAGCTCCAAAGACCAAAGCTCTAGTAGCTAAGCTAAAAGAACTTGAGCTGAACGATGTTCTCATCGTTACTGGCGAAGTAGACGAAAATCTGTTCTTAGCTGCTCGTAACCTGTACAAAGTTGACGTGCGTGATGTAACGGGCATTGACCCAGTTAGCCTGATCGCATTTGACAAGGTTCTAATGACTGCTGCTGCAGTTAAGCAAGTTGAGGAGATGCTGGCATGATCCGTGAAGAGCGTCTACTAAAAGTTCTACGTGCACCGCACATCTCTGAAAAAGCAACCATGTCTGCAGAGAAAGCGAACACTATCGTTTTCAAAGTAGCAAAAGATGCCACTAAGAAAGAGATCAAAGCAGCTGTAGAAAAGCTATTTGAAGTTGAAGTTAAGTCTGTAAATACCCTGATCCTTAAGGGGAAGACCAAGCGTCAAGGTGTACGCCAAGGCCGTCGTTCTGACGTGAAAAAAGCGTACGTGACTTTGAATGAAGGTCAAGATCTTGACTTCGTTGGCGGCGCGGAATAACAGGAGTAGTTGAAAAATGGCTATTGTTAAATGTAAGCCGACTTCGGCTGGTCGTCGTCACGTTGTTAAAGTTGTTAACGCTGACCTGCACAAGGGTAAGCCATACGCACCTCTTCTAGAGAAAAACTCTAAGAACGGTGGTCGTAACAACAACGGTCGTATCACAGTACGTCACATCGGTGGTGGTCACAAGCAACACTATCGTTTGGTTGACTTCAAACGTACTAAAGACGGTATCCCAGCGAAAGTTGAGCGTCTAGAATACGATCCAAACCGTAGCGCAAACATCGCTCTAGTTCTGTACGCAGACGGTGAGCGTCGTTACATCATCGCACCAAAAGGTTTGAAAGCGGGCGACGTTATCCAATCTGGCCCTGATGCGCCGATTAAAGCGGGTAACGCAATGCCAATGCGCAACATCCCTGTTGGTTCAACTATCCATAACGTTGAATTAACTCCTGGGAAAGGTGCACAGCTGGCTCGTTCTGCAGGTGCGTACGCGCAACTGGTAGCTCGTGACGGTTCATATGTAACTATCCGTCTACGTTCTGGCGAAATGCGTAAAGTGTTGTCTGAAGGTCGTGCAACGATCGGTGAAGTAGGCAACTCTGAGCACATGCTGCGTGAACTGGGTAAAGCTGGTGCTGCGCGCTGGCGTGGTATTCGTCCAACCGTTCGCGGTGTGGTAATGAACCCGGTTGACCACCCACACGGTGGTGGTGAAGGTCGTACTTCTGGTGGTCGTCACCCTGTATCTCCTTGGGGCGTACCAACTAAAGGCTACAAGACACGTAGTAACAAACGCACTGACAAGTACATCGTACGTCGTCGTAATAAGTAATCTATTTAAGAGGATAAGCCATGCCACGTTCTCTCAAGAAAGGTCCATTTATTGACCTACACTTGCTGAAGAAGGTAGAGAAAGCGGTGGAAAGCGGAGACAAAAAGCCTATTAAGACTTGGTCCCGTCGTTCAATGATCATTCCAACAATGATCGGTTTGACCATCGCTGTCCATAATGGTCGTCAACACGTTCCAGTTTTCGTAACTGACGAAATGATCGGTCACAAATTGGGCGAATTTGCACCTACTCGTACTTACCGCGGTCATGCTGCGGATAAGAAAGCTAAGAAGAAATAAGGGGTAAATGATGGAAGCTATCGCTAAACATAACTTTGCTCGTATTTCTCCTCAGAAAGCTCGCTTAGTTGCAGACCAAATCCGCGGTAAATCTGTGGATCAAGCACTAGAACTTCTGACTTTCAGCAACAAAAAAGCGGCTGAACTGATTAAGAAAGTTCTGGTATCTGCAATCGCGAACGCAGAGCACAACGAAGGTGCAGACATCGACGATCTACGTGTCGCTAAAATCTTCGTAGATGAGGGCCCAGTCATGAAGCGTATTATGCCTCGTGCTAAAGGCCGTGCGGATCGTATCTTGAAGCGTTCAAGCCACATTACTGTGGTTGTCGCAGATCGCTAAGAGACTAGGAGAGTAAGCAATGGGTCAGAAAGTACATCCAAATGGTATTCGTCTAGGCATCGTTAAGCCTTGGAATGCTACATGGTTTGCTAACACCAAAGATTTCGCTGACAACCTAGACGGCGACTTCAAGGTGCGTCAATACCTGTCTAAGGAATTGGCAAACGCGTCTCTGTCACGCATCGTTATCGAACGTCCAGCGAAGAGCATCCGTGTGACTATTCACACTGCTCGTCCAGGTGTTGTTATCGGTAAAAAAGGCGAAGACGTTGAAAAACTGCGTGCAGCAGTAGCAAAAATTGCTGGCGTACCAGCGCAAATCAACATCGCTGAAGTACGTAAGCCAGAGCTGGATGGTCAGCTTGTGGCTGATAGCATCGCGTCTCAACTAGAGCGTCGCGTAATGTTCCGTCGTGCGATGAAGCGCGCGGTACAAAACGCAATGCGTCTAGGCGCTAAAGGTATCAAAGTGGAAGTAAGTGGCCGTTTAGGCGGCGCTGAAATTGCTCGTTCAGAGTGGTATCGTGAAGGTCGCGTACCTCTACACACTCTACGTGCTGACATTGATTACGCAACTTCTTCGGCTCACACCACCTACGGTGTAATCGGCGTGAAAGTCTGGATCTTCAAAGGTGAGATCCTAGGCGGAATGCCAGCAGCAACTGAAGCTGCAGAGCCAAAGGCTGACAAGCCTAAGAAGCAGCGTAAAGGCCGTAAGTAAGGAGTCGACAGATGCTACAACCTAAACGTACTAAGTTCCGTAAGGTTCAGACTGGTCGTAACCGTGGTCTAGCGAAAGGCACTGAAGTCAGCTTCGGTAGCTTTGGTCTTAAAGCTATTGGCCGTGGTCGTCTGACTGCTCGTCAAATCGAAGCGGCACGTCGTGCTATGACGCGTCATATCAAGCGTCAAGGTAAAATCTGGATCCGTGTGTTCCCAGACAAACCAATCACAGAAAAACCACTAGAAGTTCGTCAAGGTAAGGGTAAAGGTAACGTTGAGTACTGGGTAGCCCAAATCCAACCTGGTAAGGTTATGTACGAAGTTGATGGTGTACCTGAAGAATTGGCGCGTGAAGCGTTCCGCCTAGCGGCTCGTAAACTGCCATTCAAGACTACATTTGTAACTAAGCAGGTGATGTGATGAAAGCACAAGATCTACGCGAAAAGAGCGTTGAAGAGCTGAACGCTGAGCTACTGAATTTGCTGAAAGAGCAGTTCAACTTGCGTATGCAAGCTGCGACTGGTCAGCTGCAGCAAACTCATACTCTGAAAGCTGTACGCCGTGATATCGCACGTGTGAAAACTGTTTTGACTGAGAAGGCAGGCGCATAATGAGCGACAAAATTCGTACTCAACTAGGTCGTGTTGTTAGCGACAAGATGGACAAGTCTATCGTTGTTGCTATCGAGCGCATGGTGAAGCACCCGATCTACGGTAAATTCGTTAAGCGCACGACTAAAGTACACGCACATGACGAAAACAACGAGTGTGGCATTGGCGACACCGTTGAAATTCGTGAATGTCGTCCACTGTCTAAGACTAAGTCTTGGACTTTGGTGAAAATTGTAGAAAAAGCGAAGATTTAATCTCTCCTTTTCTCGCAATTCAGGCGGCTCCAATTATTTTTGGGGCCGCTTGTTTTTTGACTACCCAATCAAAAAAAAAAGGGTGGTACAATTCGCGTCCCTTTAAAGAGGCAGCCCGACCCGAGATGGGTCTAGTTTTTTTAATATTTAGCGGAGCACTAACATGATCCAAATGCAAACTACCCTGGATGCAGCTGATAACTCAGGCGCTCGCAGCGTAATGTGTATTAAGGTTCTGGGTGGCTCTCATCGTCGTTACGCCCACGTTGGCGACATCATCAAAGTTACTGTTAAGGAAGCAATTCCTCGCGGTAAAGTGAAAAAAGGTGATGTATTAAAGGCGGTGGTAGTTCGCACCCGTAAAGGCGTACGTCGTCCAGACGGTTCTGTCATTCGCTTCGACCGTAATGCTTGCGTACTGTTGAACAACAACAGTGAGCAACCAATCGGTACACGTATCTTTGGTCCAGTGACTCGTGAACTTCGTAATGCGAAATTCATGAAGATTGTATCACTGGCTCCAGAAGTTCTGTAAGGAGCGGCAACAATGGCAGCTAAAATCCGTCAAAATGACGAAGTAATCGTTCTTGCTGGTAAAGACAAAGGCAAGAAAGGTAAAGTAACGAAGGTTCTGGCAACTGGTAAAGTTATCGTTGAAGGTATCAATCTAGTTAAGAAACATCAGAAACCTGTTCCTGCAATGGGTGTCCAAGGCGGCATCGTTGAGCAAGAAGCAGCAATCGACGTTTCTAACATTGCGATTTTCAACGCAGCAACTGGTAAAGCAGACCGCATCGGTTTCCGTTTTGAAGATGGCAAGAAAGTTCGTTTCTTCAAGTCTAATAACGAAATCGTTTCTAACTAATTAGAAGTAATTTGGAGTTCTACTATGGCGAAACTGCATGATTACTACAAGTCGTCTGTAGTCGCTGAACTGACCAAACAGTTCAGTTACACAAGCGTCATGCAAGTCCCTAGAATTGAGAAAATCACCCTCAATATGGGCGTTGGTGAAGCAATCAACGATAAGAAACTACTCGAAAATGCAGCGTCTGATATGGCGATCATCTCTGGCCAAAAGCCACTGATCACTAAAGCGCGCAAATCTGTAGCTGGTTTCAAAATCCGTGAAGGCTACCCAATCGGTTGTAAAGTAACCTTGCGTGGCGAACGCATGTGGGATTTCTTAGAGCGTTTGATCTCTATCGCTCTTCCACGTGTACGTGATTTCCGCGGTGTTAACGGCAAGTCTTTTGACGGTCGTGGTAACTACAGCATGGGCGTTCGCGAGCAAATCATCTTTCCGGAAATCGACTACGATAAAGTCGATCGTGTACGCGGTCTTGATATCACTATCACGACTACCGCTGGTACCGATGAGGAAGGCCGTGCTCTGCTGGCTGCCTTTAACTTCCCATTCCGTAAGTAAGGTGAAGGGTTACTGTTATGGCTAAACAATCAATGAAAGCACGTGAAGACAAGCGTGCGAAGCTGGTAGCTCAGTTCGCTGAAAAGCGTTCAGCTCTGAAAGCTATCATCAGCGATGTAAACGCATCTGAAGAAGATCGTTGGAACGCGGTTCTTAAACTGCAATCTCTTCCACGTGATTCAAGTCGTTCTCGTCAGCGTAACCGTTGCAACCAAACTGGTCGCCCACACGGTTTCCTGCGTAAGTTCGGTCTAAGCCGTATTAAAGTTCGTGAAGCTTGCATGAAAGGCGAGATTCCAGGACTTCGTAAGGCTAGCTGGTAATTGCCACTTAATCATTTGGAGTAAAGTTTATGAGCATGCAAGATCCGATTTCGGATATGCTGACCCGCATTCGTAACGGTCAGGCAGCAAACAAAGTTGCTGTAAAAATGCCTTCTTCAAAGCTGAAAGTTGCAATTGCTGCACTTCTGAAAGCAGAAGGTTATATCGCTGATTTCGCTGTTGAAGGCGAAGTAAAAGCTGAGTTGGAAATCACTCTTAAGTATTTCCAAGCAAAACCAGTAATCGAGCAAATCAAACGCGTTTCTCGTCCAGGTCTTCGTGTTTACAAGAAGAAAGACGAGCTGCCATCTGTAATGGGTGGTCTAGGCGTTGCTGTCGTTTCCACTTCCAAGGGTCTGATGTCAGACCGCGCTGCTCGTAAAGCAGGTCTTGGCGGTGAAATCATTTGCTACGTAGCATAATTAAGGAGTAGAACATGTCTCGTGTTGCTAAAGCACCTGTCGCTATTCCAGCTGGCGTAGAGGTGAAACTGAACGGCCAAGAGATCACTATCAAAGGTGCTAAAGGCGAACTTTCTCGCGTTTTCCACAAAGGTGTAGTGATCGCACAAGAAGACAACCAACTGACTTTTGGTCCACGTGAAGGCGTAGCCAATGCATGGGCACAAGCAGGTACTGCACGTGCTCTAGTTAAGAACATGGTTGTTGGTGTTACTGAAGGCTTTACTAAGAAACTCGTACTGAAAGGTGTTGGTTACCGTGCTGCTATGAAAGGCAACGCTGTAGGCCTGACTCTGGGTTTCTCTCACCCTGTTGAGCATGAACTGCCAGCGGGTATTAAAGCTGAATGTCCTAGCCAAACTGAAATTGTACTGACTGGTTGTGATAAGCAAGTAGTTGGTCAAGTTGCGGCTGACATTCGTTCTTACCGCGCGCCTGAGCCATACAAAGGCAAAGGTATTCGTTACGCAGATGAAAATGTGCGTAGTAAAGAAGCTAAGAAGAAGTAAGGTAACACTATGGATAAGAAAGCATCTCGCATCCGTCGTGCTACACGTGCACGTCGTAAGATTGCAGAACTGGGTGCAACTCGCCTAGTAGTACACCGTACTCCTCGTCACGTGTACGCACAAGTGATTGCAGCTAATGGCTCTGAGGTTATCGCCGCCGCTTCTACTGTAGAAAAAGCGATCCGTGAGCAAGTGAAATATACCGGTAACATCGATGCAGCGAAAGCAGTGGGTAAAGCTGTTGCAGAGCGCGCTCTTGAAAAAGGCGTAACTGTAGTTGCGTTCGATCGTTCTGGTTTCCAATACCACGGTCGAGTAGCAGCGCTAGCAGATTCTGCTCGCGAAGCTGGTCTGAAATTCTAAGGTAGGGTTGGAAGATGGCTAAAGAACAACAAGTTCAAGCGAATGATTTGCAAGAAAAATTAATCGCAGTTAACCGTGTTTCTAAAACGGTTAAAGGTGGTCGAATCATGAGCTTTACTGCACTGACTGTAGTTGGTGACGGTAACGGTCGTGTAGGTTTCGGTTACGGTAAAGCCCGTGAAGTACCTGCAGCGATCCAAAAAGCAATGGAAAAAGCACGTCGTAGCATGGTTACGATCGCGCTGAACGAAGGTACTCTTCACCACCCAGTGAAAGGTCGCCACTCGGGCTCTAAAGTTTACATGCAGCCTGCTGCAGAAGGTACTGGTGTAATCGCAGGTGGTGCGATGCGTGCAGTTCTTGAAGTTGCTGGTGTACACAACGTTTTGTCTAAAGCGTACGGTTCTACTAACCCAATCAACATCGTTCGTGCAACGATTGATGCGCTAGTGGACGTGAAGTCACCAGAAATGGTTGCTGCTAAGCGTGGTCTAACTGTTGAATCAATTTCGGAGTAAGAACACATGGCAACTATTAAAGTAACTCAAACTAAAAGCTCAATTGGTCGCCTGCCAAAGCATAAAGCTACACTGCGCGGTTTAGGTCTTCGTAAAATCAACCACACAGTAGAACTTGAAGATACGCCATGTGTTCGTGGCATGATCAACAAGGTTTACTACATGGTTAAAGTTGAGGAGTAATCATAATGCTATTGAATACTCTATCGCCGGCAGCGGGTTCTAAACATGCTCCTAAGCGTTTAGGTCGTGGTGTTGGTTCAGGCCTTGGTAAAACAGGTGGCCGTGGTCACAAAGGTCAAAAGTCACGCTCTGGCGGCAAAGTTCGTCCAGGTTTTGAAGGCGGTCAAATGCCTCTGAAACAGCGTCTACCAAAATTCGGTTTCACTTCTCGTAAGAGCTTTGTGACTGCTGAAGTTCGTCTGTCTGAACTGGCGAAAGTAACTGGTGACGTAGTTGATCTGAACGCTCTGAAAGCAGCAAACCTTGTTACTAAAAACATTGAGTTTGTGAAAGTTGTTCTTTCTGGCGAGATTAACAAAGCAGTGACTGTAAAAGGTCTGCGCGTGACTAAAGGCGCTAAAGCTGCAATCGAAGCTGCAGGCGGTAAAATCGAGGAATAATCTCGAGGATTGAGGTACAGATGGCTAGAAAACCAGGACAAGATTTTCGTAGTGCTCAGAGCGGCTTAAATGAACTAAAGTCGCGCTTATTCTTTGTAATTGGTGCACTTTTAGTATTCCGAGCCGGCTCTTTTGTGCCGATCCCTGGTATTGACGCTGCTGTACTTGCCGAATTGTTCGAACAGCAAAAAGGTACCATCGTTGAAATGTTTAACATGTTCTCCGGTGGTGCCCTTGAGCGTGCATCTATTTTAGCACTGGGCATCATGCCGTATATTTCGGCGTCAATTGTTGTCCAGTTGCTAACAGTAGTTCATCCCGCGTTAGCCGAACTCAAGAAAGAGGGTGAAGCAGGCCGTCGTAAGATCAGCCAATATACGCGTTACGGCACGCTTGTACTTGCAACATTCCAAGCGATTGGTATTGCAACAGGCTTACCAAACATGGTCAACAATCTGGTTGTTATCGACCAAACCATGTTTACCCTGATTGCGACCGTGAGCTTAGTAACCGGTACCATGTTCTTAATGTGGTTAGGTGAACAGATTACAGAGCGCGGAATTGGAAATGGTATTTCGATACTGATTTTTGCAGGTATTGTTGCTGGATTGCCTTCGGCAATCGGTCAAACAATCGAGCAAGCGCGTCAAGGTGAACTGCATGTACTTCTTCTGCTGTTAATTGCAGTGTTAGCTTTTGCTGTGATTTACTTCGTTGTTTTCATGGAGCGTGGTCAGCGTCGAATCGTTGTTAACTACGCGAAGCGTCAACAAGGTCGTAAAGTGTTCGCAGCGCAAAGCACTCACCTGCCGTTGAAAATCAACATGGCTGGTGTAATCCCTGCGATCTTTGCGTCAAGCATTATCTTGTTCCCAGGAACATTGGCGCAGTGGTTTGGTCAGAACGGTGAAAGCAGCGCATTCGGTTGGTTAACCGATGTGTCTTTAGCATTGAGCCCAGGCCAGCCTCTGTATGTAATGCTTTATGCAGCGGCGATTATCTTCTTCTGTTTCTTCTATACAGCGTTGGTGTTTAACCCACGTGAAACAGCAGACAACTTGAAGAAGTCTGGTGCATTCGTACCCGGTATCCGCCCAGGTGAACAGACAGCGAAATATATCGATAAAGTGATGACACGTTTAACCCTTGCGGGCGCACTGTATATTACTTTTATCTGTCTGATCCCTGAGTTCATGATGGTTGCGTGGAACGTACGTTTCTACTTTGGCGGCACATCACTACTGATTGTCGTTGTCGTGATCATGGACTTTATGGCACAGGTACAGACCCATTTGATGTCTCATCAGTATGAGTCTGTGTTGAAAAAAGCAAATCTGAAAGGCTATGGCCGTTAATACGGCAGCCGTTCAGATAGATTTACGGAGTTTAGCAATGAAAGTTCGTGCTTCCGTTAAAAAAATCTGCCGTAACTGTAAAATTATCAAGCGTAACGGTGTCGTTCGCGTGATTTGCAGTGAGCCAAAGCACAAGCAGCGCCAAGGCTAATTAGCAGAAATTTTTTACTTGAAAATTAAGGTAGTGTCGAGTATATTCCTCGGCCTACCTTTTGCGTGCAAAAGAAGTAGTATACCGCAACGTATCCTCGACGGGCTTTGTTGCGGGTAATTCTTTGATGAAAGTACTAGGAGTGCATAGTGGCCCGTATAGCAGGCATTAACATTCCTGATCATAAACATGCTGTAATCGCACTAACTGCGATTTACGGGATCGGTAAAACCCGTTCAAAAGCTATTTTAGCTGATTTGGGTATTGCTGAGAGTGTTAAGATCAGTGAACTAACTGAAGAGCAGATCGATCAACTGCGTGATGGTGTAGCTAAGTACACTGTAGAGGGTGATCTACGTCGTGAAGTTTCCATGAACATCAAGCGCCTAATGGATCTTGGTTGTTACCGTGGTCTTCGTCATCGTCGCAGTCTACCACTACGTGGACAGCGTACTAAAACCAACGCTCGCACCCGTAAGGGTCCGCGTAAGCCGATCAAGAAATAATCGGGAAGGGTAGAGTACAATGGCTAAACAACCAACTCGCGCACGTAAGCGTGTACGCAAGCAAGTTGCTGATGGCGTAGCGCATATCCACGCATCTTTCAACAACACAATCGTTACCATTACAGACCGTCAAGGCAATGCTCTTGCTTGGGCTACTGCTGGTGGTTCTGTTTTCCGCGGTTCTCGTAAGTCTACTCCGTTCGCTGCACAAGTTGCTGCTGAGCGTTGTGCTGAAATGGCTAAAGAATACGGCCTAAAGAACCTAGAGGTTATGGTTAAGGGTCCTGGTCCAGGTCGTGAATCTACTGTTCGCGCTCTGAATGCAGCTGGTTTCCGTATCACGAACATCGTTGATGCTACACCAATCCCTCATAACGGTTGTCGTCCACCGAAGAAACGTCGCGTTTAACGTTTCTAGGAAGATTGGAGAAAGATCATGGCAAGATATTTGGGTCCTAAGCTGAAGCTTAGCCGCCGGGAAGGTACTGACTTCTTCCTATAGTCAGGCGTTCGTGCGATTTATACCAAGTGTAAAATTGATAACGCACCAGGCGTACACGGC
>Ga0228709_1000108_pt1 | contig 11979 bp, 9 predicted proteins | sample McNCre217_Aug_MT_FD_181464 | JGI IMG/M metagenome (GOLD analysis project Ga0228709, IMG submission 181464) | Metatranscriptome of freshwater microbial communities from McNutts Creek, Athens, Georgia, United States - 29-17_Aug_MT (Metagenome... | ecosystem: Environmental > Aquatic > Freshwater >...
AATGACGGGTGTTAACCCCTTTCCGTGAATCCAAGTAACACCCCAACAACAGGAGCACAAATGTCAAAGATCAAGTCTTTGGTTGCAGTGACCGCTGCTGCTGGTCTGGTTCTGGCCGGTAGCGTAAGCGCTTCGCAGGCAGCCACCAAGACCCTCACCGTCGGCCTCATTGCAGACATCCAGAGCTGGGCAGCTGCTAGCAGCCAGTTCGGTAACCTCAACCTGCCTTACCAGGCTGTTTACGACACCCTGCTGACCGCAACCCCAACCGGTGCACTCAAGCCAAACGTTGCCACCAAGTACGTTTACGACAAGGCCGGCACCACCCTGACCCTCACCATCAAGCAGGGCATCAAGTACACCGATGGCACCGCGCTTGACGCCGCCAACGTTGTCAAGAACCTCAACGCCTTCAAGGCTGGCGACAGCCCAGACGCAAGCAACGTTGCTTCCATGGTCTCGGCTACCGCCAAGGGCAAGGACACCGTAATCATCAAGCTCAAGGACGTTGACCCAGCATTCGTTAACTACCTGGCTCGCAACGCAGGTCTGCTGGAGTCCTCCAAGGAGATCGGCGCTAAGGATGCAAAGACCAACCCAGTTGGTTCCGGTCCATACGTACTGAACAAGCTGAAGAGCAAGACCGGTTCGATCTACGTTCTGAACCGCAACGCTAACTACTGGAACAAGTCGGCTTACCCATACGACACCCTGATCATCAAGCCAATCGCAGACCCAACCGCGATGGTTAACGCTCTCGAGTCGGGCCAGGTTGACGCAGCTAACCTTGCCAACAACAACCCAATCGCAGAGCTCATGTCCAACGGCATCAAGCTGGAGACCCACTTCCTCGACTGGACCGGTTTCTCGATGGTTGACCGTACCGGCAAGCTCGGTAGCCCACTGAACAACGTGAAGGTTCGCCAGGCAATCAACTACGCAATCGACCGCAAGGCAATGGTTAAGGCCATTGGAAACGGCTACGGCAAGGTTGTTGAGCAGGTCTTCTCGCCAGACAGCCCAGGATACGTTCCTTCGCTGAACAACACCTACCCATACGACGTAGCCAAGGCTAAGCAGCTCATGGCTGACGCTGGCTACGCCAACGGTTTCACCATTGCAATGCCATCGCTGGTTGCATTCCTTGGCGAGGCCCCATTCACCCTGATGTCCGACTCGCTCAAGGCAATCGGCATCACCGTGAAGTACACCGAGGAGCCATTCAGCACCTTCTTCCCACACATCCTGACCCCGGTTTACCCGATGTACTGGATGTCGCTGGAGCAGTCGCCTAACAGCTGGCAGTTCATCAACTTCCTGCTGGCCCGCACCGCTGTATGGAACCCAGACCACTACGGTGACGCCACCTCGGACGCTCTGCTGACCAAGATCCAGCACAGCACCGGCGCCACCCAGGCTGGTCTGCTGAAGCAGCTGAACACCTACATCGTTCAGCAGGCCTGGTTCGCTCCGTTCTACCTGAACCAGGGAACCTTCGCTCACGCAGCATCGGTGAAGGTAACTCTTCAGGCCGGAAACGCAGTTCCTTACCTGACCGGCTTCAAGCCAGCCAAGTAACAAAGCAGTAAGCGGGGAGGCCCGGATCGAAACCGGTTCGGGCCTCTTCGCCTTCTTTCTCCACCAGCAGTACCGCGTCCAACCAACAAGGACTCAAATGTTAACCTTCATCCTGAAGCGAATCGGCTCGGGCATCGTGATGCTCTTCGCCGTAACCTTCGTCGCATACTTCCTCCTCCACCTAGGTTCCGGCGACGTAGCTCGTGCCATCCTCGGTGTGAACGCCACCCAAGAGCAGGTGGCACAGCTCAATGAGCAGCTGGGAATCAACCGCCCATTCATCGTTCAGTACGGCGAGTGGCTCGGACGCCTGGTCCACTTCGACCTGGGCGAGTCCTGGAGCTTCCCAGACACCGTGACCGAAGAGGTCACCAACCGTCTGCATGTGACCCTCACTATCGTCACCCTGACCACTCTGGTCTCCGCTATTTTCTCCACCGTGCTCGGTGTGCTCGCCGCTGTATACGGTGGCTGGATCGACCGCTTCGTGCAGTTCATCGGCCTAGTCGGCTTTGCCATCCCAGGCTTCCTGGTGGCATTCCTACTGGTCTACGAATTCGCCATTCAGAACAAGATCTTCAACGCCGTTGGTTGGATTGAATTCACCGATGACCCTGCCGGCTGGGCCAAGTCCATCACCCTGCCGATCATGGCTCTTTCGCTCGGTGCCATTGCCGGCACCGCGCAGCAGGTACGTGGCTCTGTGAAGGACGCCCTGAACATGGACTACGTTCGCACTCTGCGTGCCCGTGGTCTCAGCTTCGGTCGCGTGGTCTACAAGCACATCCTGCGCAACGCAGGTGGCCCAGCACTGACCACCCTCGGCATGCAGTTCGTGGGAATGATGGGTGGAGCCGTCATCGTGGAGGCAATCTTCGCCATCCCGGGCCTTGGCCCATTCGCAACCATGGCCACCAAGGCCAGCGACATCCCGGCAACCATGGGTCTGGTCGTTGTGACCGCCATCATCGTGATTGTCGTCAACCTCGTTATCGATCTGCTGACCGCAGCCCTGAACCCTAAGGTGCGCCTGTCATGACCACAACCACTATCGTCACGATGCCTCTTGCCAAGCAGGAGCCACTCTGGAAGAAAGTGGCAAAAAACCCAATGGGCGCCATCTCCGCCGGCTGGGTTCTGCTGGTCATTCTCGGTGGCGTACTCGCGCCGCTGATCACCAAGTGGGATCCAAACGGATCCGATATCTACGCCCTGCTTCAAGACCCAAGTGCCAAGCACATCATGGGTACTGACAGCGCCGGCCGCGATGTGTTTTCCCGCATCCTTTACGGAACTCAGACTTCGCTTGAGACGGCCGCCTGGGCTATTGTGCTGGCAACCCTCATCGGTGTTATCGCCGGTCTGATTGCCGGTTACTTTGGCGGCTGGTTTGACACCGTTTCCAACTGGATTACGGCACTTGTCATGGCGCTGCCAGGCATCGTGGTTCTGCTTGCTGCAGCAACCGTGGTTGGTAACTCGCTCTGGATTGGAATGTCAATCTTTGGTGTGCTGCTTTCGCCGGCCTACTTCCGCCTGGTCTACACCACCGTGCAGAGCGTAAAGAACGAGCTGTTCGTTGACGCCGCTCGCGTTTCGGGTCTAGGCGACATGCGCATTATCGGTCGTCACATCCTCGGAGCCATCCGCGCGCCAATCGTGATTCAGACTGGCATTCTGATGTCCATTGCTATCGCCATCCAGTCGGGACTGTTGTTCCTAGGTCTGGGCGACGCCCGCCAGCCAAGCTGGGGTGCCTCGTTGGCCGATGGCTTCCACCTGATGTACCAGCACCCAACCCTGCTGGCCTTCCCAAGCGTTGTTATCTCGCTCACCACCGTGGCCTTTGCCGTGCTGGCAAACACCATTCGTGACGAGCTGGAGCGCACCGGTCCAAAGAAGACCAAGGTCCGCAAGGGTGCCGAAAAGTCGGCCGCTCAGAAGGCAGCCGACTCGTCGGCAGCCGCCACCATCATGCACGCGGCACCTGGTCGTGAAAACGGCGAGCAGATCATCAAGGTCTCCAACGTTGCCATCGGATACCCAGACGGCGTCGGCGGGATTCGCCAGGTGGTTCACGGTGTGAATCTGGACATCAACAAGGGTGAGGTCGTTGGCCTCATCGGTGAGAGTGGTTCGGGTAAAACCCAGACCGCCTTCTCCATCCTTGGTCTGCTGCCAGCCGGCGGACGCATTGTTTCCGGCTCCATCCTCTTTGAGGGCGAAGAGCTGGTGAGCGCATCCAAGAAGAAGTACGACAGTGTTCGCGGTGGCCGCATCTCCTACATTCCGCAGGAGCCGATGAGCAACCTTGACCCTTCGTTCACCATTGGTAGCCAGCTGGTGGAGCCAATCCGCCAGGTGGTTGGCCTCAGCAAGAAGGACGCAACCGCCAAGGCGATTGCCCTGCTGACCCGCGTGGGAATTCCAAACCCAACCGCAACCATGAAGAAGTACCCGCACGAGATTTCTGGTGGTCAGGCGCAGCGCGTTCTGATTGCTGGTGCTGTGTCCTGTGATCCAGACCTGATCATCGCCGACGAGCCAACCACGGCTCTCGACGTAACCGTTCAGGCCGAGGTGCTTGACCTGCTGCGCGAGCTTCAGAAGGAAACCAACACCGCACTCCTGCTGGTTACCCACAACTTCGGTGTGGTTGCCGACCTCTGTGACTATATCAACGTCATGCAGTACGGCCGAATCATCGAGGCTGGACCGGTGCGCGATATCTTCGAGCACGCCCAGCACCCATACACCCAGTCGCTGCTTGACTCCATCCTCGAGGGTGGCCCAGCTCGTGGCGCCTACGTAGCACCGAAAGGCAACTAATCATGACTGAGTTGCTCAAGATCGACAACGTCGAAGTTACCTACAAGGGCAAGGGCCTGAAAAAGGACTTCAAGGCTCTGAAAGGCGTATCGCTCGACATCCGTGCCGGTGAGTGCGTTGGCCTCGTGGGTGAATCTGGCTCCGGCAAGACCACCCTCGGTCGCGCAGTGCTGGGCCTGGCTCCGGTGACTGGCGGTTCAATTACCCTCAACGGGCACGAGATTGCTCACGCACCTCGCTCCGAGCGCAAGGAACTGGCCAAGGACATTCAGGTTGTTTTCCAGGACCCATACTCCTCACTCAACCCGTCCATGAGCATCGAGCAGATTCTCACTGAGCCGCTGCTGGTTCGCGATGTATCAAAGGCTGCCGCCAGCCAGCGCGTTCGCGAACTGCTTGACTCGGTAGGTTTGCCCTCCGATGCAGCCAGCCGCCGCCCGCGCGAATTCTCGGGTGGACAGCGTCAGCGCATCGCGATTGCTCGCGCCTTGGCCCTAGACCCAAAGCTGATTGTCTGTGACGAGCCAGTTTCGGCACTTGACCTCACCACTCAGGCTCGCGTGCTGGACCTGTTCCTAGAGATTCAGGAGCGCACCGGAGTTGCCTACCTTTTCATCAGTCACGACCTGGCCGTGGTTCGCCACCTGAGCCACCGCGTTGCAGTGATGTATCAAGGCGAAATTGTGGAGTGGGGTGAGGGCGAGCAGGTGACCACTAACCCGCAGCACCCTTACACCAAGCGCCTCATGATGGCCGCCCCGGTTCCTAACCCGGTGGAGCAGGCTGAGCGTCGCGAAAAGCGCCGCCAGATGATGTCCGCAGGCCTGATCTAAACAGCACGAATTTGCATGGTTTGGCCCGCCCAAAGCGGGTGGGTCAAACCGAGCACAACCTCTTCAACAAGAAAGCACCAGATAATGACCAACTTCCAATCCAAGGCCGTTGAACTAACCGCCAAGCTATCGCTCGAGCGCAAGGTTCAGTTGCTCACCGGACGCGACTTCTGGAACACCTGGGCAATCGAGGAGATTGGCCTGCGCAACCTGCTGCTCTCCGACGGCCCTGCTGGTGTGCGAGGCGAGTTCTGGGACGAGCGCGACAATTCGCTCAACCTGCCATCCGGTAGCGCACTCGGTTCCACCTGGAACCGGGCCATCGCTCAGGAGTACGGCGTGGTCATGGGTGCCGAAGCGGCTCGCAAGGGCGTTGACGTTGTGCTTGGCCCAACCATCAACCTGCACCGCTCGCCTCTGGGTGGCCGCCACTTCGAGTGCCTCTCCGAGGACGCAATGCTCACCGGTGTGATGGCTGCCAACTACGTGCACGGGCTGCAGTCCACCGGCAAGGGCGCCTGCCCTAAGCACTACATCGCCAACGACTTTGAGACTAACCGCTTCACCGTAAACGTGAAGTTGGGCGAGCGCGCGCTGCGCGAGCTCTACCTGCGTCCGTTCGAGGATGCAGTCAAGGCCGGCGCCTGGAGCATCATGTCCAGCTACAACTCCATCAACGGAGCAACCGCAACCGAGAACGAGCTGCTGGAGAAACCGCTCAAGACCGAGTGGGGCTTTGACGGTGTTGTCATCAGCGACTGGACAGCGGTTCGTTCGCTGGAGAGCGCCAAGTTTGAGCAGGACCTCGTCATGCCTGGCCCACAGGGTCCATGGGGTGAGGCACTCGTTGCCGCAGTTCAGAACGGTGAGATTGCCCAAGAGGTAATCGACCGCAAGATCGTTCGCATTCTCACCATGGCGTTGCGCGTTGGCGCCATCGGTGAAAACGGTCAGGTGCCAGCGGCTCCTCACCGCCACAACGACATAGCCGCCTCGGGTTCCGCCTTCGCCAAGAAGGTTGCCATCGACGGCACCGTTCTGTTGCAGAACGACGGCATCCTGCCACTCGACCTCAAGGCTAAGAAGAAGGTGGCCCTCATCGGTCACAACGCTCTGGCCGCCCGCACCCAGGGTGGCGGTAGCGCATCGGTGCACCCACTTACCGTTAGCACCCCTTACTCTGCTCTCACCGAAGCCCTTGGCGACAAGCTCAGCTACAGCCTCGGTGCGGTAGTTCAGCCCGGCATCGGTGGCCTGGACCGCGACAAGATCACCAACCCTGGAACCGGCAAGCCGGGTGTGCGCGTTGAGTTCTTTGACGAGGCCAACAACAGCATCTTTGTTGATGACCGCCTGATCACCGACATCGTCTGGATTGGCTCCGATGTGCCGCTGCCGGTGACCCACCGCATGACCTTCGCAACCACCTACACCCCTGACGTAACCGAGGTGCGCGACCTGGGCTTCACCGGCCTGCAGCACACCAAGATGACCGTAGATGGCAAGGAACTGCTCAACCTCAAGATGGAGCCGCTCTCGGGCGACCCATTTGAGGCATTGATGCAGCCGCCGCACATCTCGGTTCCGGTTGAACTGACCGCTGGCGTGCCAATCGAGATCGTTTACGACATCGACATGACCGGCCGCTCGGGTCTGTTCATCGGTGCATTCATGTTCCGCTTTGGCTTTGAGGAGAAGGGCGCCAACGCCGATGCCCTCATCGCTGAGGCAGTGGCAAACGCCAAGGACGCCGAGGTTGCGATTGTTGTAGTTGGAACCAACGCCGTGGTTGAGTCTGAGGGTTACGACCGCAAGGACCTCAAGCTGCCTGGTCGCCAGGACGAGCTGGTTGCCGCGGTTATCGCCGCCAACCCAAACACCATCGTCGTGGTCAACTCCGGTTCTCCGGTGGAGCTTCCATGGGTTGCTGGCGCTCGCGCCGTGCTGCTCCCTTACTTTGGTGGCCAGGAGATGGGCCACGCGCTGGTTGACATGCTCACCGGCGCGGCCGAGCCTGGCGGTCGCCTACCTACCACCTGGGCCAAGGTTGCCTCCGACCTTCCGGTCATCAACTGCACCCCAGACGCCAACAACGAGGTGGAGTACACCGAGGGGATCCACATTGGCTACAAGGCCTGGCTCAAGGCAGGCACCCAGCCGCTGTATGCCTTCGGTCACGGTCTGGGTTACACCAGCTTCTCGCTCAGCAACCTGTCGGGTGCTGCATCGGTGGCTGGCGGCAGCGACTACAGCCTGACCGTTGACGTGACCAACACTGGTTCGCGCTCCGGCAAGTTTGTGGCGCAGGCCTACGCCTCCCGCAGCAACAGCGCCATCGAACGTCCGGTCAAGTGGCTGGCTGGTTTTGAGTCCGTGGAGGTTGCCGCAGGCACCACCGTGACCGTTACCATTCCGGTTGCCGCCCGCGAGTTTGCCAACTGGGACGGCGCCTGGAACTACGAGCAGGGCGAGTTCACCATCGAGGTGGGAGTGGCCGTTGACAACCTGTCCCTGAGCCACACCGTAAGCGTCAAGTAACACCCCAACAGAAGTTAGAAGTAGCCAGCATGACAATCTCACCGATGCCAAACCCGCTGATCCCGGGATTCAACCCAGACCCTTCGGTCCTGCGCGTTGGTGACGATTTCTATCTGGCTACTTCTAGCTTTGAGTACCTGCCGGGCGTGCCCATCTACCACTCCCGCGACCTCATCAACTGGACCCTGATCAGTCACGTGGCTACCCGCCCCGGACAGTTTCAGCTGGATGGAGTGCCAACCGGCGGAAGCGCCTGGGCCCCAACCATTCGCCACCATGACGGCGTTTTCTACGTTGCCATCACCGATGCCATGGGCCGCGGCACCCTGATATTCACCGCTACAGACCCGGCTGGTGAGTGGAGCGATGGAACGGTTACCAACGTTGACGGCATTGACCCGGACCTGGTCTGGGACGAGCAGGGCAACTGCTTCATCACATTCAGTGGTCTGATCATGAGTGGGCCAGACTTTGGCAAGCACCTGGGAATTCAGCAGGCGCGCATTGACCTAACCACCGGCCAGCTTCTGGAGGAGCCTCGTTCGCTCTGGAGCGGAACCGGCGGCATGTTCCCAGAGGCCCCACACGTCTACCACATCGGCGACTGGTGGTACCTGATGATTGCCGAAGGTGGTACCGAGCGCGGACACAGCGAGTCCATCGCTCGCTCCAAGAGCCCTGAGGGCCCATGGGAGGGCTGCCCTTCCAACCCGATCCTCACTGCTCGCGGAACCGCCCGCCCAATCCAGAACACCGGTCACGGCGATTTGGTTCTGGGTCCGGACAACCAGTGGTACATGATCATGCTCGGCATGCGCACCCGTGGAATGACCCGAGCATTCTCATCGCACGGTCGAGAAACCTTCATAACCACCGTTGACTGGGTTGACGGCTGGCCGGTGGTTGCCCCGGTTCACGTGGACGAGACCAACTCGCACTTCGATTTTGTAGCGGACTTCCACAAGGTGAAGGCCGGCAAGTTTCCAGCAGACTTCTCCAAGGAGTTCATCTCCATCCGCCGCGCCCCAGCTCAGGTGCTCACCCCGGTTGCCGGAGGTCTGCAGCTGAACGGCAACGGCCTGGGCATGGATGACCCAGCCCCATCCTTCGTTGGTCGCCGTCAGCGCCGCTTCGATAGTCGAGTTGAGCTGGTCGCCGAGGTTGAAGGCATCGGTGGTTTGACCCTGCGCTATGACGAGCAGAGCCATTACGACATTGAGGTCACGCCCTACGACATTGTGGTGCGCGCCCGCCTATATGAGATGACCAAGGAAAGCCGTCACGCCCTGCCGGAAAACCTGAAGAGCATATTCATTCAGTGTGTTGACCCCAAGGGCGGCTGGGAGGCCATGGCCACCAGCGACTTAGTTCAACTGGGCTTTGTCAACGAGATTGGCGAGAGTGCTATTCTGGCAACCTTCGACGGCCGATACCTTTCGGCCGAAGTAACCACATCTTTTACCGGTCGTGTTTACGGTGTCTACTGCACTCAGGGATCGGTGACGATCCAGAAGTTCAGCGAGACCACCAGCAATGAGTAACGACCACCCATCGATGGCAAATCTGACCAACACAGATTCCATTCGCGTAGCCAAGGGCAAGTTGCCGCGCAAGGCTTCGCTGATTCTCTGGATTCTGCTTGCCGCCAACTTTGTGGTCTCGCTCAACGAGACCGTGCTTGGTGTTGCGCTGCCGGTGGTCATGAAGGACCTACACATCACCGCGCAACCGGACAGTGGCTCACCACCGCGTTCCTCTTGACCATGTCGGTGGTTATTCCAATCACCGGCTATCTGCAGAGCCGCTACTCAACCCGCATGTTGTTCTTTGCAGCCATGGGAATCTTCACGCTCGGAACCGTGCTTGGCGCGCTTTCCATCGACTTCGGCGTGCTGCTACTCGGACGCGTGTTCCAAGCTGCCGGCACCGCCCTCCTGTTCCCCATGTTCATGACCACCATGATGGTGATCGTGCCGGAGAACATGCGCGGCCGACTGATGGGTCGCATCTCACTGGTGTTCGCAGTTGCTCCGGCCCTCGGCCCTGCCACCTCGGGAATCATCGTCCAGGCCTTCGGCTGGCACGCCCTGTTCTGGCTGGTGCTTCCGGTTGCTGTCGCCGCTATCCTCATCGGTGGCAAGTGGCTGCACCTGGAGCACGAGCCGGGACCAATTCGTCTTGACTTCTTCTCGCTTCTGCTGAGCGCGGTTGGTTTCAGCGCGCTCATCTATGGCCTCTCCGATGTTGGTAGCGCCGTCCGCGCCAGCGAGTCCGGCACCGGTGGCGTGGTCAACCCGCTGTTCATCATCGTTCCCGGTGCCCTGGTTGTGACTTGGTTTGTCTGGCGTCAGATTCGACTTGCTCCGCAGAACGCGGCACTGTTGGACTTTGCACCGTTCAAGATTCCGGCCTTCCGTAACTCGATGATTGTCATGAACCTCATGATGATCACGCTGTTTGGAACCCTGATTACTGTGCCTATCTACGTTCAGAGCGTGCTCCACTTCAATGCGCTTACCACCGGCCTGATGATGATGCCTGGTGGCCTGATGCAGGGTCTGCTGGGTGTACCGGCCGGCCGCCTAATGGACAAGTATTCGGCCCGTCGCGTTTTGGTTCCAGCCCTTGGCGGCGTTGCGGTTGCCATCGGCCTAATGGCTGGATTTGGCATTGACACCCCCATTTGGCTGGTCTTTGTTTCGTACACCCTGCTCTCGTCTTCGCTGGCGTTCGTGTTCCCGGTGGTCATGGGCGCATCCATGTCATCGGTCGGCCCGGAGCATTACTCGCATGCCTCTGCAATTGTTGGCGTGACCCAGCAGGTATTTGGTGCGGCGGGTACCGCCGGTTTCGTAGCGGTTCTCACCATGCTCTCCGGTGGGGCAACAGCAGCCACCGATGCGGTTGCTCTCAACGACGGAACTCACGGTGCGTTTGTCATCGGTGCGGTTCTGGCTCTGGTGACCGTGGCCTTCTCTTTCACTATCCGCAAGGCACCAGTGCCGCAGTTGCCGATTGGCGAAATGCCTGGCGGCGCGGCCGCAACTCGCGCCGACGGCCCAGCCGCCGACCCACAAGCATCCGCACCAAGTAACTAACAACTAGGAGCAAATATGTCCGTATGGCCAGTGGAATCGGTTGGTAAGCGCGTTCGCGTCATTATCGACAACGACTTCTCGGGTGACCCAGACGGTTTGGTGCAGCTTGCTCACCACCTGCTGAGTCCAACCGTTGACGTGCGTGCCGTGATTGGCACCCATCTTCGTCCGGGAGATGCCTGGAACGGCCCAGATGATGTTGGCGATGCAGTAAAGATCACCAAGGAGATCGTCGAGCTGGTTGGTCAGACCGGCCAGTACCCTGTTCTCGCGGGTGCCCGCGGCTACCTCAGCGACCCAACCACCGTGGTTGAGTCCGAAGGAATCGACTTCATCATCAAGGAGGCCATGCGCGACGACACCGACCTGCCGCTGTACATGGTGTGTGGTGCATCGCTGACCGAGATTGCGGCGGCCTGGAAGAAGGAGCCTCGCATCGGTGAGCGCCTGACTCTGGTTTGGATTGGTGGCCACGAGCACGAGGGCTTGGCCGAGGTTGCCCCTGGCGCACCAGACCTGGAGTACAACCTGCACCAGGACGTGGTTGCCGGTCAGATCATCTTCAATGAGAGCAACATTAGGCTCTGGCAGGTTCCACGCGACAGCTACCGCAGCTGCCTCTACAGCCGCGCCGAGTTGCTCACTGAGCTGATGGATGCTGGGCCACTGGGCGAGTACCTGGCCAAGGCTCTTGGCAAGGTAGCCGAAATGGTTGCTAAGTGGGGAATGAGTGCCGGCGAGGCCTACGCCCTGGGTGATAGCCCATTGGTTCTGCTGACTGCGCTGCAGAGCGCATTTGAGCCAGACACCGCCAGCAGCAGCTGGACCAATGTTCCGTGCCCAACTCTGCTCTCGTCTGGCCTTTACGAGGCAAACCCTAACGGCCGCAACATTCGCGTGTACGGCCTCTTGGACAACCGCCTGATGTTTGGTGACATGATTGCCAAGTTCAAGCTCCACGCCAAGGGCCAGCGCTAAACCGACTTTCCAAGCACCCAAAGCTTCACCGAAAACTCCTCGCCTAGCTGGCGGGGAGTTTTCGTTTAGCTCAGCGCTAAGCCCCAAACATGGCCCTATTCGGGCCGTTTAGCCCCAAATCAGAC
>Ga0228709_1000113_pt1 | contig 11876 bp, 1 predicted proteins | sample McNCre217_Aug_MT_FD_181464 | JGI IMG/M metagenome (GOLD analysis project Ga0228709, IMG submission 181464) | Metatranscriptome of freshwater microbial communities from McNutts Creek, Athens, Georgia, United States - 29-17_Aug_MT (Metagenome... | ecosystem: Environmental > Aquatic > Freshwater >...
GGCGCATCACAGACGAAACGACAAAACGGCACAGGCTGAAAGGCTGATCACGAAGACCACTCCAATGGCCCGGAGCCGAAAAACCTAGGTAGCGTACGCTTGCCTAAGCACGAAAACAAAATCACAAAACAAAATGAGATAAATGAATGTTAAATAAGTAAATAAAACAAAACACAAAATTTTCCGTTAACAATTGTCATGAACGTCTGCCTCGCGGCAGGCGTCGTCCGTTTCGGAGATACAAGCAGAGCGCGCCTCGACTTGCTTTTCAGGGCAGGCAGCCAAAAAGGCGCCACTTCCCTGGCGAGCAATCAAAAAAGAATCGCCCTGGTTGCTCCAAGCAGGGCGTGACTGCAACACGAGTCGCTCCTGCGCTTCTTGGCTCAAATCACGGGACAAGGTGAGAACTGAATCATCACCATAGTCCCGGAGATCCAAATCGGCGCGGCGCGGTGTTCGTGCTGCTTTGATTGCAGATGCCCGGCGGTTGGGGCCAGAGGAGGGAGCAAGCTCAACCTCAACCAGCCTCTCTCGCTGGGCAATTCTTGTGTGGGATCCACCCGACTCCAAGGCAATGATTTCAGTGCTTCCAGTGGCAAGCGTCCAAGAGACATTCTTCATTGGACGCACATCAAAGAAGGCACTGCCATCGCCAAGGCCGGCGTAGACCTCGATCTTGGGTGCATAACCCGGGCTGCCGATCGCAGCGGTGCACTCGATAATGATGCCTGGCAAATACTCATTGGCTGACTCCGATTCATCCGTAAACTTGTACGGGTATTCGAAGTTCCACGTCTTTGCCATGCGTACCGTGCAATTCTCCGCTGAGACGGTGTGCGCCTGCCCTGCCACATCAGGGACAAGCGCAACGCTTGGGGTAGCCAGGTCCACACGTCGCGTGCGGATGTGTCGGACAATCATACTGACTGTCGGGGGGGGGGGAGCAATCTTGAGCTCCACGACAGGCACCAGGTGGCACGTTGTGAACGCGCGCCGCACTAGTGCAACTGAGCCCCCCAGGTTCCAGTACTGGACCGCCCCCGGAAGGACGGTCATCACCAAGCATGGACCCTCACGCGACTTGATCGCAATGCCGGCCACATCGGCCGGATTTGGGAACCCTTCCGACAGGTGAAACATGAAGCGATCCGTGGTTGTCCCGTCGCCCCACACAGTGTGGCCACAGGTTCCCACGTCGCGCAACTCACCTGCGTACTGTGGTCCCAGAAGTTGGAGCAGATCAGTGATTTCGCCCTTGAGGGGCGGGGCCGCCACAGCTTCTCCTTCGTAAAGGACACGTGGGGGCTTGGTCGGCTGATTCTGCTCCGACTCCAACTGAAACTCGAGCCCGGAAACGTTCTTGTACAAAAGCACTGTTCCTGAACCATTGCACGCCCAGAACGAGTCTGTTGCAACCGCGGATAGCGGCGCAGGAAGCGGGCAGTGGTCAACAACGTCAACCTCCTCATGCGTGTAACCGTGAATCACCATCACGTTGCAGTAGGGGAGGCGAATCATCTCCAAGGCCTTGCCGAGTGGCACTGACACGCGAGCGGGCTGACTCTTCTCGAACGCGGGAGAGAACGTCAGCTCGACAAAAGCGGTGCCAGTGCGCGGCGCTGTCATGAAGAACTCTTTTTGCCGTGAGGCCTTGCCACAGTGGAGCGGCTCGAGTTCTTGCCACAACATGTCGCGCAACACGTCTTCGTTGTCCAAAACGCGAGTCACCTTGTGAATGCGCAGGGGCCGTTCTCCGACAACTGCTCCTGCCTCACGGTCCGACTCGAGGTGGACATCTGCTGCACCGAGCCGGGGAGCTGGCACGGTGTAGGTCGTGTTGGCGCGCATGCGCGCAACCCCGAGATCGAAAAACTCGGGGACAGATGGCAACGAGAACCGGGGGCGAATGGGCTTGGGCCGCGTCGCCGATGGGTCCTCCGTCGACACCTTGATGGCTGTCAATGGACGCAAAATGCGCCCGGGTGCCATCGGGTGTGGTCTTGTTTGTGAACCAGTGATGGGGTGCTTGCAGACAAGCGGGCCCATGGGCAGCTGAATGAAGCGCTCCACTGAGTCAGAAAGCAAGTTGTGACCAACACTGTACGCTCGCTGGGCATCGTAAAACTTCAGCCCGTGAAAGCGCGCAGTGACATAGCCACCAGACTGCAACCCCGTCTCCGTAAAAATCGTCAAGCGTGGGTACGCCGTCGTATCCGGAGGCAGGATGCCCTGGTGCGCAGACAGTGTGTTCCCAAGTGCCTTCCCGTATGGGTACTTGACCACAATCGAGAAGGAAAAGCTGGCACCAGGAGCAATGTCTGTCTGGTCGTGCGGGGCGTCCATGAACGTGGGTGACGGGTCGGGAGCGTAGGGGGCTGTCACCACCCAGTGAATCGTGATGGTGGTCGCCGGGCTCGCCAAGTGGAACTGAAGCTCCATGGACTCGTACGTCCAGCGATCACACAACATGAATGGCAAGTACTCCGGTCCCAACTCATCTCGCTCAATTGCACCCGCCTGGTCGCCCCAGAAATACGGATGCAGGTAGAACGTGGACGAACCACCCGCAGTTGGGTTCCACTGGGCCACAAAGAACTCCTTGGTGAGCGCCGCAATGCTGGTATGGCTGTGCGGCTGCCCAGGAGGTGTGACCCCAGGATCCATGCTGCCAGTGGGCAGCCCTGCCTGGTGGCTGGGCCAAGCACCGCCCGGCTGCATAGAAAATCCCAAGCGGTCCACATCAATGACGCCAGTGGGGGCAGGGATGACAGTGGGGGTGTTCCCCATCATGGCCAACAAAGGCCCAACTGTCTCCACGCCCTTCAGGATCGTCCCCACAGTGTCGAGCAAGCCAGTTGGGGCTGGTGGGGGTTGCGACGTTGTGGGTGCGAGCATGTTGTCCATCTTGCACTTGTCAGCGGCTTCGTGGGTAGCGCCCAAAGACTGCAACTCAATCTCAACACTCGCGGGGAGGACCTGTGAAAACAGGGGGTTGATCAACTCCTCGCGGAATGTGATGTTGAGCGAAGGCGGGGTTCCACCCGTGACCAGAAGCATGTTCTGGCGACGAGTGGAAAAGAGCGCCCACGACCACTGACCGCCAATGATTTCACCACTGACCAAGTCCATCTCCTTGCCGGGGTACCGGTTCTGGTAGCCGAACGCGAACTTGTTCACGCCAACTGTCACCGGAAACCGCCGGGGGTAGGACATCATCCAGTGCCGCCATTGAGTTGGCAGCACCGGCGTTGTCTCACCTGGGGGGATGGCGACCAGAAAAAGCTCAGTGCCGTAGCCAGGCGACATCTGGACCTCGATGGTGAGCTCGTAGCGCGGGTACATCACCACGCGCGGCGGTCCACTCGAGGTTGTCGCCGGGTCCTTCCACAACGGAGCTGCATTGGCCTCCATGCCAGTTGCAATCAGCTCAAATGAAGTGGTGAACGGAATCCCCATCATCCGCGTACGCTTGGCCGTCTGATCCGGTGCTCGTGCCGTATAAAACGGCTCAATCAACTTGGGTGACGGCCAAGTGGCAGCCATCTCCTGTGTTGGTGGGACGACTGCAGAGCTGCGAATGTTGGTCGTGCCAGCCGTGCGCATCGTCGGGTGAGAATCGTCCGTCTGCATGATCTGCGTCAGGTCGGTCCCACTGGCGGACTCGGTTTGGACGTTCTCGCGTGCGTCAATGTCGCCTTGCAAGTTGTCCAACGCCTCGTCCATCTTGAGGATGAGCGCAGCAAGCTCTCGCCGCCGTGCAGCCATCTCCTCGACAATCCTCTTGTCCGTCTTCAGACCAAACTTCTCGGCGCGCTCAATGGCTCGTGCGCGTCCCTTCTCGGTCTTGAAGTTCTCAACACGCGCCACTTCCATTGCCGCTGCTCGCAGCCTCTTGATGTCACTCTTCTTGGGGAGGGTGCCATCGCTGAGGCGAGCTGCGGGGTCAAGATGTGGTGCTTGCTGGTAGTAGCTCTCCAAGCGCTGTCGGGCAAACTTCTCCTGGAGGAGGTGCACACCCACCATCCCCCCAAAGAAGGCTGTGACGCCAACCTGGCGAGGCGAGGGTTGTTGGGCACCTGTCGACTCCACGTCAACCTCAGCTGGAAACTCCGCGTCATAGCGCCGCACATGGCGCACAGACACACAGCTTCGAACAGCTGGGGCAACGTTGATCCCTTGACACAAATCAGGAGCGCGCAGCTTCATCTCATCAAACGTGGGCGGGGTAAACACCGCCGACGCTGGGGACGAGAGAAACACATCACGCAACTTCTTGTATGCCATGGGTCCGTGCAGAAAAGCCTCCCAAAAGCCCGACAAGTAGCGCATCGCCGTCGTTGGCAGGTCCTCCTTGACCTTGCCAAACGCGAAGATGCTAACCACCGTGGACCACTCGAGTGTGCCTGGCAAATCCTGCACCTTGTTCTCCAGTGCCTCCAACCACGTCATGCTGCGCCTGAACCGCTTCGAAATGGGAGCCAAAGCTCGACCAAGAAAGCGGACCTGGTTCGGGTCCACCGCCCAGCGCAGTTTCCCCTTGTCGAAGCTCGTCAGCGTCCGACCAAACTTGGCGCAGCAGGCGGCAAGACACTCCAAGGCCGTCTGCCCTTCCGTGTCCTCCGTAGGTCCAAACCACATGCCCTGGTAGCAGAAGTCCGGGTCAGTCTCTTCCTCCTCCTTGGTGCAGGGACGCAAGCCCAACTCTCGGCACAGCAACGCAATCTGATCGTCGCCGTAGTCCTTGAAATTGAACAGCATCGACACACTCTGGATGAGGTCAAAGCCAACCTTGCGGTAGTGCAGCATGTACTCTTGAATTCCACGCGCTAGACCGCACTTCAGGATGATGCCATCGATAATGGTGGTGGCATACTGTCCTGAAAAGATCTGCGTCATCTCCTCCAGCAGCACTGTGTAGCTTTCGCCGTTCCCGATGGGGATCGTGAGTGCAATGGGTGCTGTGGCAATGGCCTTCATCAACGTGGCAAGCACAACGTGGTGTGTGAACACATCCTCCTGGTCTTCGGGATCCTCCGACCAGTAGGCCTGCTTCATCACCTCGCATGCAACCCACATCTCCCAAGCGTTAGCCGAGGCATCCAAGGATGAGCAATCTGCTGCCCACACTCGAATGTCTGCGGCCTCCTCCGGGGTAAAGCCCTCTGCCAAGAGCGCGTCGTGAAACTCACCCGGGTTCAGGCGTGGGTCCGACTCGGCGTAGCGCGAGCGCATGCTGAATGTGAACTTGTTGAACCAGTCAAAGTCCTCAGACTGCATAGAGATGCCCAGCGCAAACGTGCCCTCCGGGTAGTGTCGAAACGAATTGAGATGGGCCGCATACCACATGTACTTGCGCTGCAGTATGGTCATCGGCAGGGAACACGCGTAGATGGGGCGTGTGTGCTTGCCGATCGGCCGCAACTCGTCCTTCAAGTGGGCTCCAAGAATGACTTCCGGAATCTCGCCAACTCGAAGTTTCGACTCAATCGCCCAAATGTCGTCCAGCAACTCCCGTGAAGGGATGCGGACGAGCCGATTCTGGTCCAAATAGTCGCACGCCCAGGCATCAATATCTGCCTGCCAGGCGCGTGCGACATCATCAGACCCGTAGATCGACTCGTCGTGCGCAGCTTGCAACGCCTCCCGCAAGGTCACCATGAACAGAAAGTCCCGCTTGTTGATGAAGCCAGGACCTCCCGAAGTGGCCATGGGAAGGGGTGCAAGCGCGTCATTGCCGTTCAGTGCCTCCATGGTGTTGGGCCGCCGGTAGGTGCCATCACCCTTCGGAAAGAGCGTGAGGAAATGTCTCGACTCACGTTCCTTCACAAAGGGGACTGCACTCTTCACCTGCAACTGCTTCGTGAACGCAACCTCCAAGGGATGTTCCCTGAGCTCAGGACCGAAAGGCCCCATACTCGTGGTCATCCGCAAGTTGGCTGGCTGTTGATGCAGTCGTGGGTCCTCGACACCCTTGATGGCGGCCATCTCTGCTGCTGGAATCTTGCTGTCAACCGCAATCTGAGTCTTGCAGCTACCCTGCGACCATAGCAGGGCACCACTCTCAGTCGCAGTGTGGTCAACAACAGATTGGACAACAACAGGACCAATCTTGCGCGGGATCGTACCCGGCGGCAAGCCACGCTGCTGCTCAAATTCGTCCACCCCAACCACGGGGGCGCCCAAAACCTGAGCAGGGCGTGGCAAACCACCGCGCATGATCATCTGCGTCTTGAGCACATCGCCAAAGTGCTCCAGCAGGTACTTGCGCGAGACCGGGACCAAAAAGCACGCTGGTGTCGGGCCGACAACCTTCGGCCCAGCACAATGCATGCCCACGATCCAGCCGTCCTTGTCGACGTAGGTGAAGCCACAGTAGCCTTTCACGCTGTTAAGCGTTACTTGGGCCACCGGATGCTTCAACATGTCTCCGCAAACTTCATACTCGAGGTACTGGGTGCGCAACGCACTGCCAGCACCGCATGACCAGTCCGGGGTGCGCGCCACGCGCCCCTCGGCCGGCCAAGTGGAGTACTTGTTGCCAACAATCAACACCCCGGCTCGGGTGAGTTCCTTGTTGAGCATCGTATTCCACCGCGTGTCGTCCTCCATCAGTTGCGTGAAGGCGCCAGGCAGCGCGCTGATGCCCTTGCCATGGATGTCGTGTGAGGGTAGAGTAAGCAGCGCGCAATCGCGCACCGTCTCCACCGAGACATCCAAGGCAGGAACAAACTCGATGAACCGGTCAGCGTTCTCCAAGCGCACATAGTCAAAGCCGCGGTCGAACAAATGCGCATTCGTCATCACAACATCGTGGGTGAGAGAAGTCGCATTGGCCGTCTCAATCTCCCGCCCGTCGGCAATGAGCTTGAGCCGGAACGTCATCCGATTCATCAGCTTGTTGGCCCGGTTAAGGCCCTGGTCGCTGAGACTCTGGCGCTCCGCAGGGGGGTTCTGACCTTGGACACGCGGCGTGACCTTGATAACATTGCGCCGACCACCACCGTGGTTGCGCCGTGCCATCGGGTCATACTCGTCACCCTTCCCCTGCTCCTGCCCCGAGCGCGTCCCGCCCGAGGAAAAGCTCTCGTAGAGCTTCTTGGCGCCAAGCGCAATGACCGCAACCACCACTGCCCCGGCAAACACCTTTCCAAGATTGGCCCGCAATCGGGTCCAACCTTGCGCAAAGATGCTGTCGCCAGGGTCAGCGCCAGTCTTCGGCATGATGGATGTTTGCCCTCGTCGGACAGCCATCGCATCAAGCACGTTGCCTTGGGCCACCAGCTCAGCTCGCTTGTATGGCTTGACAGGGTCACCCTCCAGCTGAAGTGCTGTGGGGTTGACGCCTCCCAAAAAGCCACGCAAGTCATCGATGGTTGGGTTTGCTTCCTGACGCGTCGAGAAGCGCTTCTGCTCCTCGTTCATTCGCCAAACCCAAAAAGCGAAGAACTGCGCGTTGGTCGTGAGAACTGCATGCTGACGGTTGACGAAAAAGCCTGGCCACGCAAACTCCTGGCGCACGGCCCCATACGCTGGTGCTGTCTCGTCATTGTCCTGTGGGCAAGAAAACTTCGGACTCATCCTCCGCTGACCGGTCGCTCGCCAAAAAGCGTCCCAGCCAACAGTGGGGTCATCCAAAATCTCACCTGCGATCAACTCCAACTCATACATGTGCGTGGGCATGAGGTCACCGACTGCTGTAAAGCCTGGCCGGTCACGATCACACTCCTCAAACCTGATGCGAATCACAGCCAGGACATTGCCACGTCGCGTGTACGCACCGGGGTTAGCCACGTTGTGTTGCTCCTTGGGCAGCTCCTTGCGATTCGTCGCCCAAAAGGTGCCCTTCAACTCAAGCCACCGCCCTGGAGATTCAGCACAAAACAGATTAGCAAGCCGCGCTGGAAACCCAATTGTCCCACACGCTGCCTGCAAATCCATCAACTGCTTCGTCGTTGCCTCAACGTCAGCGCTCTTCAGCGCATCGTCATTGACAATAGTCCAGACCTGCTTGGTACCCAGATCGTGGTAGTCCTGTCCTGGAGTAGAATCGTAGCGATGGGAGCCGGTTGCACACCGGCCACCACTCAAAAGCTGCTCCAGACAGTGCGACATCCACGCAACTGACGTGCTCTTGCCACTCCCAGCGGGGCCAACGTAGACAGCAAAGTAGCTCATCGGCTTCACCAAAGCCGAGAGCATCGCCGTCGCCGCCAACTCCAACTCGTCCAGTCGCACGCGCATGTGGGTCAGGCCAGCCAAGTTCAAGTTCTCTGTCACTGCTGCCGTCTGCAGCAGATGATGGATCCTCTTGCACTCGTTGATGTCCTGACACTCCTGAACAGTCTGGGGCACATTCGGGAGCGACGCCACAACCTTGCCAAGCTGCGCTGCCATGCTGATAATCAACGTACGGTCTGCACTGAACGGGTCAAAGGACGCCAGTTCCATGCAGATCGTTGAGAGAACAGCACGGAAAATGGACGCCAAATGCTCGCCCGAACGCAACGTCTGATCTGCAAGCACGAGGTTCTTGGCTGCAGCTTTCCAGCTGTGGTTGGGCTGCACACCCAGGTGCTTGGACATGCCCTCCACAACTGCCCCAAAAAGCGAGTCAACCTCAGCCTCGTCACCATCTCCCAGACCCTCCGGCTGTGCCACCTTCATCACGCGCATGATCTCCTGCAACAACTCCACGTACTTTTCATCGACAAACTTGGCGTCGGTGAAAAATTCGTAGCCGAAGTGCATGAAAAGCGTCGCATTGACGTGCAGCACACCACCACCACCGGGCTTGTCAGCGTCAGTGGGCAGCGGGTCCTTGAAGTCCAGCGGCATGCCGCTGGTGCAGAACTCGCATGGCACCCGGCAGCGATGGACAACCTGCCGCCAGGGGAGCGCGAACATAGTCTGCGGGGCCTTGCTCATGCGCCACCGCGCTTGGTAGACGCTCGTGAGCAATGGCAGCCACTGCGCATCGAGGGTGGAGGCGCGCCGCCGCAGTGTCTCCAACACGCGGCGGCCACTCATTCCACTCACCTCCAAACCGATACCAAGAGCAGCCGCGCCGACACCGGCAAACAGCCGCCCCGCGGCCGTCCAGCTGCCCGTTGTCGCCTTGCGGAAATCATCCAGCACATCCACATGTGCTGGGTAGAACGTCGCAAGGGTGACACCGAGATGCTCCGTGTCCACAATCGCCCGCAGCCACCAAATGATCTGAAGCTGCAGGGTGCGGCGGCGATAGGAGCCCTCGTCATCATCCTGAATAAGCTCCGTGAACCACTCCGGCACTGTCTCTGCACCGAGGTCCTTGGCCTGCTCACTCTCAAGCCCCATGAACTCCTTCAGCCACACAAGCGGATTGCGCGTCTGCTCCTCCGGAACTTCCTCATTGGCCTCAGTCCAATCGTAGCGATAGACAACCGAGCACGGCTGTGGGACGAACATGTCGCCCGAAACCCGGTGCCACTTGTCAATGACCACTGTCGTGGCCACCATCCCGGGGACCGGGACGGCGGACACAACAAGCACGCCCCGCTTGAACGTACCAGTCATCAGCTGCTCCGTCTCCACAAACATCTGCACAACGCTCGTGGAGCCAGAAGGGCGAATGCCTGCCAGCCACTCGTCGCCTGATGGCGCACCTTCCGGCTTCGGCAACATCCGTTCGTAGTTCACGTCCGGGGATGGGATGGCCATGGCCACAGATGTCAGCGTGACTGTGTCGCCCAGCCACACCGCAACATGGCGCTTCTGCAATGAGACGTCGTAGATGGTGAGGGTTTCACCAACAGACAAAACGTCAAACAGCGGAAACGACATCTTCTCGACAGGCCACACCTCAGCCACACCGAGACCCACCAAGCGCTCAACACACAGCTTCCAGTCGCGCTCGACAGCAGCCCATGGCTGACACACTGTGCATCCACACGTCCCGGGGTTGAAGTCCGGGGAAAGTGAATGCACAATGAAATCACGCACAAGACTGTCCGAGCGCACAAGCTTGGCACACACGTGGACCTCGAACTGCTGCGTCTGCAACTCGCGGATGGTGAATGCCTTGCGTCGGGGGGCGAAGCGTGGGTAAGTGCAAACAATTGCGTCCTCCGGTGTGCCAGCAAAGCAAGCTTGGCACGCCTCACCATCACACGGTCCATGTCTCCGGCACCGGTAGGGGCGCGGAACAGGACTGGGTGGCACCCGCGGACGCAGGGTGCGCACTTTCTGCCACGCCTCGCGCATGCACTTCGGCGCCAGAACACCTGCTTGCCCCATCGCGTCCGGAAACTCCTCCAACGCCAACTGGAGCCACACGTGGTTGACATCCACGGGCCGTCCATTCCGCAACACAATCGGCCCCAACATGATCTCCTCATCACCACTCAAAAACTCCTCCATCCGCGCCACCGTCATCGGAACCCATTCCCCCGTGCAGTTGGGGAGGACAAACATTGAGTCCCCACCACTGAGCACAAGGGCCTCATCTGGTGCACTCACAACCTGAACTGGGCCGCCTGCCGCAGTCGCAAACCTGGTCGTGTAGCTGGAGGGCGGCTGCCCTCGGCACTGCTTGGCAAGGTGACCAGGTTTGCTGCAGCGGTAGCACACCTGCTGGTCCCGCGCAACACGAAGCGCGCGCTTCACACGCTTGAAATCATCTGCCAATTCGGCGGGGAACTCATCCCCCGTCTCAGCTGCCGCCGCAGCCTCATCAAACCGCTCATAAATCTCAATCTTCTCCTCCACTGGTGGTAAAATACTCTGGTCTGCCATACCGGGATTGTGCCTCAGCACGAAAGGGGCCCAAACGTCATAACCCTGTCACTGACAGGTTAGCCACTGCACATATATGTTGTTGAACAACCGAATGGTTCTCTCCTCAGGGATTCTCGACGAAGACAATAAGAGTCAACGCTAAGATATATGAGAAAGCATAATCAACACATGGGTGCAAACCCTCGCCTTTGGCGTGTTCAGAAAAGTGGTTCCGTAAGGCGGCAACACACACACAGCACTTCCCAAAGAAAACGAGAAACGCATGAAGGCAGGTCCGATTAAGGACCCACGCTCATGCGAATTCGCCTCAGAAAGAGGTGCTGTACAAGTGCCACGGCCAGGCGAAGTCACGCTGCTGCGCGACCGTAAAATCCATAAAAACGTATCAGGCCGTGATGTCCATCTCAATGCATGCTTGGCTAAAGCCATGCGAGATGGGGGTTCTCGACATGAGTGTGCGTGCTAAGGTTCGAACTTCACCTACTACGGTGTTGCCCGGCCAGAGCACCTAGCGAATCGTGGGTTACCAATCCAACGATCCCTCCCAACCAAGGGTAACACGCACAAACCATCGACCCATGTAAGCTCCACGTTCCCACACCGCAGTAGGTACTAGTAGAATGGTGCAAGTTCGCCACAACCCGGCCAGGGATGTAGTGGCTCATCAAGTCGGGGGAGCATGAACGCTCGACCCCAAGACTCGGTTGCTGAGTGCACACAGTAATCGGCTAAGTCACACAAAAGCCAGTCCAGTCCATTATCATCAATCCAAGGGCCCACCTACAGGTGGCTCCCAGGGCAAAGACAAACAAGACCAGTCCAGCAAGATAGTGAAAGCAATCGCTGAAGTGGTGCTCGGAAAAGCTATAAGACTGACGCGAGCTGTCAATGGATACTCTGTGGAAGTATCCATCAACAGCCGATCATCAGAAAAACAGCAGTTCCAAGACTAACGCCCTCGAAGAGGGCTCACACAGAACAATTCGTGAAGTGAATTAATCTGGTCTGCAGTTTTGGCCTCAGGTAAACGCAAAAACCTGTGAAAGACCGCAAATCCTCAGTTCCTAGACGGATAAGCTAAGCCTCTCATAAAATCACAC
>Ga0228709_1000122_pt1 | contig 11604 bp, 4 predicted proteins | sample McNCre217_Aug_MT_FD_181464 | JGI IMG/M metagenome (GOLD analysis project Ga0228709, IMG submission 181464) | Metatranscriptome of freshwater microbial communities from McNutts Creek, Athens, Georgia, United States - 29-17_Aug_MT (Metagenome... | ecosystem: Environmental > Aquatic > Freshwater >...
ATCGGAATAAGAAAATGATTGTTGTTTTTGTTTGAAAAATGAAATCGGAATAAGAAAATGATTATTTTGATTGAATTTGGTTAATTAATTTTTATAAATTTCACATTGAATTGATATGTGACCTGACCCACCACATAGCACACAGCTCAAAAATGTGCATTCTACAGTACGGTGTTTTGTACTATCGCAGAATTCGCATTTTCCAACTTTGATGATTTCTAAATGATTTGCTCCTGTATTGCTAGTGCCTTGCAGTAAATCAGCATCACGATGTTGTTTTGACAGTGCATATTTTGATTCATATGCACGTTTAAGAGTTTGTGAAACTTGGGTCTCCCCGCAATCAAAGCAGGAAGTTGGTAAGGGTTTGAGGATTGCAGCAGTTGTTGATTCTAACTGCTTGATGAAGACAAGAGGATGATGATAAATCAAATGAGACGTCAGACCTTCCTTGTTGTTGTGGACCTTGACTGATTGTTGACAAAGGTTACAGTATTTGTAATTAAAGATGTGAGACATGATCTTGATTACTATTGGAATTTTGTATTACGTGCTAAGAATACCAAGGTATAGATTAGCCTACCGATGCGTCTGCGAAAGCAGGACGTTTCGATCGAATAAAAGCACGCGGTATGGGCAATTGATCAGCACCTTGAGCCATAGGCAATGTTGATTGCGGTACGACAGTGTGCGTCATATTTGGTAAATTTGTTTGAAGCCACCGTTCATGTGGTAACAGAACAAGTGGATCAGTTTGACTACCCATATTATAAGTTTTCACCTGTGGTGGTCTCTCAACTTTAGCGCTTGTGGATAGATGTTTTGCAAACTCAGCTGGTGTACGCTTTATGTAAGAATCTGGAACAAATCCTTGTTTATTTGCAATGGCTGACGAATTATTGCGAGTGGAATAAATTGTAGGGGATGTATAAAAATTATTGCCACGGTAAGCTTGAATTTGAGGGAGTGATGAATTTTGGCGATTAAAATAAAGTGATGATGCAGGGAGACCGTCTTGAATCAATGAATTTTGCATGAAATTTTGTTGTTTTTGCCAATTCTCCTGTGCCAAATAATTTCCCAATAATGAGGATCCTAAAGACCCGACAACATTAGATACTCCTGCGACAGCTGTTGGGAGTGCCATTTATGTAATTTGGAATTTTCTTTTGTATAACGTCTTGCGTGCACATTTTGTTGTAGAGCGAGTTGCTGTTCCAAGGACGCCATTGGCATTGGATAACCATCATCAACTAAAGCAATTGTCTTAAAGATAATAGGACGACTAATAATTTTTGTTGTTCCTTGTGCGGAAGTGGTCATAAATCCTTCAAAGTAAGCTTTGTAATATCCTAAAGGCAAATTGGTTTCAGCATCAAAGAATTGTCCAAAGTAACATTGTCCTTCTACTTGTGGTGTTAATGCTAAAGAATTGACTTGGTAGTAGAATGCATGAATTAGAGGAGGAACATCTGCAGGTACAAATGGTGTTATTCCAAGGAATCCAATAATGGATTCTGGTGCAGGTCCTTTTGGTACAAAAGGTTTGGGATCATTAGCTGAAATTCCTGCTTCGTATAATCCATAACCGCCAAATGGTAATGATGTGTTATATGTTTCCTGCTCGTTTGTTGAATTTGCTCCATTAAAATGCCAATTGTTAGGTGAAGTAGTGTCCAAATGTGATGGCTTAAACACCTTACTCACTGTGATAGTTGAATCTGTGGTAATAAAAGGTTGGGTTGGATTTGTCAGCCTGAAATAGGTCCGTGGTATTGTACAATCATTAGCATCTACACTTAAGTGTGTGCTATCAGAATTAGTAGTAGCCATAGCTTTTCTTCCATTCATTGAAAAGCCAGGTAATGAATACAATGAACCATCTCCTTTTCTCACACCACCAGTAAATTTGATGGCTTCAGGCATAGCTGCTTTTTCAAATAAAATTAAGGAACTATAAAAGTCTCCTACTCCAATGCTAGAGTTTAAAGTAATTTTAAGCGATGGCAAACTTGCATTTGATGTACCAACAGATGGAATAATTTGTGCTAAGTGCATATCACGACAATTGATATATAGTTGAACAGTTACTGATGTAGAATTTGGTTGTGCTAGCAATTGATTCATAACAAAGATGATAAATGTTCCTCCAATATTTTCTTTTGAGAATGGTGCAGACGATTTACGATCAAATATATGGTACTTTTTGTCATTTTGGTCACCAGTTTTAATTTCAATGGTGTCTGTTTCTTTGACATCACACACTTCGTAAGGAAAGATAGTAAGATCCGTTACAGAGCGGTAATCATCAACATTCAAATTTGGTGGAATCCATGTCATGCCAAGTTTGCCCCCATAGAAGGCAGTCCCGACTAACGAAATTCTGTAATTGACAGATCCACCCCAAGTGTTGTAAAATTCTGTATACTTTTCAAAAAGTCCATATGTTTTAAGTGGTGAAATTGGTGCTTGGTAAAGAATAGTTCCTGGTTGCATTGTTGAACTCCATTGAAAATTTTCTACTGCAGCCCAGTGATTCTTAAAGAATTGAACTAATTCATCCATAGTGCCTCCTGTTGCTTGTTTTTGCAACCCCAGAGAAGGTGCTGAAGGAGCTTTTTCATTTCCAATTGGTTCTGGTTCTTTGGTTAATCCACTTTCAATAGTAGAAGAATTGAGCATTTTAAAAATTGATTTAGAAAAAGAATAATAAATCAAGATTAGAATGAGGTTTTGTATTACGTGAGGGGGAATTCATGAAATAAAAGAAAAGATGAATAGACCTTTCAGTCCAAAAACAATATGAGTAAATCTTGTATGTTTACAGGACATATCCATTAGGGATAGCCCATCGTGTGAGTGTGTTACGTTTCAGGACTAGTAACCACCGTAGTAGTACTCTTCCTGTCCAAGATACTTTTCCCGTCCAGCCTGCCATGTTTTATTAAACGTTCTGTCCGATGTTCCCCACATAGCTTGTTCCACTCTGTTTGAAATATTTAGCAGAATAGCTTGTGGCAATCCAATTGGTTCTCCCTTATAGTTTCTATAGATACCATCTTGTTCATCATATAGCATCAGGAGATCCACTTCGTTGTCAAAATTATCAGGTGCAGAAATTTTAATTTCTCCTTTTTCAGCTTTGGTAAAGGCAGTACTTCCATAATAACGTGCAGCTAAAATCCGTTCACGTGGTGGTTTTGGTATTTGTTCCCTGCCATGCTCCAATAGTACTTTGTTGATCCTGTCGTATTCTCGATTGTAAACTTCTTCTGGATACATGCATAATTCATAAGCTAGTCCTTCAAGAGTTTCTTCATATTTATCCCCAATGATAGGTTCGCTACCACGTTTATACTTATGACGAGACCCTTTTGTAAAAGCCATGATTTTTCCAATTGATGTTGTTTGTAATCTTCCAATGATATATTCTCCTTCTTTAACAAAATTCCGCTTGAGAAAATCCATATCAATTACTTCAGTATCAGGGCAATCTGTTGATTCTTTATCTGCAGGTGTAATAACCATTCCGAGATCTTCAAGCATAACTTGTTGCACACTTTTGAAGTTGAAATAGTTTTTAACGATGTCAGTAGTTGTCACAATATTATCGTCGCCGTAGCATGCCATTTGTACATGTGATGAAAACAGACCATTGAATCCGTGTTTCTCCATGATTTTATAATAAGCATATCGAAATATGATCATGTTCACAATACAATTGTCGATTGATGTTCCACATTGTCCTGAAGGATTTCCATTTGGTGCTTTAATTACGACATTTCTAACAAGTACATTAGGGCCAGCAATGTGTTTGTACAGTCCGGTTCTAATATCGTCATCTTCGGGTTTCCAATTTTTGTCAAATATTTTGTAGAGTGAATTGTAAATTTCACAAACAGCTTCCATGATTTCTTTTGGTATTGATCCATCAAAATTTTTATAATCAGCGTAAAATCCAGAATTGCCAATTTTGTGCATGAAATGAAACAGTTCCTTGAATTCACAAGAACCTGGATCAATTCCTACTTTTGCTGAATGTTTATTTCTAGAGTTTATGATAGCTTGATAAACAGCCAAGAAATATTGTCGTTGTAAAATTGTTAAATGTAGAGGTGCAGCCAAAAATACACGTGTTGCTCCAGTTGAGATTTTTGAGGGTTTTAAAACTTCATCTTTTAATGTAGCCGTAAATGTTGTCCTGGTTAACTTTCCTCTAGATGATTGTTGTTTAAGATTGCTCATTGCATCCAAGAGATGTTGTCCATATTCATCTTTTTTCACTTCCAATATTCCATCACTATTGCGTGCAAGATACTTGTTCTTGGTACCCCAGAGAGTCCAGGGAAAACCAGGAGAAGTATCCATCGGCAAAGATCCAGATCCGTCTATTTGTGTTGATCCATTTAATGCTTCTGGTATTGTTAGGACTTTAAAGACATCTCGAAAATTCATATTTGCTTGTAAATAGGTTTTGACTTCTTCAACGACAGATCGTAGTAATACTAAATCAATTTTGCGTGGGCGTGGTTCTGTAAATTTTACCATACCTTCAGATAAGATGTGAAACGGCACTTGTTCTGTTTCCAACCTTTCATCAAATCCATCAAGTACAGCTGGTTCAAAATTGCATGGAAAGTCGGGGGAAGCTAAAAGTGAGTGATGATAGACAGTTTGTGAGTTTTGCACTACAGATACAGGTTTAATTTGATCACCTTTTATCACGACAGGAATTCCTAGTGGTTCGCAGTGAGGGAATTTCTTCTTTGTTGCATTAAATTCCGTTCTATTCATATCGTCTACATTATATAGTGTTAAATTTGCAGCTTGCTGTTCATAGTGATCTTCTTTGTGACAATGGTTAAGATCCTCAATAAAAATGGGTGCCATTAGACAAGCAGTTTGACTACCTGCACAATGGATTCCGAGAATCTTTTTCTTCAATTTTGAGTTGAAACTAAAATAACATGATCCACAATTTCCTTTTTCAGTTACTCCAGTGGTGTCAGTACAATATGTATTCGTGGTCCTTACAGTCCATTTATGTACGTCCCCAAAGGGCTTCATTGTTGTTTGAGCATCAGCTGTTCCAAATGTGTAGAAAACGTGAGAGCGCTTAGGAACTGCCAATATAACAGGTGCTTTTTCAAGTGGTGCTTCTTCTTTTGATCTCATTTGATGTGTAATTGTGGGAAATTGCGCACAGGTTTTATCAACAATTTCGAAATAGGTTACATCACGGGTGGGTACGCGATAAAGGGACCTTACTTCGTATCGTCCATGTTTTGAAATCACATAAGTAGAACTATCATTCTCAAATACATGAGAGACAGTTACACCCAAATGACCTTTGAGCATTAAACCTATACATGTGATCATGTTTCCATCACTTGTTATTGTTGAAACGGTTACATAATTAGTAATAACAGAATCGATAACTGAAAGACAGCCAGGATCTGCACTACCTTCAGATGCAAAGAATTCATCAATAGTTGATTCTTGTTCATGGTATACTTCAATTGTATCATGTGGATAAGATGCTGGTAGTAAACAATCTGCAAGTTCAGTTTCTTCAATATCGTGTTCAATTTGTGCCGTAAGTGGAATTGGTTTGCCATTTCCAAGTGTTCTGACATAATCCATAACGTTAACTAAACCCATTTGATCTGCTTTCGCTTTAATGTAAGGTATAGGTCCATGTTGCTTTACATAATCAATGATTTCTTTAAATGTTTCTGCATATTCAACTCGCATAAAATTCCTGCCATATCCTGATCGGTATTCATCAGCAATATTTACTTTTGGAAGGCTGCGTGGATATTTAATACAATCTTGTGTCATTGTGTCATCTTTCTTTTTGTTGGATTGAGTTCCATCGCCTGAATCAACAATGTTTGCATTTTGCTTTCGATTTGGAATTACCATTGGTGGAGTTTTCTTTATTTTCTTTTGGCCACGTGCTTCTTCATCATCAGTAAGAACTTTACTTTTCTTTTGGTAATGACTTGTTCCATCACTAGAACTAATTCTGGATGCTTTGTCTGTATCATCAATTATTTTCTTCTTCTTAGCTCCACGTGCTTCTTCTTCATTTTCTTCTTCAGGAGCACCAGTGTACATACGCCAAGCAATAGTGCCAAGAGCAAGTACAATGATACCACAGCACATGAGTGTTTTGATGATTTCAATAAGTTGTACGAGTGCGACAATTGTTCTGAAATTAAATATTGGGCGCAGAATATCACAAAATTTCCGTAATATTCTAGTAAAGATTTGTCCAAACTGCGTGTTCTGGCAATAAGCGATCCAAACTTTACATAAACGAAACCCTTTTCCAATACTAGACCAGAAGTTCCTCAACATGTCCGTATCAGGTACCATAAAAGTACGATGGATATTTTCACGTTGCATTGGAAAGAAAGGATATATAATAAGACCAGGTGCTACTCGTTGAATTGCAGGAAGACCTTCATCTAAATGAAGTCTATAATATTCAGGATTGTAATTTGGTTGTCGTTCATTATTTAATACGTTCATAGCTAAATTATACGTTGTATTGAGAGGGCTTGTTTCCGGTATTGCGTCGTATCCCAATGCTGCTTCTTCTATTGGATTAACAGGGATGATATTATCACCACCACGCAATCTTTGATAAGTGTTTCTGTTGATTGTGTTGATTGTATTTGACGTTAAATTTGTTAGATTATTTATGTTTTCAGTCACGTGTAATCGTTCATCAATTGAATTAATTGTATTCACTGCTAAAGTAGATGCATTTGTCAGGCGTTCTGTGATATGCAAATGTTCATTTATGCGAGTGACTACATGTCGTAAGTTTCTTCGTTGATTACGTATTTGTGGTAGAACTAATTCTTGAAAATTTTGGTATTGTTGAAAGGTTCTGTCTAGAGTCTGTTCAATAAATTGAGTTGTTCTAGCAAATGCCTCAGATTCAGTCAAGTTTTCAAAATTTCTCCTAATTATGGGAGTCATAAATCGACCAATCCGAATAAGAGCAGTTGCAAGAAGTGCTATTGGGCGTGTTCTCCAATAGTCCATACGAAGATACATGATACTAATTGTGTTCGTTGTATATTCATAAATATAAGCAACCCGTCCATTAAAATAATAGGCTAAATTGCGTCTTCTTGTGTATTCTTGTATTGCAGTTCTAAAAACTTCTTCATGTACTTCTGCTTCTGTTTGGTTTGGCTGTCTAAATACTAAGTGTTCGACATGACCAGCTACAATTGCTCGAATCTCATCTCGCGCTGCTATTTCCGGAGTGTAGAGAGCTATATTGGCTGTTTTGAACCATTCAGATTTAAATTTACGACATTTGTCTTTTTCTTCAACTTCCAAATTTCTACGACGTGGTGCTGGAACAGGACACAATGCAGTTTTCTTTATTTTGAGAGCAACTTCATTATCAAGTAATTGTTTTTGTTGTGGTTCTAATTGGATTGGTTCAGGGACATATGAATTATCATGGTCAAATTTTTCAATTTCTTCTTCTTTGTGTTGAGCAATTTCTTCTGGTGTTTGTGATGTCGTTGCTTGTTGTTCTTCTTGAGTTTCTTCTCCTTCTTCAACTAACACAGGTTCACTATTACAAATAATCACATCAGGGTCACGACGAGAAACGGTGAAAGCTGTTCTAGTCCCAACAATAACATGATCATATGGTATAAATTGTCCTGCTGATAGAAGTTGATAACCTTCTGGGCATGGATCCAATAAATGGCCAACACTTGATATTACATCACGCACTATTGTTCCTTTTGGATATATATCAGTATGACGAGTACCATCAGGCAATGTAACACGTATTTCAATACCCGCTGGTTCAATGCGAAATTTGTTCATATCCAGGTAGTGTTCTCTGGAATATTCACCATTAGGATATACCTTCTTTTCATTGATAAGTGCTGTAAGATGATATAATTCAGTTTTTCCTTTGCACATCTGTTTGAAGAGGCGTTGGAGTGAAAATTCAGGTGTCCAAATTGTTATGTTCCAACCTGTTTCATCAAAATATTCAATTATGACTTTTTCTTCAGGTTTTTGTGCAAGGTGAAAATCAGTGTGTGTTTCAAAGTAGTGTAAATCTTGCTTTTCTTCGTGATCCACTGGAACTACTTTGTCCATGTAAGTGCATGAAAATGTTCCTTGTGCTTCTTTGTCAAATGTTTGGATTGATTTTAAAATTTCCATTGTTGTAATTCCTTCATAATAATCAGCACAAAGTCGGAGTTTCTTTGCAAAATAAATAATTTGGAATGGGACTTCTTCTTCTTCAGATTCATGTTTTATTCCTTCTTTATCAGCAATTGTCTTTCTTAGGTTGGCAACTTCTTCTTCAATATCAATTCCAAGATTCTGTGCATCATCATATGAATTCACATAGGCGGATGACAGGGCTTCTGATATAAGTGCATTATTTTGTCGTGCAATGTTAATAAGGTCCATTATTCTCATATGTTTTTCCACAATATTTAATGAACGTATTTCTTCAAGAACTTGTATTTCATTATCCATTCCCGTTTCAGAAATATGTAGAGGAGCAGCTAGGTCATCATCACTTGACGTTAATTCACTTGACGGGACGCTGTCTGACATTTCATATTCTGGCATTTCTTGATCTCTTGAAAATTGTATTATTATTGGTTGTGGGTGAATGTTTCTTAATTGAGTCTTATAGGGCAATTGAACTCCATTAATTTTATAACAAATGTCACACTCAATAGAATAATATTCCAGATATTTGTCTAGAACTAAACCGACATAAGTTGTTGGTGGATAAGGTGCTGTGTAATCTTCACATATTCCATCATCATCGATTACAGTCACTTTAATTTGATTTCGAGATTTGCCTTGGCGTTCATATTGTTCATTTCTTAATCCGTAAAAGTGCAAAGGAAGTCGTGTTTCTGGATTCACTTGTACTCCTTTACGAATTAACAATTGTTGGAAAAAGTTGCAGACATATTCATTACATTGTTGGTGTTGTCCTGCAAAACGGTGATAAAGCGTAGGATGAAATCTACATGGAAACGATGCTGGGGCGATAGCGAAACGGCGAACCTTTCCGAAACCTACACAGAACGTTTGTTGGGCTAAACCACTATTTACAGTCACATAAAGAGAAGCCATTTTAAATATTTGATTCAATGATAGCAACCTATCATTTAAATTTTCAGCAATGACATTTTGTTTACGCACAAAATTTTTAAGATGATTTTCGTCAACAAAGCTGATTTCCTTTTCACAAGCAAATGGTAATTCACCACCTGCAACAAATTCTTCCAGATCATGTATTCTATTGTTGCATATTAAAGTTTGAGTTTCACATCCAGTGCATAATTTTGATCGACATCCAATCAATCCTCGATGATCATCGTCATTGTCACATTGATAACATTCCGTTTGAAAATCTTGGCGACGTGCAACAACTACGTTTGTATTAATTCGTGAATTGCATGAATTTGCTTGAATATTAATTTGATTGAAAGTTTGTGTTGGATTTCTTCGTTGAATGTCCGAAGTAGTCTGGACAATTTGTGCCTTGGCAAGATCGACGTGGTGATTGTACATTAAATAAGCTTCCTCTGCAATTTTGGCTAAGGTAGCTTTTCCTTTTGCTCCAGTGGCTTGACATTTTTCATGATTGTTTTTAAGATATGTTGTGTAGGTAAATTCCTCCATTCGTCGGTCAACAAATGTATCACTTTTAATTTTGTTTTCACAATCAATTATTATGTGTCTTCTTCTATTAAAGGCACTTGGTAGAACAGCATAGCCACCACTATCACTTAGTCCTTGGAAATTTGAAGTAACGATATAATATTTTGAGACAAAACGCATTCCTTTGTCAGGTAGAGCTGCTTTATTAACAATCATCGGTAATGGCGATATGAAATTTAAAAACATGTTCAAGTCTTTGCATTCTCCTTGTAACTTATCATCATCAAAAACAATATCTTGCTGATTGTAACCATCGAAATGTTCACAACCTGTGGGAAAAGCTACTGATGATAATTCTGTTCCATGATATTCATTCAGAAGACGTGCAAATTGTGGTGCTAAACTCGATTTTCCAGTTCCAGTAGGACCCCAAAACCAGATACAAACAGGTTCAACAACATTACTTGATGTAGTGTGATATTGATTAATAATTGTCATGACATCTGCAACAACAGCACGATATGAAGAATAAAGAGGAGCACATTCGCGTCCGTGATCTTTCAATACTTTAAGAACCTCATCATCATATCGAGACATTTTAAGGCGAAAGACTTCTACACCACCTGCTTTAAGTATTTCCGCAGGAGTGTCAATTAATAATTGGTTGTGGATTGTAGTCATTTCAGCAATAATTCTTTGCATTGTTTTGAAAGAGGCAGCAACTAAGGCATCAGCTGGAATAAGTGGACCCATCGATAAAGCGGACGAGATTGCACCAGCAAAATGTTCACCCATATCCTTAGCATAAACCATAACTTCAGTTGTATTTCTAAGATCCTTCGCACGTGATGCTAAGAAATCAGAAAATTTACACCTAAAGAAAGAGTCCAAATAAAGAGTACAGAAACCAAACATAATGCATGTTCCATAAGCAATTTGAGGAGAATATTTTTCTAATGGTAAACGATTTTCCATATTCAACCATTGTTGTAATTTATTTGAAAGATTAAATAATACACCAGAGTCAGCACTAAATATTCCAGGCGTTAGACTACTGGGTTGGGCTTGACGTTCATATTTTGTAAAAGGAAATTTATTTGTTAAAACACCAGGATAACGTTTTTGTAATTTCTTGTATTCCTTTTTCATATATAAATAGGAAGATTTAGATTGAGGATGTAAACCAGGAGCAACTTGAGATCCAAGGATTTGAGTAATTTTAATGACAATTTCCAAGAATCCTGAAGGGCTAAGTGACAGTGCGCCATTCATCTCCATAATAGTGACAAGGAGTTCCCAGGTTTTAAGACGACCTTGCAACCATGCACGGATAGTAATAACAGTAGTTGCAATATTGGCTCTTTTAAGAATATTATAAATTATGTCCATAAATCCTTCTGTTTTAACATTATTGGTGGATACTGGCACAGATAAAATTCTAAATAATATTGTGGTGAAGCCAGCTTTAATAAAATTAGGAGTCCACTTCCAAATAACATAAATTTTGACCATATGAGCGATGCGAGTGTAACCATCGATGGTCAATAAAGTGATACCATAAATAATAGTTGAAATGGTACACAAAAATAAATAAATCATCGCAAAGAAAAACGTCCACGAAACAATTGGAGTAGATAGTAAAACGATGATAAAGAGGGCAAATAATTGTACCGTAGTAACAATTAGTATATAAATGCGAGCCCCTTGTGTTTCAATAAATTCAGTAATTTCATCGTCAGAAATAAGTGGTGTTGCGACGCGAATTACTTGATATAAAATATAGAACAACTTAACAAGAGTTGTTGATATAAAGATTGGGATTCTATCAATACCAATCATATTGAAATTGTTGTGGTAGAAAATTTGGTTGTAAAGCTTAGTTTTTGAGATAACTTTCAACGAAAGAAACGTAACTTAAAA
>Ga0228709_1000124_pt1 | contig 11558 bp, 8 predicted proteins | sample McNCre217_Aug_MT_FD_181464 | JGI IMG/M metagenome (GOLD analysis project Ga0228709, IMG submission 181464) | Metatranscriptome of freshwater microbial communities from McNutts Creek, Athens, Georgia, United States - 29-17_Aug_MT (Metagenome... | ecosystem: Environmental > Aquatic > Freshwater >...
CGGTGTTTCACCATTACCGCCAGCTGATCGCGCTGCGCAAGCAATACCCGGTGCTGGTGCACGGCCGCTACGAACTGCTGCTGCCCGACCATCCGCATGTGTTCGCGTATCTGCGCGACGACGGTGTTCACCGCGTGCTGGTGTTGTGCAACTTCAGTGGGCAGACACAGTATTTGCCCTGTTCACAACTGCCAGATCTGAAGGGGTCTATTGCGCTGATAAGTAATCTGCCTGATTTGGCTTGGTCTGATTCTCAGAACCAACTTCAGCCATGGGAGGCGAGTGCATATTGCCTGGCGACCTGGCCGACACCCGTTGAGGATTGAAAGGAGATCAAGCCGCCTTGGACATCAAGGCCTTGAGCCCTTGCAATTGCGGCGCCACCATGGGCACGGTGAGCATGGTGCTGGACACGGCCATTAGGAGCAGGGCGGTGAAGGTTTCGTGGGTGATGATCTGTTTGTCCAGCAAGATGTTGGCAAAGATGATCATGATCAGGGCCTTGGTCTGCAGCAGCCAGCCGATGATGCTGGCTTCGCCTGCAGGCCAATTCAGGATGCGTCCGGCCAAACGAATGCCCAGCAATTTGCCAGAGACTGAAGCGACCAGGAGCAAGGCTGCAACACCAAAAACGGCCACGCCGCCCACGTCCCAGTTGGTGCGCAGGCCGGTGGACAAGAAAAACACCGGCATCAGCACCAGCAGGACATGGTGGCGCAGCAAGTCCATTTTTTCCTGATCAAACCAGTCGCTGTCCATCACAGCGCCGGCCAGAAAAGCGCCGACCATGAAATGCAATCCAGCCCAGTCCGCGCCAAAGGCGACCACGGCCAGCCAGATCAGGGCCACATACCAGCGGTCGCGTTCTTGCAGCCGCCGCATGCCTTTGCGGAAAAAGACGCAGACCAGCGTGAATGCCAGCAAAAAGACGACTTGTCGGCCCACGCGGTCCCAGTCCATGAGGATCAGTGCCAGCACGCCCCAGATGGCAATGTCGTCCAGGCTCGCATAGCGCAAGATGCGTTGGCCCAGTGGCTGGCGCAGGATGTCGAGTTTTTCCATCAGCAAGATCAAGATGGGCAGTGCCGTGACCGCGCAGGCCATGCCGACGCCCAGCACAAACTGCCAACTCAAGGCTTTGGGGCCCATCCAGCTTGTTCCGTTCAAGAGTAAAAGTGCAGCTGCGCAACCGAACAGCAGGGGCGTGCCCAGTGCCAAGCCTGCCGTGATACTGCTTTCACGGCGATGGGCCCAGGCTTTGCTCAAGTCCAACTCAATGCCTGCGATCATGACAAACAGCATGACGGCCCACCAGGCAATGCCATTGAGCGATTGGATGACTGGGGCGGAAAAAACGAATTGGTAGTACTCGGGAAACGCCTTGCCCAAGATCCCTGGCCCGAGCAAGATGCCCGTGAGGATTTGAACCACCACCAGCGGCGCGTAATAGTCGGTTTTGCCCAGACGCCAGATCAGGTAAGGCACAGTGAAGATGATCGCCATGGCGATCAGAAATATCTCGGTGGTGTTCATGGTGGTGTCGTGGTGGTGCCGCATGAGCTGCGGATGATCAATTTGGCTTGCACCTGTGGCCGCGTTTCAGTGGGTGTCACCTGGCCGTTGAACTGATCGATCAGCAGTTTCAAAGCAGTTTGGGCCTGCCCGATAGGGTCGGATTTCATGGTGGTCAAAGGGGGGGACGCAAAAGCTGCAATGGGAATGTCGTCATAGCCCACGATGGCCACGTCTTCGGGCACGCGCAGTTGAGCTTCGCGTAAGGCACGAATGGCACCGAAGGCAATGGTGTCATTGCCTGCAAACAGGGCGCTGAATTTCACCCCGCGTGCCAGCAGGCGTCGCGTTGCCTCGTAGCCGCTTTGAGCGCTGATATCTGCGTACTCCACCAGCGCTGGATCGGGCGCGTGTCCTGCCTCTGTAAGTGCTGCGCGCCAACCGATTTCTCGTTCATGCACAGAGTCGAATTCGGGCTGCGCGAAACTGACATAGGCGATTTTTTTGTGCCCCAAATTTAGCAAGTGTTGGACGGCAGTTTTGGCGGACAAGTAGGTGTCACTGGGTACGGTGAAGAAACCAGGAAGATCATCGGGGCGTGAGGTCAAGACCACGAGAGGTATGCCAGCCTGTGCAATGTGTTCCAGGTGGCGCTGTTCCGATATGCGGGGGTTGGCCACAATCAAACCATCGATGCTGCGTTCACGCACCAGATTCATGAAGCTGCCGGGTTCGCGACCTTCTTCATCGGTGGATTCGATCAGCATCTTAAGGGCTTGGTGGTGGCACGCTTCATTGAGTGTCGCGACCAGTTGTGCCAAAAAAGAATCCACATACAGATGCGATGCCTTGGGGATTACCAAAGCCACTGTGCCCGTAGAGCCGCTCGCCAGACTGCGTGCTGCGGCATTGGGTTGGTAACCCATCTCGCGTGCGACAGATAGCACCTTCGCGCGGGTGCTTTCGCTGATGCCCTGGTTGCGCACACCATTGAGCACAAATGACACAGTTGTCCTGGATACACCTGCTTTAAGTGCCACTTGAGCACTGGTGGGGGGGCGTGATCGAGCGGTGGTCATGACGGTCATGTGTTTCGTGGAACGTAGCTTTGAAAATAATAACACGCGTTAGATTTTTCCAATATTTGCTTTGTTTTGGAAATATATAGACCCCAAAAAGCTGAATTTAGAGCTGTTTGGCGATTGATGTCTTTCTTATTTAAGGGTTTTTACCAATTAAAAACTAACCCGTGTTAGTTTTTAATTAAACATCTTTTCTCTGTGTCTGCCGTCGTCGAGGCTTTGAGTCATGTTGGGTCTTTGTTTGTGTTCGTTTTCAAGAGCCTCCACGGTGATGGTTAAGAGTGGCTCGCCGTTTTTTTGTGCCATGCAATGGATCTGAAGATGGAAAAGTGGAACTTGGATCCCACCACAGATGTTCTGTATCGGGAAGATCGGGAGATCATCCGATTGGACAGGGGTTGGGGCTGTCAGGCAGACGTTTTGGGGTTCGGTGCTTTTTTGACCCCTCCAATGGCAGAGCCTGCGGCATACCAGGAGCACTTGCTGGGGAAAGTAGCAGCGATGGAGAGGTTTACAAGCCTTTATCGTTTCTCTCCTTTCTGGACGCGTCCAGCAGTTGGCGGAAGTGAAAAAGACGTCCAGCAAGAAACTTTGTGGTTGCTGTCTCAAACGACATCGGGATACTTCATATTGCTGGTGCCTTTGCTTGACAAGGTCACGCGGTATTCAATGCGTGCCCAAGACAAAGCCTTGATGGTCGTTGCCGAAACAGGAGACCCTTCTGTGCCATGTGGTCATGGTCCGGCTGTGTTTGTGGCTTGCGGCAATGATCCCTATGCACTTTTGTCGGATGCGGCGCGTTCAATCACTCAACATTTGGGTGTTGGGAGAAGGCGTGAAGACAAAGCATTGCCGGGTGGAATCGATGATTTCGGCTGGTGCACATGGGATGCCTTTTACAAAGAAGTCACACCTGAAAAAGTGTTGCAAAGTCTTGAAGGTTTTCGGCAAGCGGGCGTATCTCCACGCTGGATGATTCTGGATGATGGATGGCAAAGTTGGCAAAGTAGTCCTTCCGGAGAAGATCTGTTGGCCAGCATGGCGGCCAATGATTGCTTTAGCGGGAATCTGTCTGAACTGATCGGTACTGCCAAGAAGAAATATGGCATCCGGCACTTCATGGTTTGGCATGCGCTGCTGGGTTACTGGGGTGGTTTATCGCCCGAATCATTCGCGGAATATGGTGTTCGCATGGTGCCGCGTCAATTTGGTCCTGGCGTGCTGGCTCACGAGCCGAGGTGGAATGTTCATCCTTGGGGGGCGCAGCAAGGTGTTCCTGCCGCCGAGGAATTCGGTCACTTTTACACAGACTGGCATTCGGCCTTGGCCGCCCAAGGTGTGGATGGCGTCAAGGTTGATGCACAGGCGATGCTTGAATCGGTATCGGCGGGTCAAGGTGGGCGTGTGGTGATGACCAAAGCCAGCAAAGCCGCGCTGGAAGCTTCAGTGGGTGAGCATTTTGATGGGCGACTGATCAATTGCATGTCTTGTGGATCGGAGGGGACTTATCTCAGCCACGACAGTGTCGTGATGCGCACCTCGGATGATTTTTTTCCACAGCGACCAGACAGTCACGGCTTGCATTTGTTCACCAATGCGGTGGCAGGGTTGTGGTGGGGCGAGTTCATGCTACCCGACTGGGACATGTTTCATTCATCACATTCACATGGATCATTTCATGCAGTCGCACGGGCTGTGTCCGGTGGCCCGGTGTACGTTTCTGATGGCATTGGCATGCATGATGCTGCGGTGCTCAAAAAACTGGTGCTATCGGATGGATCGGTGCTGCGTGCAGATTTTCCGGGCCGTCCTAGCCCAGATGTCCTCATGGTCGATCCGACCCGGGACGCAGTGCTGCTCAAGGTGTTCAACCAAAATCAAGTGAGTGGTGTTGTGGCATTGTTTCACGCCGGACAAGGGCAGAAGCGGTTGGTTTCGCATGTGTCGTTGGCAGATGTCCCTGTGCTGCCAACGGCGCCGGCCTATGTGGCGTGGGCTCATCAGCTCGATCGGCTTTGGCTGTGTGATCAGGAGCCATCGGTTCCGATTGAGCTTGGCCCAGCTCAATGGGAGATCGTGTCTTTCGCCCCGATCGAACACGGTGTGGCGGTTCTTGGCTTGGCCGACAAATACAACAGCACGGGGGCAGTGGTGTCTCGTCACTGGTTTGGTGCAACGTATGAAGTGCTGCTGCGTGATGGTGGTGAATTCCTCGCATGGGCTTGGCAGAAACCTGTGGAACTGTTGTGTGAGGGCATGCGAATCCCCTATGCCTACGATGAGCAGACAGGCCGATTGCAGTGTCACCTGCCCACTGGTGGCCAACGGAAAGTGCGGCTGTCGTGGTGACAACTTCATGGCGGCATTATTGGTATACGTCCTTCATTTATTACGCGTTCCGTTCAGTGTTGCGCAGACAAGCTGTTTGGCTCGGTCCTTTTTTTAATAACCAGAAATCGATGACATGACACAAGAAAGATTCCCTGAATACCTGAGCCTGAGTGGTCAAAACACCAGCCTGGTGCTGGAACTGCCAGAGGGCGAAGCACCCATTTGGCGCTATTGGGGCCCCAAACTTCGAGACGAGGCTCCCCATGGCTTGCGCGAGTCTCGTCCCTTGCCTTCGTTCATGCTCGACTTCGATCAGCCGCTGACATTGGCCCCCAGTTTTGGTGTGGGCTGGTTCGGCCAAAGCGCTTTGCTGGCGCATCGCCAAGGTCAAGCGTTTGCGCAGGCCTTCACGCAGTGCGATGTGCATTGGGTTGTGCCAGCGCAGTCGGTGCGGGTGGTGCTGACCGATCCGATGGCGGCCATCGAGCTGACGGTGCATCTGAGCATGGACATCATGAGCGATGTGCTGACCATGAAGAGCAGCTTGCGCAATGTGGGCGATACAGCGCTCGATGTGCAGTGGCTTGCCGCAGGTACATTGCTGTTGCCTGCGCAGGCGCAGAGCGTGCGATCCTATGCGGGCCAGCACAACCATGAGTTTTTGCTGCAGACCGACAAACTCTCGCGCAGCATCTGGCGACGCGAAAGCCGACGCGGACGCACGTCGCACGATTGCTTTCCGGGGGCGGTGGTCACCACGGAGGGCACTACGGAAAGTTCGGGCTTGGTCTACGGCGCCCATCTGGCTTGGTCGGGCAACCACCAGCAAACCATCGAGTGGCTGCACGACGCACAGTACCAGTGGCAGTTGGGCGAGTGGCTGGCGCCGGGTGAAGGTCGGCTCGCAGCAGGTGCCTCCTTGCAAACACCCGAAGTGGTGGCCAGTTGTTCGACAAGAGGCCTCAATGGACTGGCGGCCAATTTCCATGCCGAGCTGCGTCAGCGCCTGAATTGGCCGGGCGGCCAGATGCGCCCAAGGCCCGTGCACCTGAACACATGGGAGGGTTTTTACTTCGATGTGTACCCTGACAAAGTCAAGGAGCTGGCCACGGCGGCTGCCGCAGTGGGCGTGGAGCGTTTTGTGCTCGATGACGGCTGGTTCCACGGCCGTCACCATGACCGCGCCGCACTGGGTGACTGGTGGCCCGATGCAAGCAAGTTTCCGCAAGGACTGGGCGATCTCGTCGCACATGTCAATGCTTTGGGCATGGAGTTCGGTTTGTGGTTCGAGCCTGAAATGATCAACCCCGACAGCGACCTGTACCGGGCGCACCCGGATTGGGCGTTGCAATTGGCGGGACGTCCTTTGATCACGGCGCGCAATCAGCTGGTGTTGGACATTTCGCGTCCAGAAGTGAGCGACTACCTGTTTGCCAAAATCGATGCACTGCTGTCGGCTCAACCGATCCGCTACATCAAGTGGGATCACAACCGTGATCTGACGACCGCGGGTTTGCACGACGGCACAGCCGGTTACCGGGCGCAGGTGCACGCGGCTTACGCGCTGTTTGCGCGCATCCGTGCAGCGCACCCTTAGGTGGAGATCGAAAGTTGCTCAGGTGGGGGCGGGCGCATCGACTTTGGCGTCCTGCGGCATACCCACCGCGTCTGGACCAGCGATTGCATCGATGCGATGTCGCGTGTAGACATTCAGCGTGGCTTTTTGCAGTTCTTCCCGCCCGAGATCATGGGCGCGCACGTGGGCAGTGCAAGGGCGCACACCACGGGCCGCACCCAGAGCATGGCGTTTCGCGCAGCCGTGGCCTTGCCGGGGCATTTGGGCGTGGAGCTGGACGCCCGCGTGCTCAGCGATGCCGATGCCGCCGAACTCAAGGCATGGATCCAGATGTACAAGGATTTGCGCGACCGCCTGCACCATGGCTCGGTCTGGCAGGGGCGCATAGACGACGGGATCGTCTGGCAGGCCCATGGCGATGTGGATGTGGCGGATGTGGCCACCGATGTGCTGCTGCTGGTGTACCGCACCCAGCCCACCAACCACCGTTACACGCCCCGATTGCCTCTGCCCATGCTCGACGCCCAGGCCCACTACCGCGTGAAGCAGATCGTGCCTGCAGGCACGGTGCTGCCTAGCGGGGCGCACAACACGGCCCCATTTTTTGACGCCCTGAACACGGCGGATGGCGTGGTGCTGGACGGCGGCTGGTTGCGTCACGCAGGCCTGCCCTTGCCACGGGCGCAAGCCGAGACCGCTTTCATCGTCAGACTGACACGGGTTTGAGGGGGGGCATGAACATTCTGGTGACCGGTGGTGCTGGCTACATTGGCAGCATCACCTGCGTGCAACTGATCGCCGCAGGCTTTCGCCCGGTGATCCTCGATTCGCTGGTCAATGCAAAGGCCGCCGTGCTGGACCGCATTGAACAGGTCAGTGGGCATCGCCCGGACTTCATTGAGGCCGATGTGCGCGATCGCTCGCGTGTGTTGCAAGTGCTGCGTGAGCACGCCATCGATGCGGTGATCCACTTTGCAGGTCTCAAGGCGGTGGGGGAATCTGTGGCCCAACCCTTGCGCTACTACGACAACAATGTGCAGGGTTCGCTGGTGCTGATCGACGCCATGCGCGAAGCGGGTGTCAAGACGCTGGTGTTCAGTTCCTCGGCCACTGTGTATGCCGAAACGCAGGACATGCCCTTGCGCGAAGGTTCACCCACAGGGGCGACCAATCCATATGGCAGAAGCAAGTTGATGGTCGAGCAGATGCTTGCCGATGTGGTGGCCTCGGACCCTTCTTGGTCCATGACGGCCTTGCGCTATTTCAACCCGGTGGGGGCGCACCCCAGTGGGCTCATGGGTGAGGATCCGCAAGGGGTTCCCAACAACCTCATGCCTTTCATCGCTCAGGTGGCGGTGGGGCGCAGGCCGAGTTTGCGCATCTTTGGGCGGGACTATCCAACGCCTGATGGAACAGGTGTGCGCGATTACATCCATGTGATGGATTTGGCCGATGGCCATATGGCCGCGTTGCGCCATGCACATGAGCGGGCAGGGCACCATGTGTTCAACCTGGGCTCCGGACAAGGGCACAGCGTTTTGGACATGCTGGCCGCCTTTGGCCAGGCTTGCGGTCATGCACTGCCCCACGAGTTTGTGCCACGCCGTGCGGGCGATTTGGCGGCTTTCTGGGCCGATCCCGCTTTGGCCGAAAAGGTCTTGGGCTGGCGCGTACAACGCTCTTTGCAAACCATGTGTTCTGACACTTGGCATTGGCAATCCAAAAATCCCAAAGGGTACGACGCATGAACCAGTCAACATTTGATATCGCAGATCATTCTCACCGCCGTCGCAACCCTTTGACGGGCCAATGGGTTCTGGTTTCGCCGCATCGTTCCAAGCGCCCTTGGCAAGGGCAGCAAGAGGAAATTCAGTCGGTGTCCCTGCCGCGCTACGAGCCAACTTGCTATTTGTGCGCGGGCAATACCCGTGTGAGTGGGGATGTGAATCCAGCCTATACCGGCACGTATGTGTTCACCAATGACCATGCCGCTTTGATGCCCGATGTGCCATCGGCTCCTGCATCGACCGATCCGCTCTACCAGTTGCATGAGGCTGTTGGCACCAGCCGTGTCATCTGCTTTTCGCCCGACCATGCACGTACCTTGCCCGAGTTGAGTCTCCAGGCCATCGCCGGTGTGGTGGACACCTGGTGTGAGCAAACAGCTGAGCTGGGGCTGAAGCACGCTTGGGTTCAGGTGTTTGAAAACAAGGGGGCATTGATGGGGTGCTCGCAGCCACACCCCCATGGACAAATTTGGGCCACAGGCCATTTGCCCAATGAGGCGACGGCAGAAGACGTTCATCAGCGTGCGTATTTTTCGCAGTACCAGCGTCCGCTGTTGCTGGACGTGGCCGAGCGCGAAATTGCACAGAAGGACCGTGTGGTCGTTTTGACCGAGCACTGGGTGGCGGTGGTGCCGTTTTGGGCGACGTGGCCTTTTGAAACGCTTTTGTTGCCACGATTTGCAGTCCAGCAAATGCCCCAGCTGAGCCATGCACAGCGGCAAGATCTTGCTGTGGCGCTCAAACAATTGACTTCACGCTACGACAACCTGTTTGGCTGTTCATTCCCCTATTCGATGGGCTGGCATGGGGCCCCCTTTGATGGAAGCGATGCGCGTCCTTGGCAATTGCATGCGCATTTTTATCCACCTTTGTTGCGCTCGGCTTCTGTGCGCAAGTTCATGGTGGGTTTTGAAATGTTGGCTGAAGCCCAACGGGATTTGACGCCAGAGCAAGCCGCTGAACGATTGCGCCTTGTGGGCGATGTGCATTACAGCGGTCGTTGAATTAATTTGAAGAATCGAGTTCTCATGACATCCCCTTTGATGACTTCTCTGCAGGCGGTTTTTGAACGCCATTTCCAAACCGCTCCCGATTTTTGGGTCAAGGCACCAGGGCGCGTGAATCTGATTGGTGAGCACACCGATTACAACGATGGGTATGTGTTGCCTTGTGCGATTGACTTTCACACCTTGGTCGCAGTGCGTGCGCGTCAAGACCGGCTTGTGCGCGTCGTGGCTTCAGACTGCGGTGGTGCGCTGGATGAATTCAGTCTGGATGCACCGATCGTGCCGCGTCCTGACGCCCATTGGGCCAACTATGTGCGAGGCGTTGTCAAGGTGCTCTTGTCCAAGGGTTTTGCTTTGGGGGGCGTGGATTTGGCGATCGCCGGCAACGTGCCTCAGGGCGCAGGTTTGTCTTCTTCTGCATCGCTGGAAGTGGCCGTGGGGCAGGCTTTCAAGCATGTGTTTGCCTTAGATGGCCTCAGCCCAACCGATTTGGCCTTGATTGGACAACAAGCCGAGAACCAGTTTGTGGGTTGCAACTGCGGCATCATGGATCAGTTGATTTCAGCGCGTGGCCAGGCTGGACACGCGCTGCTGATCGATTGCCGAACACTGGATGCACAAACTGTTCCGATGCCGCCGCAGATGGCCGTGATGATCATCCATTCGCGGATTCGACGGGGGCTGGTCGAGAGTGAGTACAACACGCGGCGCATGCAGTGTGAGTTGGCTGCTCGGCATTATGGGGTGGCTGCGTTGCGCGATTTGAGCCTGTCTGCGTTGGAGCAAGGCATGCACGGACTTGACCCGGTGGCCTACCGCCGTGCGCGTCATGTGGTGACTGAAAATCAGCGTACGGTGGATGCGGCAGCCGCTTTGGCTGCACATGACATGAAGCGCATGGGACAACTCATGGCGCAGTCGCATGCGTCCATGCGCGATGATTTTCAGATCACAGTGCCTGCGATTGATGCCTTGGTCGAAATGGCGCAAAACGCCATTGGATGGGAGGGGGGGGGGCGCATGACCGGCGGTGGCTTTGGTGGCTGCGTTGTGGCCTTGGTGCCCAGCTCGAAAGTCGCCAAAGTGCGTCAAGCCATAGAAACGCAGTACCGTTCACCTCAAGGAGAGACCGCCCAGATCGATGTTTGCACACCCTCTGCGGGTGCTGAAGCCGTCTGGCCCCAATGTTCTTGATGCGCAGAGACTTTTCATTCAATTGAAAACGATTGCATATTGATCGGTGGGCCGGTCGCACAGGTCGGTAGAAGTGAAAATTTGGGTGAAATGCCAAGCTCAATTCTTTGCGAATGAGAGGTTTATTCCAACTGATTCAAACATTTGTTTGCGAACACGCATGGAATGCTAGGGCTTTCCCTAGGTGGAAATTCTTTGGCAAATGCGTATCATGCAAACGATTGCAAAAAATCACTCACGATAAGGAGAGCACAAACAATGGACGATTACGCCAGCCGGCAACGCAAGCCGACCAAGCACCTGATCGGGCTGGGGCTGGTGGTGGTGTTGCACCTCTTACTCTTTTGGGCCATCAGCTCGGGCTTGGCCCGCGCCTTCGTCAAAAAGATCAAGGGCCCTGTGGAAGCCGTTTTGCTCGAAGATGCAAAACCCGATATTCCGCCACCCCCTCCGCCGCCACCGCCTAAGAACTTGCCGCCACCTCCGGCCTATGTGCCGCCAGTGGATGTGCCTGTATCTAACGCGGCTCCTGCAGCCAACGCGATTGCCGCAGTGTCCGCCACGCCCCAGCCGGTGGCGCCGCCTGCACCTGTGGTGGTCAAAGACCCTGTCAGGACTGCCGCCGTCGTGAACTCGGCCAATTGCGAGAAGCCTGAATATCCCAGCGCCTCGCGGCGCTTGGAAGAAGAAGGCACAGTCAGCCTGCGTTTCCTGGTGGGCACCGATGGCAAGGTGATTCAAGCCGAGGTCGAAAAGTCTTCGGGCTTTAAGCGCCTGGATGAAGCAGCCCGAGCCGGTTTGTCGCGTTGCGCGTTCAAGCCCGCCACCGTGGACGGCAAGCCTGAGCAAGGTTGGGCCACCATGAAATACACCTGGCGTCTGGAATGATCCGGCCGTTCAGATTCGAATTCACAGTTAACCGTTTTTTAAAGAACCCAGAGGAGTACCTCATCATGTTCAAACCCTTCAAAACCCTCGTTGTTTGCGCTGGCCTGCTGGCCGGTCTCTTGTCTGCTGGCTCCGTGTTGGCGGCCAAGCCCAAAGAAGCTGCCCCAGCAGCCACAGCCCC
>Ga0228709_1000127_pt1 | contig 11423 bp, 9 predicted proteins | sample McNCre217_Aug_MT_FD_181464 | JGI IMG/M metagenome (GOLD analysis project Ga0228709, IMG submission 181464) | Metatranscriptome of freshwater microbial communities from McNutts Creek, Athens, Georgia, United States - 29-17_Aug_MT (Metagenome... | ecosystem: Environmental > Aquatic > Freshwater >...
CATTGACCCACCCGGCAGAGCCTGCCGAGGTGAGCGAAGAGCCCCGCAACCTCTGGGTTCGTTTTGCGCTCGAATTCAGTTTGGCATTGGGCGGCGCTGGCCTGGTGCTGGTGTTTCTGTCGCTGGTCAGCTACCACGTGACCGATCCGGCATGGTCCACCTCAGGCATTTCGCCTCAGGTCCGCAACTGGGCAGGCCGCTTGGGGGCCTGGCTGGCCGATTTGGCCTATTTTTCACTAGGGTATTCGGCCTGGTGGTGTTGGGCGTTGGGGTTGCGCGCCTGGCTGGTGGGTTTTGCCCGCTGGTTGCGCGGTGGCGCCGAGGTCGAGGGGCAGCGTCTGTCAACCGGGCCATGGGGCGCTTGGGTGGTTTGGGTGGGGTTGGCGCTGTTGCTGCTGTGCAGCACCAGTTTGGAGTGGACGCGGCTGTACCGTCTGGAGGGCCATTTGCCCGGTTACAGCGGGGGGGCTTTGGGCTATCTGGCGGGTATGCAGGCCATGCACTGGTTGGGGTTCACGGGGTCCGCACTGACAGCCATTGCCGGGGTCTTGCTCGGTTTGTCGGCGGTGTTCCGTTTTTCCTGGGGGCAATTGGCTGAGTGGATCGGTGTGCGCATCGATGACCTGATTCGTTCACGCCATGTCAAACGCGAGATCGAAGAAGATCTGGCCATGGGGCAGCAGGCTTTACGTGAGCGTGCGCAGAGCCTGGTGCATCAGCCAATCGAGCCTCAGTGGGACATGGACACTGCGCCTTTGCCTGAGCCCTCGGGCATTGAAGGTCAGATGGAGCTGGCGCCTTTGCCGGTGCCGCCACCCATGCCAGCGGTCCGCGTGATCGAAGCGCCGGTGGTTGAGGTCCCCCGCAGTGAGCGTGTGGTCAAGGAAAAGCAGAAGCCGCTGTTCAATGAGTTGCCAGACAGCAAACTGCCTCAGGTCGATTTGCTCGATGCGGTCACGCAGCGTCAGGAAACGGTGTCGCACGAAACCCTGGAAATGACCAGTCGCCTGATCGAGAAAAAGCTCTCGGACTTTGGCGTCAAGGTGCGTGTGGTGGCCGCAGCGCCGGGACCGGTGATCACCCGTTATGAGATCGAACCCGATACAGGGGTCAAAGGTTCGCAGGTGGTGAATCTGGCCAAGGACCTGGCCCGCTCGCTCAGCCTGGTGTCGATCCGGGTGATCGAGACCATTCCGGGCAAGAACTACATGGCGCTGGAGCTGCCCAACGCCAAGCGCCAGTCGATCAAGCTCAGTGAAATTCTGGGTTCGCAGGTCTACAACGAAGCCAAATCCATGCTGACCATGGGCCTGGGCAAGGACATCATCGGCAACCCGGTGGTGGCCGATCTGGCCAAGATGCCGCATGTGCTGGTGGCCGGTACCACAGGCTCGGGCAAGTCGGTCGGTATCAACGCCATGATTCTGTCTCTGCTTTACAAGGCCGAGGCACGTGATGTGCGTCTTTTGATGATCGACCCCAAGATGCTGGAAATGTCGGTGTACGAAGGCATTCCACACCTGTTGGCCCCGGTGGTCACCGACATGCGCCAGGCCGCACACGGGCTGAACTGGTGTGTGGCTGAGATGGAAAAGCGCTACAAACTCATGAGCAAAATGGGCGTGCGCAACTTGGCGGGTTACAACACCAAGATCGATGACGCCACCGCCCGCGAGGAATTCATTTACAACCCCTTCAGCCTGACGCCGGATGATCCTGAGCCGCTCAAGCGTTTGCCGCACATTGTGGTGGTGATTGACGAGTTGGCTGACTTGATGATGGTGGTGGGCAAGAAGATCGAAGAGCTGATCGCACGCCTGGCGCAAAAGGCCCGTGCCGCCGGTATCCATTTGATTCTGGCGACTCAGCGCCCCAGCGTGGACGTGATCACTGGCTTGATCAAGGCCAACATCCCGACGCGCATTGCGTTCTCTGTGGGCTCCAAAATTGACAGTCGAACCATTCTGGACCAAATGGGTGCAGAGGCGCTGCTGGGCATGGGTGACATGTTGTACATGGCCAGTGGCACAGGCTTCCCGGTCCGGGTGCATGGCGCTTTTGTGAGCGACGAAGAGGTCCACCGCGTGGTGGAGTACCTCAAGAGCCAGGGCGAACCCGACTACATCGAAGGCGTGCTCGAAGGCGGCACCACCGACGACGATGGTGGCATGCTGGGGGAGGGTGATAGCGATGAAAAAGACCCGATGTACGACCAGGCGGTCGAGGTCGTTCTGAAAAACCGCAAGGCCAGCATCTCGCTGGTGCAACGCCATCTCAAGATTGGCTACAACCGCGCAGCTCGTTTGGTCGAAGACATGGAAAAAGCCGGTCTGGTCAGCGCCATGAGCGGCAGTGGCCAGCGCGAAATCCTGGTGCCTGCCCGCAGCGAGTGAGAGGCATGTCTGTGGTGTTGCGATACATGAAAGCCGTGGTGCTGTTGGCGCTGCTCTGCGGCAAGCTGGGCGTCGGTCACGCCCAAGGGGTGGAATGGCTGGGCCTGTTCATGAAGCAGGTCAACAGCGGCCGTGCCACCTTCACCCAGGTGGTCACTTCACCTGCCAAAGTGGGGCTGTCACCGCGTCAGAAAACATCCAGTGGCACGCTGGAGTTTCATCGGCCAGGCCAGTTCCGTTTCGTCTATAAAAAACCATTTGCGCAAACGCTGGTGGCCGATGGGCAGAACTTCTGGCTGCACGATGTCGAGCTCAACCAGATCACGGTGCGCAGGCAAAGCCAGGTGCTGGGCGCCACCCCCATGGCCTTGCTCACCTCGGCCGCCGACGTGAAGGCGCTGGAGGCCGATTTTCAGTTGCGCAACGAGACCAGCCGTGACGGTCTGGAATGGGTGCGCGCTACCCCCAAGGCGCAAGATGGGCAAATTCAATCCCTGTCGGCGGGTTTGCGCAAGACCGACAAAGGGGTGGAGCTGGTGGTCATCGATGTGCAGGACAGCCTGGGCCAGCGCTCGGTACTGACCCTGAGTGGTTTCGAGATCAATCCGGCCCTGGCCGCGGACACCTTTGTGTTTCGCCCTCCCGTGGGCGTGGAAGTCATTCGTCCCTGAGCAAGCACATGGCCACACACATGCCCCTGGCTGAACGGTTGCGTCCCCGCACACTGGGGGAGGTGATTGGTCAGCAGCACATTCTGGGTGAGGGCATGGCCCTGCGCCTGGCCTTTGAGTCGGGGCAGCCCCACAGCTGCATTCTGTGGGGGCCGCCAGGCGTTGGTAAAACCACGATCGCGCGGCTCATGGCCGATGCGTTTGACGCCCAGTTCATCAGCATGAGCGCGGTGCTGGGGGGGGTGAAGGACATTCGTGAAGCGGTCGAAAAAGCCGAAGCAGCGCAGGGCGGACTGCATCCGCAGCGCACCATCGTGTTTGTCGATGAAGTCCATCGCTTCAACAAGAGCCAGCAGGACGCTTTTTTTGCCGCATGTGGAAAGTGGCCTGTTCACCTTCATCGGGGCCACGACCGAAAATCCCTCATTCGAGGTGAACTCGGCGCTGTTGTCGCGTGCCGCGGTGTACGTGCTGCAGTCGCTGGGCGAAGACGATCTGCGCCAGATCGTGGAGCGTGCGCAGGGCATCGGTGCTGTGCCTGCCCTGGAGGCTGAAGCCATGCAGCGCTTGCTGGCCTACGCCGATGGCGATGCCCGTCGTCTGCTCAACACGCTGGAAACATTGGCGATGGCGGCGGCCCGGGAAAAAGTTGATCCCGTGACGGATGTCTGGCTGCTCAAGGTGCTGGGTGAGCGCATGCGACGCTACGACAAGGGCGGCGAGCAGTTCTACGACACCATCAGCGCACTGCACAAATCGGTGCGTGGTTCCGACCCGGATGCTGCACTGTATTGGTTCGTGCGCATGCTCGATGGCGGGGCCGATCCGCGTTACATGGCGCGGCGCGTGATCCGCATGGCCAGTGAAGACATCGGTTTGGCCGATCCCCGCGCCTTGCGTCTGGCGCTGGATGCTGCAGAGGTGTACGAGCGCCTGGGCAGCCCCGAAGGTGAGCTGACGCTGGCCCAGTGCGTGATCTACCTGGCCATGGCCCCTAAATCCAATGCTGTTTATAAAGCCTATAACGAAGCCAGGGCTTGGGTGAAAAAAGACGGCACCCGCCCGGTGCCTATGCACCTGCGCAATGCGCCGACCCGCCTGATGAAAGACCTCGACTATGGCAAAGGCTACCGCTATGCGCATGACGAAGAAGGTGGCTTCGCCGCTGGCGAGAACTACTTGCCAGAAGGCATGGCTGAGCCTGATTTCTACAGGCCGGTGTCTAGGGGGCTGGAGATCAAAATCGGCGAAAAATTGAGAGAACTGAAAGAGCGCAATCGCGTGCAGGGTAAGTCCTGAGGAAAGTGAATACCGAAAGCCATATTTCTTTCACTACAATCCCGCCACTTGACCCGCCTGATATGCGCCCTGGCGGGTTTTTTGCTAAGTGGAACTCTGTGGCCCAAAAGGCCAGACGGGTTCTTCCATCCACCGATGGCGCGACCCGGCATGAGCGGGTCAACAACGGAGTATTGAATTTATGGACGTCTTGCTTCAACAGATCATTAATGGTCTGGTTTTGGGCAGCATGTACGCCTTGGTGGCCTTGGGCTACACCATGGTGTACGGCATCATCAACCTCATCAATTTTGCGCACGGCGAAGTGCTGATGGTCGGAGCTCTGACCAGCTGGACCAGCATTGGATGGATGAAAGAAGCCATGCCCGATGCACCAGGCTGGGTCATCCTGCTGCTCGCCACCCTGATTGCGTGCGTGGTGGCCGCGAGCCTGAACTTTGCGATTGAAAAAATCGCCTACCGGCCTCTGCGCAACAGCCCCAAGTTGGCTCCCCTGATCACGGCGATTGGCATGAGCATCTTGCTCCAGACCCTGGCCATGATCATCTGGAAACCCAATTACAAGGCCTACCCTACATTGCTGCCGAGCACGCCCATCAATGTGGGCGAGGCGGTTATCACACCCACGCAGATCATGATCTTGGTGGTCACGGCGGTGTCACTGGCATTACTGATGTGGCTGGTCAATTCCACCCGTCTGGGCCGTGCCATGCGCGCCACGGCCGAGAATCCCCGTGTGGCGGCGCTGATGGGCGTCAAGCCCGACATGGTGATTTCTGCCACATTCATCATTGGCGCTGTCCTGGCGGCCATTGCAGGTGTCATGTACGCCTCCAACTACGGCACAGCACAACATGCCATGGGCTTCACGCCAGGCCTGAAGGCCTTCACGGCCGCAGTCTTTGGCGGTATTGGCAACCTGTCGGGTGCGGTGGTGGGCGGCATTTTGCTGGGCCTGATCGAATCCATCGGCTCGGGGTACATCGGTGACCTCACCGGAGGCGTGCTGGGCAGCCACTACGCCGATATTTTTGCGTTCATCGTGCTGATCATCGTGCTGACCCTGCGCCCTTCGGGCCTGATGGGCGAGCGTGTGGCAGATCGCGCGTGAAGGGGATGCACATGAAACTCAACAAAAATATCCAATTCGTTTTGCTCGGTGTGCTGCTGTTGGCGTTGCCGATTGCGCTGCAAGTGGTGGGCAACGCCTGGGTTCGCATTGCCGACATGGCGCTGCTGTATGTGCTGCTGGCCCTGGGCCTGAACATCGTGGTCGGCTATGCCGGTCTGCTGGACCTGGGCTATGTGGCGTTCTTTGCCGTGGGGGCCTACATGTACGGCTTGCTGGCTTCGCCGCACCTGATTGACACCTTCCCGGCCATCGCGGCCATGTTCCCAGGCGGCCTGCACATGCCTTTGTGGGTCATCGTGCCGCTGGCAGCGGCGTTGGCTGGTCTGTTTGGCATGCTGCTGGGTGCACCCACGCTCAAGTTGCGCGGTGACTATCTGGCCATTGTCACGCTGGGCTTCGGCGAAATCATCCGCGTGTTCATGAACAACCTGGACCAGCCGGTCAACATCACCAACGGCCCCAAAGGCATCGACATGATCGACTCGGTGTCGATTTTGGGCTGGAGCCTGAGCAAAAAGCTGAGCATCGGTGGACTCGAAATCGCCTCTGTCTCGCTTTATTACTATCTCTTCTTGGGCCTGGTGCTGCTGAGTATCCTGATTTCTCACCGCCTGCAGTTCTCCCGAATCGGTCGTGCCTGGATGGCCATCCGTGAAGACGAGATCGCGGCCAAGGCCATGGGCCTGAACACCCGCAACCTGAAGCTCTTGGCGTTCGGCATGGGGGCTACTTTTGGTGGCGTTTCGGGCGCCATGTTCGCGGGCTTTCAGGGCTTTGTGTCGCCTGAATCTTTCAGCCTCATGGAGTCGGTCATGATCGTCGCCATGGTGGTTCTGGGCGGTCTGGGCCATTTGCCGGGTGTCATCCTGGGTGCTGTGCTGCTGTCGGCTTTGCCGGAAGTGCTGCGCTACGTGGCGGGTCCCTTGCAGGCCTTGACCGATGGCCGCCTGGATGCATCCATTCTTCGCCAGTTGCTGATTGCGCTGGCCATGATCATCGTCATGCTGTTGCGTCCGCGAGGCCTGTGGCCCGCACCTGAGCACGGCAAAAGCCTGAAGGCACAATGAAGGAGCCTCAGATGACCGATACCGTACTCAAAGTCGCAGGCATTTCCAAACGTTTTGGCGGTCTGCAAGCCCTCACCGATGTGGGCATCACCATCCAACGTGGCCAGGTCTATGGCCTGATTGGCCCCAACGGCGCGGGCAAGACCACGTTTTTCAACGTGATCACCGGCCTGTACACCCCCGACAGTGGCAGCTTCGAGCTGGCAGGCAAGCCCTACCAGCCCACGGCTGTGCACGAAGTGGCCAAGGCGGGTATTGCCCGCACTTTCCAGAACATCCGTCTGTTCTCAGAAATGACGGCACTCGAAAACGTCATGGTGGGGCGTCACCTGCGTACCCATTCTGGTTTGCTGGGTGCCATCTTCCGTACACCAGGCTTCAAGGCGGAAGAAGCGGCCATTGCTGCCCGTGCCCAAGAGTTGCTGGACTATGTGGGCATTGGCAAATACGCCGACTACCGTGCTCGCACCCTGTCCTATGGCGACCAGCGTCGCCTGGAGATTGCCCGGGCGCTGGCTACGGACCCGCAGCTGATTGCGTTGGACGAACCCGCTGCTGGCATGAACGCTACGGAAAAAGTGCAACTGCGTGAGCTGATTGACCGCATTCGCCAGGACAACCGCACCATCTTGCTGATCGAGCACGATGTGAAGCTTGTCATGGGCTTGTGTGACCGGGTCACGGTGCTGGACTATGGCAAGCAGATTGCCGAGGGCACGCCCGCCGATGTGCAGAAGAACGAAAAAGTGATTGAAGCCTATCTGGGCGCCGGAGGACACTGACATGGCACAGACTCTTTTGAAAGTCAAAGGCCTGCAAGTGGCTTATGGCGGTATTCAGGCCGTCAAAGGGGTGGACTTGGAAGTCCACGAAGGCGAACTGGTGTCGCTGATTGGCTCCAACGGTGCGGGCAAGACCACCACCATGAAGGCCATCACGGGCACTCAGGCCATGCAGGCGGGTGACATCGAATACCTGGGCCAAAGCATCCAAGGCCAAGGCCCCTGGGATCTGGTCAAACAAGGCCTGGCCATGGTGCCCGAAGGTCGTGGGGTGTTCACCCGCATGACCATCATTGAAAATCTGCAGATGGGCGCTTACATTCGCTCCGATTCATCGGCGGTGGCCGACGACATGGAAAAGATGCTGGATCTGTTCCCGCGTTTGCGCGAACGCAAGGATCAGCTGGCGGGCACCATGTCGGGCGGCGAGCAGCAGATGCTGGCCATGGCCAGGGCGCTCATGTCGCGTCCCAAGGTTTTGCTCTTGGATGAGCCGTCCATGGGCCTGTCGCCCATCATGGTCGACAAGATTTTTGAGGTTGTGAAAGATGTGTATGCCCAGGGCGTCACGGTGCTGCTGGTAGAGCAAAACGCCAGCCGAGCGCTGGCGATTGCTGACCGGGGCTATGTCATGGACTCGGGTTTGATCACCATGACCGGCGCAGGCCGTGACATGCTGGAAGATCCCAAAGTCCGCGCTGCCTATTTGGGCGAATGATTCAATAGGGCTTTTTTCGGTGAGCGCCTTGCCCGGGTACGGAAGCTGGCTTATGCTGTCTCTGGACACTCACTTTTTAACCATTCAGGAGACTCCTTGATGAAAATCACCATGAAACATGTTGCAGCTGCGGCACTGGCCATTTGTGCCACCCAATTGATGGCCCAAGAAGTCGTCAAGATCGGTCACGTCGGCCCGGTCAGCGGTGCCATTGCCCACCTGGGCAAGGACAACGAAAATGCCGCCATCTTGGCCGTTGAAGAACTCAATGCCAAAGGCATCAAGATCGGCGGCAAAGCCGTCAAGTTCGAGCTGCTGGCCGAAGACGACGCGGGTGATCCCAAGCAAGGCACAGCCGCTGCTCAGAAACTGGTCGACTCCAAAGTCAACGGCGTGGTCGGTCACCTGAACTCGGGCACCTCCATCCCCGCTTCCAAGATCTACAGCGAAGCAGGTATTCCTCAAATTTCGCCTTCGGCGACCAACCCCAAGTTCACCCGCAACGGTTACAAGACCACCTTCCGTGTGGTGGCCGATGACGTGCACCTGGGCGGCACACTGGGCCGCTACGCTGTCAAAGACCTGAAGGGTCAAGCGATTGCTGTGATTGACGACCGCACTGCTTATGGCCAAGGTGTGGCTGAAGAGTTTGAAAAAGCCGTCAAGGCTGCTGGCGGCAAGCTGGTGGGCCACGAGTTCACCAACGACAAAGCCTCTGACTTCATGGCCATCTTGACGACCCTGAAGGCCAAGAAGCCTGACGTGGTCTTCTTCGGCGGCATGGACGCTGTGGCCGGCCCCATGATGCGCCAGATGAAATCCCTGGGCATCAATGCCAAATTCATGGGTGGTGACGGCATCTGTACAGGCGAGCTGGCCAAACTGGCGGGCGATGCCATGGCTGACGGCCAAGTGGTGTGCGCTGAAGCCGGTGGTGTGGAAGGTGCCCAGAAGAAGGGCATGGAAGAGTTCTACGCCAAGTACAAGAAGCGTTTCAACCTGGATGTGCAGGTTTATGCGCCCTACGTGTATGACGCTGTCAACGTGATGGCCGATGCCATGGTGCGTGCCAAGTCTGCTGACCCAGCCAAGTACCTGCCTGAATTGGCCAAAACCAGTGGCTACAAAGGCGTGACCGGCACCATCGCTTTCGATGCCAAAGGTGACATCAAGAACGGCGCACTGACCTTGTACACCTACAAGGCCGGCAAGCGCGATGCCATCGCTGTGGTCCGCTGATCCAGCGCTCATCCAACAAAAAACCCACCGCTTGCGGTGTGTTTTTTGTTGTCTGACGCCGCGGCGCTTTCAGTCTACCTTGGCCCCACTGGCCTTGACCACGGGCTCGTAGCGGTTCAGTTCTTTTTTCATGAACGCGGCAAATTGTTCGGGTGTGGTGGCCACCGGTTCGGCCATCAGCTGGGCAAAACGAGTCTTGGTTTCGGGCGCCTGTAAGGCGGCGGTGAAAGCCTTGTTCAGGCGCTCCACCACATCGTGTGGGGTGTTGGCTGGTGCCACCAGGCCCCACCAGGTATCGATCTCGAAGCCTTTGAGCGTTTCGGCCATGCTGGGCGCCTCGGGCAGGGTGCTGCTGCGCTGGGCCGTGGTCACAGCCAGGGCCTTGAGCTTGCCTGACTTGATGTTGCCAGATGCGGTGGCCAGGTTGTCGAAGTTGAAATCCACCTGACCCGACAGCAGGGCCAGTTGAGCCGGGTTGCCGCCGTTGTAGGGGATGTGCACCGCAAAAATACCCGCGGCCTTCTTGAACATTTCGCCGGCCAGATGGCCTGCGCTGCCATTGCCGCCCGAGCCAAAGTTCAGGCGCCCCGGGTTGGCCTTGGCATATGCAATCAAATCTGGCAGCGTGTTGATCTTCAGGCGGTGGGCTGTGTCGGCATTGATCACCAGTACATTGGGCACGCGCACCATCTGCGTGATGGGGGCAAAGTCGCGCACAGCGTCGTACGGCATCTTGCTGAACAGCCAGGGGTTGATGGCGTGCGTGGCTACGGCAGCAATCCCGATGGTGAAACCGTCGGGGGGCGCTTTGGCCACCAGGTCCACCCCCAAATTGCCACCTGCGCCGGGCTTGTTCTCGATGATCACGGGGCCCAGGCTGTCCTTGACTCGCTCGGCCAGCACACGTGCGGTCACGTCGATCGGGCCACCTGCAGCATAGGGCACGACGATGCGGATCGGCTTGCTTTGTGCCCAGGATGGAGCCGTCAGCAAGGCGGTGGCCGCACAGAACAGACGGCGCTGGATGTGGCTCATGCGTGTCTCCCGAAGGTTCAGGTTTTGGTCTTGTCGGCTTCTGATGTGAACGAGTCCGCGTAGAACTCTTCAGCAGGCAGGCTGCCTTGCGCCACGTACTCGCGCTGGGCGGACTCGATCACGATGGGGGCGCCACAGGCGTAGACCTGGTGGCCTGACAGGTCAGGGTGGTCCTGCAGCACGGCTTGGTGCACAAAGCCGGTGCGGCCTGTCCAGCCGTCTTCGGCCTCGGCATTGGAAATGACCGGCACGTAGGTCAGGTTCGGCATGGTCTGCAATTGGGCCTGCAGCCAGTCGGCCATGTAGAGGTCCGACGGGCGGCGACCGCCCCAGTACAGGGTGGCCGGGCGGGTGATGCCCTGGTGTTGCATGTGCTCGATCAGCGCCTTGATGGGCGCAAAGCCTGTGCCTGAGGCCAGCAGGATGATGGGCTTGTCCGAGTCTTCGCGCAGAAAGAAACTGCCATAAGGGCCTTCGGCCCGCAGGATGTCCTTTTCCTTCATGGTGGTGAACACCGGGTCGGTGAACTTGCCGCCGGGCATGTGCCGGATGTGCAGCTCCACCACGGGTGGTGAGACTTCCAGTGTGTGCGGTGCGTTGGCCATGCTGTAGCTGCGACGCGCGCCATCGCGCAGCAGAAACTCGATGTACTGACCGGCGCGAAACTTCATCACGTCGTTGGCAGGCAGCTGCAGTTTCAGCACGATCACGTCGTGTGATTTCTTTTCGAGGCTGACCACGCGCACAGGCATTTTCTTGACGGGCAGACCACCTTCTTCGGTCACCTGTTTGGACTCTAGCACCACATCGCTTTGCGCAGTGGCACAGCAGGTCAGCACCAGGCCTTGGGCTTCTTCGTCGGCCGACAGTGCCTTGTCCTGGTGCGGACCGTGCACCACGGTGCCCGAGATCTTTTTGCACTTGCAGGAACCGCAGGCGCCGTCCTTGCAGCCGTAGGGCAGGCCAATGCCCTGGCGGATGCCTGCGGCCAGCAGGGTTTCGGTGCCTTCGGCGGCAAAGCTGCGGCCACTGGGCTGAACGGTGATTTGAAAGCTCATGTTTTCGGTATCCTTGAGGGGTCTGTCCA
>Ga0228709_1000130_pt1 | contig 11359 bp, 1 predicted proteins | sample McNCre217_Aug_MT_FD_181464 | JGI IMG/M metagenome (GOLD analysis project Ga0228709, IMG submission 181464) | Metatranscriptome of freshwater microbial communities from McNutts Creek, Athens, Georgia, United States - 29-17_Aug_MT (Metagenome... | ecosystem: Environmental > Aquatic > Freshwater >...
CGGGGGGAAACAGAGAAGAAAACCCCCTTGGGGTAATCCTCTCATACCATTACCTAAATTGCCAGTTAAATAACTGGCTTAGAGAGCTGGCACTCAAATCAAACCAGTACTCACGTAAAGTGAGATTTTGGATTTTTAAAAATTAAAATTTATAAAGCAACTGCAACCGAACTACTCGGTGCAATTATTGCAGGAATATGCATAAATCCTGCAGGGTTAAACGATTCGCCTGCGTAAGTCCATATTTTTAATACGCATGTAGCATCATATGAATTAGTTGGGTCATATGTAGTTATTTGTAGCCCTAAGGGATGCATTCCAATATTCTTGTAATCATTATCTGCTCCCCAATAAACCGTATCCTCCGGTGAAGTAGCTCCTCTTGGGACATAAAACTTTTCTCTAGCATAATAGGGAACTTCAAATAAATATAATCTAGACCCCTGTGGCTTGCAAATTTCAAAGTTCATTGTAGACAAGCCACCCATTGGGTTTCGTCTAGCTACCATTATGCTATTATTTGAACATATTTCGATAAGAAAACAAACGGAGCCAGTAACACCTAGATGGGCTAATGTCATTAAATTATAACAAGACGCAGGCTTAATACCTCGACGAGGTAACCCAGACACGTAATATGTTTTATCCTTACTAAGTTCTACTGTAACACTGTTGGATGGTAACTTCATCAATGACCTTAGAGAAAGCACTCTTTCACCAGCCATTGTGTCTACAACATGCTTAACGTCTGAATGTGAACCAGATACAAGAAATTCGGACTGAACATCTGAGCCAACATACCAAGCAAAACCATAAGTTACAAAATTGCCTGCAAATATGATGTCACCCTTAGGGACTATACAAATCATTACAGGCTGATTCCACTGCTCGAAGTCAGTAGTTTCACTACCATTAGTTATTGTTCCACTTCCTGTCATGACGACACAAAAAGGGGGTTGTGTAGTCCATTTGGTAGTTGCGACATAATTATATTTGAACCCTTTTTCAAATCGATAACCGTCCACTGTGCTTGCAATATTTCTTAAATCAAGGGGTTTGACTGCTAAGGCAACGGGCGGTGTATTTTGAAGTACACTTATACTACCCGCAACTACGGCCTTGGAGCCATCACCACCTCGGTATTTAATCCCATCAACAGAATTTTGCCAAAAAGCTCCTTGCCCGATCCATTCAGTATTAGTAGACGTTGTCTTTGTAAACAGCTTAACCTTAACTAGACCAGTTTTCTTAATACCAGTGTCTAACTTTACCACACTATAAATTAAGCCATTAGAAGGAGTAACATTGTTTTGTTTTAGTCGAGCAAGAAACTTCTTATTCTGATCGTAAATTTCCCAAGTACCTTCACCAGGACCTCCAGCTATCTCGGCTACACCATCCTTCACTAATAACCAGGCTTCTACTTCAAAGTACTGATTAGCATAAATACCATACTTGCCATTCCAGGAATTGGGCCACACGGTAATATTCTTACCTAAGTTATCTTTTATAGACACAAATATGTGTGGTAAACCATACGTGATTGCTGGAGACGTAGCAGACACTCCTAATGCTCTCACCTGCGTAGACGAAACTATTGTTTTAGGCGGGTTTGGAGCTGGCTTAGACACCAAGTCTCTGGTGTTTATAGATATCGTACTAGGAGGTTTACTAATTTTAACATTGGTGTTTGCAAGTGTTGTACCCACTGCAATTCCTGTCAATAAATCGTCTAACAGGTTGGGTAGTTTGGCAGTTAAACCTCCAGGTTGATCGACTGTCACATCCGGGGGTGAGGTTGGTGTGGTTACCTGAGTGTTAGAATTGTCATAATATATATCTCCCATAGTACTACTTTCTATAGCTACGGAGCTCTCGATACTGGACCAATCAAAGTCTATATTATAAGCATCAAAGAATTCTGTGGTAGGACCATATAATACGACATCTTCCCACCAGTATTCCACTACCAGCGAGACGAAGGCAGGCGCTGTTCCAGTAGAATAAATTGGTGTCTCCAAATGTACGCTTACAAAGCCATTGCACGTTTGAATATCAGCAGGCGTACCCATACCTTGCCTGACCAATAGCGACGGCTTATTCGAATTCCATGCTACCCTCACCTCTACTGACTCCTCAGTACGCAAATCAATACGGTGTGTCTTATTATACCTACTAGATGCAATATTGGGGTAAGAACTTGGGTCATGACTGAAAGCTATTACACCTCCATGGGATGGGTGCTTTATGACAGTGAACTTATAACATATCACTCCACCAGTCCAAAAAGAAAAATTCAATGCCGCAGCTGCCGGTGGGGTTAGAGCGACTTTACTATTAGACGTAATAAAATACGCGCAAGTAACAGGAAATTCCCCAACTCGCCCTATCGTCTGGGTGGTTGATATCTCAATAACTTTAACAATTGATCGAGTACGACCTAAATTTTCAATCATTAATTTGTCTTCAGACTTTAGACCCGTGATACTTGGGTTAATATTGGTTTCGTGTGTTCTCTCTGGTCCCAACATCCTGGCATTGGTTATGCTGGCAGTGGAGCTCAGAGTACCGACTTCACCTCTTGTCAGAAATTCCTTATATTCTAATTGCCTAGGTTTACTATAACCCATACTTGCTGCCACCTGAGAAGCGCCACTCAAAGTAATAGAGGCAATCTTCGACGGTAAATAAGCTATGGTACCCTTAAACAAATCAGCAGCAGAGCCGGCAATTAAGGACGCTTTTTCAAGCATCACGGAGGGCTTTTCATTTGGAAACGATTCCGCCTGTATGTAATTGACACTAGGACCACCCAACATGACTTCCTCCGCTTCTGCAAACACTTCCATTGTAACAGGCCCTTGATGTGACAAGGAGGTAGACCTAAAAGGGACAAATGTACGTATTTGCACACTGCCAAAAGTACCTGCCTGAGGTAACAGTAAATTTTGAGCTGGCATTAATTCATACATATTGAATGGCCAAATAAACGGGACATGATATTCAATTGTTGAGCTCTTGGTGATGTCTATCATCTTCATATTCATAGTGCTATCCCACAGCGTATCTATCTTATCATTTAATGCTGGATTAGCTGACGTTCTTAAAGATAGTGGATAGTAACTTATACTGGCGCCTCCATAGTGATCTCCTGCCACTATGAAAGTCACTGTGAGCTTGATATTAAATCGGATATATGCATGATTCTGAGTCCGCGATAGTATATCAGTAAGTTCCATATATTTGACAAACGGATCAAATATATAAGTAGTGATTTCATTTATAGGGACATCCTCCCTTAGTATCTTCGTCCTACGCCCTGGTATAGTATTTAAATCCAATGAAGGATCTGAAGAAATCTTGAGATAATCATTGGATGGAATAGCTAATACTTCAGGGGTTGGTACAACCATATTACTAATACCTGAAGCTGTGACAGTGGCATCAGCAAGAGGTATGGCACCGGCACTAGATTCCGCTTGGTACTTCAATTGTGAAAAATCTATAGAGTAATCGGAATAAAACAACAACGTATCATTATCCTTATAATGTACGAAAGGTACATCTGGATAAGCTGCTTGAAAAATGTCATAAACCTCTGGCAGAGGTTTCATACCTATACTTAATGACATGTTCGCAAATGGATACCTATGTTTGTTCACAGGCACATCCGATGCTCTTACATTGTGATTTTCGTAAGGTTTAGTAATATGATTATTTAAAGGAATGCCCATAGCTTGATAACACCACACCAATAGATATTGCATTTTCTTATACTCTTCGGGACCGTAGGCAATTGCTTCATGTAATACACTTAGCGAAACACCAGAAAATCTGTCGATTAAAGAAATATTACCTTGTGGATTGTAAGCACTGATAGCCCTTTGTAAAGAAGTAGGCTTTAATGCTCCCATTAAACAACCGTAATGTTCATTATATACGGTTTTCCTGGACAGAAATTCGGCTTGTTTGGGATCGCAGTAATCGGGCGGCAAATTCTTATCACTCGGATTTACAACCTTAAATTCAAAGCTATCACATATACGTGAAAACACCTTAGGATTAAACTTGTTGGGATCTACCAAATGCGTATCTCGTACCATGAGGTCATCCCCAAGTACTCGTATTTTGTGGTATGATCGAAAATCACAAGACGAATCCATGACGGTAAAGAATGCCGACCTCATTATTAAACTATTTGCAATACTGTTCACCAAAGACGTCAAAAATATCCCAGAAGCCATATAATTGTCTGGGGCTACTAGTGCGTCCTTACATGACATAATTGGGTTTAAAATCTCTGCATACACTCGTTCTGCCATATATACTTGTTCGTCATCGTAAAAGTGTTTTAGTACTCTAATTAGCACTTTTCCAACGGCAGACAACAGTCTTGTATTTAAGCACGTATCAAACTTACTATAATCACACGTCCACAACCGTGAGGTAACTGGCTCATTTGGTTGAACATCAAAGAACTCATCAAATAGTTCTGTCCAATCAGGACTTAAAGCACTTATCCCAAGAGCATTTTCAAACTCTTTGCAATGAACGCCAAAGAAGGAAAAGCACGGAGCAAAGTACATTTTCTGAGCTAGGGTTTCTGCCATCTCCGGCACTCCAAATACTCTTGCAAGTTTTTTCTGGCCATCTTTCAAAGCCATTGGTTCTACTTTCAGCGTTCCACTGGTAACGCAGCCAGGACTAACTTTGTCTTTAACCTTCTTTAGGTAAGCTTCCAATTCGGCAACCATTTCTTGCTTGAGAGTCCTTGACCCTGGTACACCTTCTACATAAGACATCTTTTTCCCAGATGAACAGAACCCAGCAGATGCTTTCAAATTTAAAGAATTGACATTGATCATCTTCTTACCATTAACACATTCATCCATGGTCAAAGGAACCATATATTCTTTTACATCATTCCATTGTGAAACTAACTCATCAATAGGCTTGCAAAAATCTTCAACAGCCAATTGTAATATATGATCTGGAATCCCTTGACTTTCTGTACTTAAATGTAAAAACGAACGGTAAACGTAAGTTTCGCGCATATCTGGACCTACGGAGAAATCTTTTGGTTCAAGAAATGAGTCCAACACCACGTCACTAACGGGGTATTTCAATATTCGTGCCTTATTTGAGTACTTTGAAGGAATAGCACCCACTACCTCAACAGGCATAGCCATGTGATGTATCGGGTTCTTAAAGTGTATATCTTCAACCTTATCAGAAACCATAGTTGGTTTTTCTAACTTTTGTTGTGGCACACCTTCATACTTATTGGGCTCAAATAATATAGACTTTTGGTAGAAATAGGATATATCTTCCTTAGATATAGTACAAGCGCACATACCAGTAGGGCCACCAAGAACGTGGAAGCCTACTATACATCTAGGCGAATCTTTACTAAACAATGGAGTACCACATAAGCCATTAAAGCCCTGATCATCAATTATCTTGTAACGTAGTGGCTTATAATGCATGTCATGGTAACCATCATTTACGTACGTAGGTACACCATCAGACACATTTGCATATAAGTCTATATTGATCAATTCGCGATCTTCCCTGGACCTCGGCCTAACCCATCTAACATTTAGGCTTCCAACTGCATTCTTGTCAGCAAGTAGATCATAAGCTCTGATCTTTAATTTGTGAAATAATTCGACCTGTAACAAAGCTATATCTTTTTTAGGAACGTAAGAGACGTGTGAGCCTGGTATTTCTTTATTAAATATAGTCCCAAGGAAGTCAAACCGCATAGTGTATAATTCTCCAGGATCAGGTCGACGGCCAAATATATGTGCTGGAACGGCAACCAACTGATCATTAATAACAAGCCCGTAAACATGAGTAGTGGCGCCGGACCTAGTCGTTACTGACACATGTGTTATGCATCTTGTCACTTTATCCGTCATTTGATCAAGATCTGTAGAAATGACTTTCTGGTCTGAACATGGTGCCTTATAGAGTCTAGGACTAACGTAAGTCTCACGAGCTTCATTCATGGCTGCTAACTTTGTCTCAACACTTGCTTGAAAAATTGATTCTGCCGTAGCCTTAAATTTCTTCCTAAAAAGGTAATATGCACTACCACTAAGTGCAAGTGCAGAAAACCAAACTACAGGCGAAGTGAGACTAACACCAGAGAATCTGCTAATTATCGAAGAGGCAACGGTATTTACACGTAACACTGGCATTCTCAATACTTCGGTAGTCGTACGTATAAATAAGGCTAAAACAAACCAAATAAACACTATTGCATAAAACATAAACAGGGAATGGCATAAAGACAATATCACGAGAATGAAGCACATTGCATTTATTAGCTGCTGATATTCTTCGAGGTAATTTGCACAACACTCGACATACTTGTTCCACATATACAACCGGATCATGTCATAAAAGAAACTTCCTCCGACAATGGAAAGAAGGGACTGATGCTCATAATCATTAACAGGTGAACAAGTGCAAAGGTCAATATCAGCACACTTAAATTGCTTGCATTCCTTACAAATAATTTCGCTCCTACCAGAATTGACAACAGCTGTCTGCTGACGAAAGTGGAGAGATGAGTAGTCGTACATTCGTGCAAAGGCCTGGGTATGATCCATCCAACCCTCAGGACTTGCACCATATTCCTTGTTAGGGACAGTAATCTGCTCAAATGACTTATTGTGCGTTGAAGTTGAGAATTCGCTAGAAAAATCATATTCCCGATACAATAAATGACTTGGTAATGCTGTCACTGGAAGGTCTCTCAATTTGTCTTTATCAGGTAACGTTGAATTGGGCAGACAATACTCGTCTTTAACTTTGACTTCCAGTTTTAAGCCCATCCGACGAGTAATTGCTTGAGGAAAGCTTACTAACTCTTTGGCTTGGAGTGATTGAACATTTGTAGTTATCACTAAAATGTGATTATTAACCCAAGTGTTTGACTTTTCAGAAACGTCAGCCTTAAGAGCCGGAACCCTAGTTGAGCTGTTGTAACGAAACAATTTATCAACGAAAGTTTTCTTAGCTTCTTCATTAATAGAACATATTAAAGCATCATCCATCAACACAGCATTAGTTTCATTGTAAACTACACTATCGTACTTGTCATTATCTTGTACACGTGCGGTTGTTAATTCGACTTCTTTGCCTGTTGTATCACAATACGCTTTATTGAGCACAAGCATTACATTCTCGACACAAGTACTTTTACCAACTCCAGGAAGACCAAACAACGTTACAGTAGCAGGAGCAAGTTTAGACGTTGAACTGGCTAACCGAGCACGTGCTTTCGACTTATAATCCTCAAGAGTTTTTGTATACCTAGCGAAACGAAGACGCAAATTGTTTCCTTCTATATCATTCTTAGTAAGGGCTGATTCTCTTTTAAACTTCGCTATAGTAGCATCCGTACGGTTTATCAAATTCTGTAAGGTGCGCGTCGGTGCGTGGTCACCTTCAGTAAGTTCACCAGAGTCCAATTTTGCGTAACTTGAGATTAAAGATAAATATTCGTTTTCAACGGCAACGACATTGTCCCATGTCCAATATCCTGTATAAGTGTACATAAGTACTCGTCTCACAAGACAAAACATAGCATCAAAATAGCACTCAAAAGTCAGTGAATGCTGTGTCGCTAATTCACGTCGCATAGTATCATACAAATCAGACGCAGTAACGGTGGACATTTTGGTTTTGATAAATTTCGAACTTAGGAAAACAGATACTAACGAAATGGTTGCTATTATTGGCTTACGCATATTATCGTAAAATACTTTCTTACCAACATCGTATGAAGAATTCAAATTGAGCAACCACTCAGGAACCATAGTGGCATCAGTAAGAGCTTGAAGCTCAGTTTTCTTACCAAAAAATCCAAGACAAAATTTGTCAGATAAATTGCAATCGCCTAAAAGAGTGGCCATAAAATATAGTTTCTTCATTAGTCTACAGGCTTGAACTACCTTTAAATCATTAGGGGTAATACTAGACTGTAATGTGCGTAAAATAGCATAAACATCTGCTGCAGTATCGAGATAAGTAGTAAGTTCATCGAATTTATCTTTCTTACCTGTGACCGAGGTAACAACGTCCCGCAACTCTTCAAGCTGAGGGATTATATTAGTTTCGGTAGGTTGGGACTGAAATTCCATATCACCGAGATCTGGAAATGAATCTTCCTTCTCTTTGCGCTTCTTCTTATTTTTACTAAGGAGACTGATGATCTCCTGTTTATTTTCATAAACGAACTTAGCAATAAATATGCATATCCAGAAAAGAACTGCAAAGATTCCAGAATAATTAGTCTTAGGTCTCTCATCCATCCCATACGCAGCAACAGGTCTCATAAAATACATAAGGAGTCCCAAAATCATGTTGTTAGGGTGGTTTTGAAGAGCGTTAAATCTAAGCCTTCTCGTTAAATCTCCTATTAAATTACCTGGGGACAATACACTGGTAAATATAGTAGACAGTACCAACACTCCATTAGTGACATTCACTAGCCTTCCGGGGCCATTTACATTTAATGCTAATCTGACTTGCATACGCTGCCTAAACGCGTCAAAATCTAAAGTACGTTGACGACGTAACAAATCACGCAAATGTTCGTATGTTATGTGATAAACTTCAACAGGTATTAAAATACTTCGGCGTAACGAGAGAGAACAAAAAATTCTCACCATCCCATTAATTAACCTAGGCTGTATATAAGTAATATAGCGCTTTTGTTCAAACGATAAACAGCGCATCAGACTAACATGCTGTGGATCCCGTTCTAATGAATCAGCCTGGAATATATAAGGGCCATAATCTTTGAAAATAGTTTCACCAATAACACCCCAAAACGCGATATATAAAATAGGCCAGAACCATAAACTAATATTAGAAAGTACATAGAACAACAGCGTATTAACCACAATATATGATGGTAAAATTTCTAAATTATGAAACTTAATGGAACCGTAAATGTATATGTGGATCTTAAACAAATAGTCAAATACACGTTCAGTATAAACATTGGTAAAATTAGTAACAAAGAAATGGCTAATCCAAATAGCGAACATATACCAGCCTGAATAACAACCAGACAACACCCAGTATGTCACCAATTGCAGATAAGGCTGGAAGAAAATGGAAGTCCACAAACCGCCAAAACGTGTAAACAATTGGACGGCTATAGTTTCAATAAATGACAAGCTAAGAAATTCTATGAAGCGAACACAATAATCAACGCTTGTAACGCATGGAGTCAAGATACACAATCCTTGCCTGGAATAAAAGGCAGGTAGGAATATTAATGAAACAGTTATAATACTATTATATATAAGCATCCAGACAGGAACGGCGCCTGGGCGCAGGAGGTCCGAAAAACTTACATACCAATTGTACTTAAGCATAATTTCATTAGTATACTCCAAGAGATGATTATGCTTAGAGTGAATGGTCGCCGCCTTCCATTTCTTCTCAAACTCTGATTCAACGCCACTAGCAATGGGCTCGTAAACAACTTCTTTATCTAAGAAGACCTCATCTGGTGAACCCCCAACGGGTTTATCATGAGTTAAAAGAGTCATCCCATTCATTTGAAAAACTGTAGTCCACTTATATAAACCGGTTGTGATATGATAGCAATTCGTATAACGAAAGCAACGTATGCCGTCAAGCATATGTTCGATGTCTTGATTTGGGAATTTGCAATGAAGCCAATCGTGTAATCTAGACAACATCGGCCACATACCCAGAGCTGCAATCATTTCGCTCCCATATTGACGACGGTACTCCATTTTAAAAATACGAAGGTAACAAAAACCGTCGCGTGGTGTGGCAATATAGGCTTCCTGTTCAAGAGTTAAATTATTACAATCCAAGTTCTTGTACAAAGTTTCTAAGTGCAAATCAAGCTCAATAGGGCGACAACCACGCTTGTAAGGTCCAACATCTGTATTCCAATAATCACTAAATAAAATAAAATCGCCACCTACTTTGAAATCCATAACTGCTTCAGTATTATTAAGGATCAAATTAGAATGAATCTCCCAAAGATTGTGAATCCCTGGCACTATGTGTATCATATTTCCTTTAATGACATAATCACAATCACCAGAAACAGCTATTTTATGGGTCATGGCATACCAATAAACTTCCGCAAGAGTCGGAGAATTACCTAATGATTTAGCTATTATAGGCAAATTTAGTCCGCAATGGAAAAGCTTAAGGTAACAATACCCTGTAGTAATTTTGTTGGAATCCGTTGGGACTCGATAATGTTTGCCTGTCTTACGAGAAGATTGAGGCGAATTTTGCTGTCGCAAAGACTTCATATATTCCCACTGGGAACGTGAAACGGTAGGAATAAACATGATTAAAATAAATTGTATAAACGAATTAAAATTAGGAAAATAGTTTAAATTAATAAAAGTTAATATAAAAATATTCACTGAAAATGAATATTGAAGCTTGTGATTACATATAAATTAGTTTAAAAGTTTAAATCGTAATCTCATGTTTTATACTGCTTGTACGACAACAGTTAGGAAGGGGTGAGTGCCTTGGGATTTCGCCAGCAAAAACCAAAACTGAGATAATTTTGGGAAAAGTTTTCCTTGGTACCAGTCCGCGGGCCACTCATCGTTTCAGAGCGTACCTTAGGTTGAACTTTTTTAAAATTATGATGCATGTGCTGTTCTACAACATCATAATTCTACTCTAACTATTGGTGCTACCACGACGTCTCAAATAAGATCTATTAAGTAGCGTTATCACACGCTACTCGTATAGTAGTGTTGACGCGGAAACAAATTAGCAGAAGGCCATCGTTCCACCAACTATCCTAAATACTAATTTGTACTAAACAACAATTTAATCGCTTTAATTCATCACTATATGAAAGAGGAACTAATAATGTCTCATAATATAACTATAAATGAATAAAGTAACACTTTAACTGAAAATCACTTCAAAAGAAGGAATATCGTTCACAAAAAATAAGTATACTTAGTGTATATAATATTAAATGCACACCCCGATCTATTCCCGCCATAACGGTTTCCTACGCCGCTACTTAATGGGTGACTAAACAAAAAAAAATAATCACAATACCACGTAAAATCTATGTAACATAGTAATAGTTTGATTGGCTTCACTGTATAAGAATGAGCTCGTGAAACTCATAATCACTGTATAAGAGTGAGTGCGTGAAACTCACAATAACGCGTACTGAAATCACTTAGATGTCAACTAAGTGAAGTTTAGACAGTACCAGGCATGCAACCTACCTACTTACCTACTCGTAACTAGCTAACTAGCTAGCTTGACAAATGACAACTAGTACTGGGCTTATCCGCCTTTGAGGTAAAAC
>Ga0228709_1000131_pt1 | contig 11263 bp, 10 predicted proteins | sample McNCre217_Aug_MT_FD_181464 | JGI IMG/M metagenome (GOLD analysis project Ga0228709, IMG submission 181464) | Metatranscriptome of freshwater microbial communities from McNutts Creek, Athens, Georgia, United States - 29-17_Aug_MT (Metagenome... | ecosystem: Environmental > Aquatic > Freshwater >...
ACCGTGTGCCTGCCGCAGTAGCGCAGAGTGTGTTGGCCGACCTTTGGGCACGAGAGATGCCCATGACGGTGTACGAACCACGCTGGCTGCCCTGCCCCACGCCCCACGGCAGGGTGCGTGCGCTGGCTTTCACACTGCCCCGCTCTCACCCCAGCTACACCGGCACTTTGAGCCCGGCGCGCCTGCGCGAGATCTTCGCCCAAGCCGAGGGGCGTTTTGGCAGCACACGCGACTATGCCGAGCAAACCCTGCAGGCCCTGCGCCGCATGGGCATTGAAGACCGCGCCCTGGCGCGTCTGATTCAAATGGCCACCCTTTGACCCAGCACAGTTGGCACACAGCCCAGCGCAATACACTGACAACATGAACATCGCCGACCTCCGCAAAAGCTACGAAAAAGCCGAACTCAATGAGCACGCCTCGCACGCCGACCCGCTGCGCCAGTTTGACCAGTGGTTCAGCGAAGCCCTCCAGGCCGAGGTGCCCGAGCCCAACGCCATGACCGTGGCCACAGTGGGCAGCGATCTGCGCCCCAGCACCCGCATCGTGCTGATCAAGGACTTTGATGCACGCGGCATTGTCTGGTACACCAACTACCAAAGCCGCAAAGGGCAAGAGCTGGCAGGCAACCCTTTTGCTGCACTGCAGTTTCACTGGGTGGAGTTGGAGCGCGTGGTGCGCATCGAGGGCCAGGTGGAAAAAGTCAGCGACGCCGAGAGTGATGCCTATTTCAACAGCCGCCCACTGGATTCGCGCATTGGCGCCTGGGCCTCACCGCAAAGCCAGGTGATTGACAGCCGCACCGTGTTGGTGACCAACGCCGCCAAGTACGGCGCTCAGTTTTTGCTTCACCCCCCGCGCCCGCCGCACTGGGGCGGCTACCGGCTGGTGCCCGAGCGCTGGGAATTCTGGCAAGGCCGCAAGAGCCGCTTGCACGACCGCTTGCGCTACCGGCAGGACGGCGACCAGTGGTTGCGCGAGCGGCTGGCACCTTGATCGCCAGCAGGCTGGCCCCTAGAGCAGCAACGGCAGCAAGGCCAGCACCACCGTGATGGTGGCCAGGGTCACCGCAGTGGAGACCGCCACGGCAGCGGTGATCATGTCTTCTTCCTTGCGGTAACGCTGCGAAAACAGGAACACATTGGCGCCGATCGGCAGCGCTGCAGCCAGCACCATCACGCCCAGTTGCAGGCCACGCAAGCCCAGCACCCAGCCCACCGCCGCCATGAGCAGCGGGTGCACCACAGTCTTGACCAGCGACAGGCGCAGGGCGGGCATGAAGTGTGTGCCCACCGGCGTCTGCGACAGGGTGATGCCCACCAGCAGCAAGGCCATTGGCCCGAACGCACCACTGAGCAGGACCAGCGGCTTGTCGATGACCGATGGCAAGCCCCAACCGGTGAGGGAATAAGCAATGCCCAGCAGGATCGGCATCGGCACAGGGTGGATGATCGAGGTCTTGATGGCCGAGCCCACGGTACGCCAGATGGACAGCGAGGCGCCTGAGCGCGCCGCGTGCTCGCGCGCTACCTGAACCTCCAGCACCAGGGTGGCCAGACTCAGCAAAATGAGCGCATGCAAGGAAATCAGGGTGAACAGCAGCACCTGTCCGGACTGCCCATAGACCAGCCCCACCAGGGGCACGCCGATCATCAGCGTGTTGCTGTAAATGCCCGCCAGCGCCATGACCGAAGCCCGGCTGTTGCCGCCATAGACCACCAGCATCCCGAAAAAGAGTGCCCCAGCCACAAGGAAATACTGCATCACCGGACTGAAATCGAGCTGCTCCACGTGCGAGGTGGCCATGGTGCGAAACAACAGGGCTTGCGACAGCACCAGAAACACCAGATTGGAGAGGTCACGCACCGACTCGCCACGCACGAGCCGCGTGCGCCCCGCGACAAAACCGAAAGAGATAAGCAACACCACCGGCAGCAAGGCCGAAACAACAGGATGGTCCAAAGTCATGCGATGGATTATCCCGTCAGGCCATTGCCCTGGTGCCGCTCAGGGCCGCAAGCGGCTCAAAACTGCCACTGCATGCCCAGCTTGATCGAGCGCCCCGGCAACGGCACGCGCCCGGGCACCGTGCTGGTCAGGATGGAGGTGGCGCTGTAGGCCAGGGCGTTGCCGATGTTGTCGAGCCGGGCAAACCAGTGGATGCTGCCCGTGCCGGCTTTCTGGCGGTAGTTCAGGCCCGCGTGCCACAGGGTGTAGCTGGCCGTGGGCGTGCTGCCCTCGGGTACACGCTGCTGCGCAGCGGCATGGTCAAAGCCCAGTCTGGCTTGCCAGGCGCCCTGCCGGTACACCGCGCTCAGGCCCGCACGCCAAGGTGCGATGCGCGGCAGGGGCTCGCCGCTGCTCAGGTTGTCGGCCAGCACGCGGTCGGCGTGCCAGTGCAGGTCCAGCGCGCCCTGGTCTTGCAAGACGCTCTGCAAAATGCGCGACTGGCCGCTGGCCTCCCAACCGCGCAGGCGGGCCTGCACCCCCGTGTAGGCGTACTCGGGCAAGCCGCCTTGGGCGCTGCCCAGGCCCATCAAACCGATGAAGTTATCGAAGCGGCTGTCGTACATGCTGAACTTCATGGGGTGCAATCCGCCACGCCGCTCCAGACCCAGCTCGACGCTGTTGGACTTTTCCAGGCCCAGGTTCGCGTTGCCCAGCTCCCAGGTGTGGGTGGCCATGTGCGGACCGTTGGCAAAGAGCTCGGCATCGCCCGGTGCGCGCTCGCTGTGCGCCAGCTGGCCGCTGGCCTGCCAGTCGCCCGCCAGGCGGTACTGCGCGCCCAGCGAGTAGCTGCGCGGGTCAAAGCGGCGTTCACCGAGCACAAAAGGCAAAGACGATGTGGGGCTGCCGTCGGAGCGCAACGCCACCTGCTCCAGACGCACCCCGGTCTGCACCTGGCCCCAGCCTGTGCGCCATTCTTCGAGCGCAAACAGCGCCTGGCTGCGCGATTGGGTGTAGGGCATGAAGGCTTCCGCGCCATCGACCTTGAAACGCGCACTGTCCAGCTGCAGGCCCACCACACCTTCGATGGGTCCCAGAGGCTGGTGGCGCGCCTGCAAACGCAAGTCCTGCCCACGCTTGGCAAACACGGTGCCCGCCACGCCTGCTTCAAATTCGGTGTGGCCGTAGTCGCTGACGCCCGCTTGCAGTTTGAGCTGTTGCCACCCGGCCAGAGGCTCACGCCATTCGCCTTCGAGTGCCAGCTTGTCCGAGTGCATGCCGATGCGTGTGTGGTCTTCGGCCACGGTGCCATAGTCGCTGCGCCAGGTGCTGGCCGACAGGCCCAGACGCGCGCCACCGCCAAAGTGGCTCCAACCCAGCGCGCCGCCGCGCGTGTGACTGTCCGAATTGGGTATGCGGCCCGCCGCATTGGGTACGCGCACATCGCCACTGCGCCGCTCAAAGGCATCCACATGCCAAGCCTGGGCACCATCGCCGCCTTCGAGCAAGGCCGCCGCGCTGCTTTCCAGGTTGCCACTGGCACCCTGCACTTGCACGCGGCCTTGCAGGCTTTCTATGGCTTCGCGCGGGATGCGGTTGTCCAGCACGTTGACCACGCCGCCCATGGCACTGCCACCGTACAGCAGCGCGGCAGGGCCGCGCAACACTTCCACACGGTCAGCGCTCAGCACATCGCTGGGCACGGCATGGTCGTAGCTCAGAGCCGAAACATCCTGGCTGGCGCTGCTGTTGCTCAGCACCCGCACGCGCTCGCCGTCCAGCCCGCGCACGACGGGGCGGCTGGCCTGCGGGCCAAAGTAGGTGCTGCTCACGCCGGGCAGGCCGCTGAGCGTTTCACCCAGCGAGCTTTGCCCGCGCTCGCGCAAGTCGGCGTTGCTCAGGCTGCCCACACTGCCGAGCGCCGCATCGCGCCCGAGCGGATTGCCGGTGATGACGATTTCATTGGCAGGATTGGCCGTGCTGCCCACACTTTGGGCCAGCACAGGCGCGGCACTCAGGCCGCAGGCCACAGCCAGCAGGCTGCGACGAAACAAGACAGAAGACATGGCGCACTCACTTGAAAACCCGGTGGCAGCACGACCTTTGACGGTTCAGGCTGGACAGATGGATTCAAGCAGCGGCAGGTGGCCCTCGGGCATCAAAACGGCGCGTGGCAACAAGCCAATGCGGCAAGGCAGGTACACCGGCTTGCGGCGTGGCCGCCAGGCTTGGCACTGCGGTCGTTGGCGCAGAGGCAGCCCCAGCGGCCAGTGCCAGTTGGTCGAGCAGCTTGCACAGACTGCTGCCGTCTTCATCGACCAGGCCCGCCACAGCGGTCTTGCTGCTCGGTTCTGCACTGGTGGCCACAGCCTGCGGCGCAAAACCACCCGCATGCAACACGCGGTGCGCCTGCCCCCAAGCCGCCGACAGCAGGATCGCCAGCACCAGCAGCCATGCACCGGCCTGGGCATGGGTTTGGGCAAAGCGGCGAAGGGGGTACACGGTCAGCAGTTGATAGGGCAAACGATGGATCAGAGGGCCAGGCGCGCGAAGGTCTGACGGAACTTGGCGACCTTGGGCGCCGCCACCGCCAGGCAATAGCCCTGGTGGGGGTTGCGCGCAAAGAAGTCCTGATGGTAATCCTCGGCCGGTGAATAGTTCGTGACAGGCAGCAATTCGGTCACGATGGGGCGGCCAAAAACAGCCTCGCGCGTGAGTTCGTCGATCAAAGCACGGGCTTCGGCTTCTTGCTCGGGCACGCTGAAGTAAATGCCGCTGCGGTACTGCGTGCCCACATCGTTGCCCTGGCGGTTGAGCGTGGTCGGGTCGTGGATCAGGAAGAAGATCTCCAGCAACTCGCGGGTGCTGACCTGCGCCGGGTCGTAGACCAGCTTCACCACCTCGTTGTGGCCGGTGTTGCCGGTGCAGACCTGCTCGTAGGTGGGTGCGGACGCGTGGCCGTTGCTGTAGCCGGACTCGACATCGCGCACGCCTTTGACTTGCACATAGACGGCCTCCGTGCACCAGAAGCAGCCACCGCCCAGAACCAAGGTTTGCAGGGTTTGCGTAGAGGTCGTGTTCATGGGCCCCGATTATCCGGCGGGGACCATGTCCGTGCGCACCGCCGTCACAAAGTCCTGCAGTGCGGTCTGGTCGCGCCCGCTGCGCCACAGGCAACGGGTGTCGTAGCGCAGGGCGCTGCCTTGCAGGGGCACGAACACCGCCCCCGCCAGCGCCGACTGCGCCAGCGCCTGTGGCACCAGGGCCACGCCCTGCCCTTGCGCCACCAGCGCCACCACGCTCAGCCAGTGGCGCAATTCATGCACCACCGGCGGCAGCCAGCCGGCCTGCTCGCATTCGACCAGGATGCGCTCGTGGTAATCGGGCGAGACCGTGCGCGAAACCACCACCAGCGCCTGCCCCTGCAAATCCGGCAAAGCCAGGGACGCCGTGCCTGCCAGCGCATGCCCTCTGGGCAGGCAGGCCACCATGGGCTGGCTGGCCACCAGGATCTGATCAAAGCCCGGCGGCACGCGCGGCGTGTGCACAAAACCCACATCGAGCCGGTCACGCACCAGCTCGGACAGTTGTTCGCTGGAGCTGAGTTCACGCATCACCAGCCGCAGCCGGGGATGGCTGTCCTGAAAGCGCTGCAGCACCTGGGGCAGGCCGCAATACAGCAAGGTGCCCGCAAAGCCGATCTGCAACTCGCCCGCCTGGCCTTGCGCCACTTCGCGGGCCTCGCGCATGGCCGCGCCCGCCTGCGCCAGCAGGGCGCGCGCCGCTGGCACAAAGGCCTGCCCCGCTGACGTGAGCTGCACGCCCCGGCTGTTGCGGGTGAACAGCTGGGCACCGACCGAGGCTTCGAGCTGCTGGATGTTGAGCGAGAGCGGTGGCTGCGAAATCGACAGCCGCTGGGCCGCGCGGCCAAAGTGCAGTTCTTCGGCCAGGGCCAGGAAATAGCGCAGGTGGCGGAATTCCATGAATTTGAAATTTATATTGATGAATCCATAATCAATATTAGACAACTATTCATGGCCGCATGACAATCGGCCCAACATTCTTTCTCCGGAGACCCGAACCATGGCCACAAGCAAGAACACCTTCAGCTGGGAAGACCCCTTCAACCTCAGCGCCCAGCTGAGCGAAGACGAGCGCCAGGTGCAGGAGGCCGCCCGCGCCTACTGCCAGGAAAAACTGTTGCCCCGCGTGAAGGACGCCTTCCTGAACGAGACCACCGACGTGGCCATCTTCCGCGAGATGGGCGAGCTGGGCCTGCTGGGCCCCACCATTCCCGAGCAGTACGGCGGCGCCGGCCTGAACTACGTCTGCTACGGCCTGGTGGCGCGCGAGGTCGAGCGCGTGGACAGCGGCTACCGCTCGATGATGAGCGTGCAGTCTTCGCTGGTGATGGTGCCGATCAACGAGTTCGGCACCGAAGCACAAAAGCAGAAATACTTGCCCAAGCTGGCCCGTGGCGAGTGGATCGGCTGCTTTGGCCTGACCGAACCCAACCATGGCTCCGACCCCGGCAGCATGATCACCCGCGCCAAAAAGGTGGACGGCGGCTACAGCCTCACGGGCGCCAAGATGTGGATCACCAACAGCCCCATCGCCGACGTTTTCGTGGTCTGGGCCAAGGACGATGGCGGCCAGATCCGCGGCTTCATCCTCGAAAAGGGCTGAAAAGGCCTGTCGGCACCTGCCGTGCACGGCAAGGTCGGCCTGCGTGCCTCCATCACCGGTGAAATCGTCATGGACGAGGTGTTTGTGCCCGAAGAAAACGCCTTCCCCGAAGTGCGCGGCCTCAAGGGCCCCTTCACCTGCCTGAACAGCGCCCGCTACGGCATCGCCTGGGGCGCTCTGGGTGCGGCCGAAGACTGCTATCTGCGCGCCCGCCAGTATGTGCTGGACCGCCAACAGTTTGGCCGCCCGCTGGCCGCCAACCAGCTGATCCAGAAGAAGCTGGCCGACATGCTGACCGAAATCAGCCTGGGCCTGCAGGGCTGTCTGGCGCTGGGTCGCATGAAGGACGCGGGCAACGCCCCGGTCGAAGTGACGTCGATTCTCAAGCGCAACAGCTGCGGCAAGGCGCTGGACATCGCCCGCATGGCGCGCGACATGATGGGCGGCAATGGCATCAGCGCCGAATACGGCGTGGCCCGCCACCTGGTGAACCTGGAAGTGGTCAACACCTACGAAGGCACCCACGATGTGCACGCCCTGATCCTGGGCCGGGCCATCACCGGGATTGCGGCGTTCAGCAACTGAGCTTTCCGCCACCCACCCATGGCCCCTTGTGCTCAGACCACAGGGGCCATTTTTTCGAGCACCATCACCGCTTTCTCAAAGTCGTAGCAGTCCACTGCAAGCTCTAGCTCATGGAAAGTCATGGGTGGCAGACTGGCCCGCAAAACCGGCAAATTCTCTGAGAACAGCTGATTGGCATGAAAGTCGCCTGTCTTGAGGGCAATGCCCAGTTGCTGCAATACGTTGCGGGCCTTGACAGGGTCTGCGGCCGTGTCGGGCTCACTCATCTCACTGGCAATGCTGTTGACGGTCTGCGCCAGCGCCAACTGTTGCGCAGCAATGCTGGCCATCAGCACATCTTGTTCCAGGATGCCCGCCTGCAAGGCCGTCTCCAACCGCTGCGCGTCCGATTGCAGCCGTGTCAGTCCGATCGTGGCGGCGGTGCCCTTGAGGGTATGAACCAGCCGATTGGCCTCGGTCATTTGTTGGCGCTGCAAAGCTTTGCGAATCTCGGGCATGTCCTCGCCGTGGAATCGGACAAACTCTCGCAGCAATGCCCAAAACTTGTTCACATCGCCACGAAGCCGTGACAAGCCCAAGTCCAGGTCCAACCCTTCGATGTTCTGCAAGCGCACCTGCAGTTTGGGGTTTTGTTCGGAGGCCAGCGGCTCTTTGGGCTTTTGCAACACGGGAATGTGCACATTGGCCGTTTGCGGCAACCATTTGAGGATGGTGGCAAAAAGCTCCATCGGGTCCACCGGTTTGCCAATCAGGTCCACCATCCCGGCCTCCCGGCTGCGGCGGCGGTCTTCTTCAAAAATATTGGCGGTCAGTGCCAATATGGGCACCTCTTGCCGGTCCGGTAATTGACGGATGGCCTTGGTCGCTTCAAGGCCGTCCATCACTGGCATCTGAATGTCCATCAGAATCAGGTCAAAGGCCTGACTTCTGGCCTGATCCACCGCTTCTTGCCCGTTATTGGCAATGCTCACCTGCATGCCCGCCTCGCTGAGCAGCACGCGTGCAATTTCCTGGTTGATGGCATCGTCTTCGACCAGCAGGACCCGGGTGCCGCTGTGGTAGTCGATCAACTCCTGCTCAGCGTTATTGACCGTGCGGTCGGTCATCTGCGCCCCCACCTTGAGCCTGGCCGTGAACCAGAAGCGGCTGCCCTGACCCACCTTGCTTTCAACGCCCACCGTGCCCTGCATCAGGGTGGCGAGTTTCTGTGTGATGGCCAGACCCAAGCCCGTTCCGCCGTATTTGCGTGTGGTTGAAGCATCGGCCTGCTTGAAAGCCTGGAACAACTCCGGAATCACCTCGGGAGCAATGCCAATGCCCGTGTCCACCACCTCGAAACGAATGACCGCAAAATCCGAACCTTTTTCCTGCAAACTGCATTTGAGCTCAATGCGTCCGTGGTCGGTGAATTTGACGGCATTGCTGGCCAGGTTGAGCATGGCTTGGCGCAGGCGGGTTTGGTCGCCCACGAGCCAATGGGGACAGTCGTCATAGTCCACGCTGATCACCAGCCCCTTGGCATGCGCCGCATCCTCGATCAAGGAGCGGGTATGGTCCAGCACACTGCTGATGGGGAAGGTGTTTTCCTCCAACTGCATGACACCGCTTTCGATTTTCGAAAAATCGAGGATGTCGTTGATGATGGACAGCAAGTGCCGGCTGGCCATGGCGATTTTGTCAAAGCGCTCCAATTGCTCTGGCGTGGGGTTGCTGCGTTTGAGCAAATAGGTGATGCCCAAAATCGCATTCATCGGCGTGCGGATTTCGTGGCTCATATTGGCAAAAAACCGGGTCTTGAGCTTGTCGAGCTCCTGGGCTTTTTCGTAGAGGCGTTGGATTTCTCGGTTGACTTCGATGTCCCGGGCGTGTGCCTTGGCCAGCTCTCCATACATTTTGGTGCTCTCAAACAGCAAGACCCCCAGGATCAAGACCGAAGCAATGAGCCCATACAAACGACCAAAATAAAAGCCCACATCAAAGCGTGCCGCATTCAATACCGCCGAAAGCGCGATGTCAAAAACCCAAGTGATGCAAACCACCATCAGCCAGATGTCCATCACGTTGTATGGACGGGCGCGCCACAGGACAAACAACGCCAAAGCATTCAGGACACACACCGTGGTCACCACGGGCTTCATGATCGGGAAGTACTGCTGGTTGCCCACCATGATGGCGGGCAACCAGTCTGACCCGGCCGTAGCCAAAACTGTGAAAAAAACAACCGCCAGCACAACCAAGCCAATGTTGATTGCTGGGGTATGCCGCCTGCGCAAACCACTGACCACAACCGGTGGCCGCCCCTTGCTGGCAGCATAGGCCATGAGCAACACTGGAAAACCGGCATGCCAGAACATGTACAGCCAGGCGGTAGTCTGGGGCGTGGCCTGGAGCAATCCCGTGGATCTGAAAAGGCCAGGGAACGTCAGGGCATGGACAATGGCCATCAAGGCACTGAACAGGTACGCACTCGCCAGGTACTGCAAACTCGGCAAACGCAAGACATGGTGTTTTGAAAAAAACAGCACCGCCACCAGCAACTGCACGACCACCAATGCCGATTGGTAAATGCCCATGAACCCTGGCATGGCTGCCAGCGGCGTGGTTGCATATGGCACCAGCAAGGCAAAAAACACCATGGAAACCAAAGCGATGCTCAGCCCCCACCTTCGGTCTTGTGACCGTGCGGGGGTGGTGACCAAAAATGGAGAGCTGCCCTCTGCCGTCAGCGACAGGGGCACATGGGCATCAAGGCTCAAGGGTGCTGGAGGCATGATCGACTTTCAAAGAGACCTGTGAACTCAAACCAGCAACCCGTCATGACTGGCCAAAGACGGCGCATCCGGGTGCTGCTGAGCGATCGCCACAAACTCCTGGAAGTGCAGCAAGAACACATCCAGCAATTCAGGGTCAAACAAGGTGGCGCGCCCCTCTGACATGATGCTGCGCACTTTGGCCAAGTCAAAGGCCTCTTTGTAAACCCTTCGGGAAATCAGGGCGTCAAACACATCAGCGATTTTCATGATGCGGGCGGCCAGTGGAATTTTCTCGCCCATCAAGCCGTCGGGGTAACCCGAACCATCCCAGTTCTCGTGGTGCCAGTGGGCAATGGTTTTGGCTACGCCCAGAAACTCTACCCTATGCTCGGTGTCTTTTTCAGCCATTTCCAGAGCCTGGGCACCGAGCTCCGCATGGGTTTTCATGATCACCCATTCCTGAGCCGTGAGCTTGCCGGGCTTGCGCAAGATCTGATCTGGAATACCCACCTTGCCGATGTCATGCAACGGTGCAGATTTTCCCAGCATACCGATGACACGGTCATTGAGCTGCCCCAGGTAATTCGGATGTGAAAGCAGCAAACGGGCCAACGAGACCATATATTGCGAGGTTCTCAGAATGTGCTTGCCTGTTTCGTTGTCTCGAATCTCGGCCAGCCTGGCCAGAGCGCGGATGCTGACATCCTGGATCAATTCATTTTCCTGCATGCGGCGGGCCACTTCCACCTCCAACAGCACATTCTGGTTCGCCAGGGCATCGCGGGCCTGTTTGAGCTCCAAGTGCGTTCGTACACGGGCAAGCAAGATGCTGGCTTGCATTGGCTTGGTGATGTAATCCACCGCCCCAAGCGCCAATCCCTTTTCTTCTTCTCGGCTGGCGTTCATGGCCGTCAGGAAAATTACCGGAATTTTTTCGGTCAAAGGGTTGGCTTTGAGTTGCGCAATGACCGCATAGCCATCCATGTCCGGCATCATGATGTCCAGCAAAATCAGATCCGGCATCGGCGCCTGCTGAGCCAACTTCAAAGCGCGGTCACCCGAATTGGCCACCCTGACGCTGTAAAAAGGCTGCAACAAATTACCCACCACTTGCAGGTTGGTGGGATCGTCATCCACCACCAGCACATTCAAAAGTTCTGTCCGCAGCTTAGATGTCATGGGGTAATGCTAACGGCTAGTTGAAAACTATGGCCACATCGCCACAATCAAAACAGCAATCCAGGGGCCGGTGCAAGAAGGAGCTCATCAGATCAGCCACTTTTCAACACCAC
>Ga0228709_1000139_pt1 | contig 11026 bp, 10 predicted proteins | sample McNCre217_Aug_MT_FD_181464 | JGI IMG/M metagenome (GOLD analysis project Ga0228709, IMG submission 181464) | Metatranscriptome of freshwater microbial communities from McNutts Creek, Athens, Georgia, United States - 29-17_Aug_MT (Metagenome... | ecosystem: Environmental > Aquatic > Freshwater >...
CCCGCCTCAAGTTAGGCTGATCTTCGACCCGGCAAGCCACAATGCCCCCCGCGGAGTGGGCCAACACGTTAATCCACCTCTGTGGCCATTGCTGGTGCCAGCTTTGCAGCAACTGGCACAACTCGGTGGCCGCAACATCGTTCGCAGTTAGCCCCTTCAAGTGAGATAAATCCCACTGCGAAGGATGCACCAGCAACCACGCCGCTTTGAAGCATTTTTGCAACCACCGTCTATGGGGGTATCGAGCCGACCATCGCACCACAACTCCGCCCCACAGGGCCTGAAGCCAAGCGTTCAGACGCTGCGAGCGTTGCACCTTGCGAGTCTCAAAGGTATGCACCGCAAAACCATCAGACTGCAAATCCCGAATCATCTGCTGCAGCGAGTGCGAAGCCTTCGCAAAATTATTACGCCCCACCACCACAACCCAGTTGGAGGCATCGACAGCATGCTGGTCGATCATGTTCAAGCGCTTTGCGTGCAAGAGTTATTCATAGCGCCATGCTATCTTGGAAAAAACAAAACCGCCCGAAGGCGGTTTGTGGCAAACAACGGGAATGGATACCGGGTCAAGCCCGGTATGACAAAGAAAAGCTGTCACCCCACTTCATCAAACCCACTGCCACGACAACCCCCACAGCGTCTGCCAACAAATCGCTCCACTCTGCAAAGCGCCAGCCCACGGCCCACTGGGCCATCTCCAGGGCAGCACCGTAAGAGATCATGCCCACCACGCGGACAGTGGCACGCGGCCAAAGCAAGCATGCGCCCACTGTCAGCACCGCAAACGCCAAAGCATGCTGCGCCTTGTCCCACCAGTCGAACACCGGCAACTGCAAATGCTCAACAGGCAGCAAAGCCAATACCGTCACAAAGCCCATGGCCAGCCCCCAGACAAGCAGCACTAATTTTCGCCAATATGTCACAGCAATTCCTTCACTCGCGCCCCATGCAAAGCAACGCCAGTGAATTATCAAGAACAGCAATTCAACATTGATATTAAAAAATCATGAAGCCTAAGCTACATATTGAATTATTCAAACCCAACATGATCATTTTTTGAAAAAATACCTCCCTAATAGATTCAACAAATTACTACCCAAATCCTTCATATCATCAAATACCATTTTCAAAAAAAATCTTTCCTCCACCAAATCTCCACCATCAAATCGGACGCCGACCTCACCATTAGCCCCGGAATTACCGCAGTAGGTTTTAAACAACTTATCCCAAATAACCAAATCATTTGAAAAATTAACACCTCTTGGATTAACTGGCTCCAACAAGTGATGCACCTTGTGATTTTCCGGAGTGACAAATATTACTCGAATAAATCGTGGAAAATTTTTCACACCATCACCATGCAGCAGCATTTCATGAAAAACTCTTAATGCACCAACAAAAGTATATACATAAACCTCAAATGAAACGACCGAATAAATCAGCAGAAACGAAAGGGAATGCACCGTTAGTTCAAAAGGATTGGCTCTAAATTTTAAAATTACATTGAAATCACGCCCACTATGGTGAAGCCGATGAATATACCAACTTAATTTCAAATGAAATAATCTGTGAACCCAATACCCAACAAAAGATGATAACAAGCAATATACCAAAACATCAATAATTAAAAAATTTATTTTAAACCAAGAAGCAACAGAAACCGAACTCAAACCCAGACTAAAAATAAAATTCCAAACAGAAGACACGACAGGCATTAACGGAATAAAAAACAGAATAAAATCATTTAGCATTTGCCTTCTAGAGTAAATTGGTCGAATTTTTTTCGGGAAAATCCAGTAATTTAAAATCAGTGCAAAAATTACAGCAACATAAAACAAATGATTAGCTAAAAAATACCGCTCAAACTTATCGAAAATTAATTGTAAATTTTCCATACTCAAACAAATTTAATTTGATTTATAAACACCTAAAAAGATCACATCCACTAGTTAGCCCGACACTTCCATTAACATTAATTTTAATGTATCCCGCAAAGAGATCATTGGTGAAAAATCAATGTGCTTCGAAATTTTCATAGAACTACCACACAAGCGTTGCACCTCATTGGCTCGGACAAGAGCAGGATTAACCAGCACTTCTAAATGATGCCCTGTTAGGTCAGACAAGATGCTAACTACATTTTGCAAAGTATAGGCCTGACCTGAGCAAACGTTATATATTTCACTAGACTGCCCTTTTTCCAGCAACGCCAAATATGCACAGCACACCATGCGCACATCGTTGAACTCACGCTCCACATGCAAGTTACCCAACTCAATGGCGGGTGCACGTCGGGCGAAATGACTCACGAGCTTGGGAATCAAGAAATTAGAGGCTTGACCTGGCCCCGTGTAGTTGAACGGACGCATGATGACAATCGGCAAGCGATCAAAGTAAGTACGTGCCATGAGTTCCATGGCCAGTTTGCTCATGGCGTAATGGTTCACAGGCCACGCTGGCTGATCCTCTGTAATGGGAGACGCATCGCAATTACCATAAACATTGGCACTGCTGGCCAACAAAACTTTAGACGGCTTAACAGGCAAGGCCGCCAAACCAGCCAACAAATTCATGGTGCCCACCACATTGACACCATAGAACGCCGTGTCATCCGCATGACCTACAAAGCTGATGGCAGCCAAATGCACCACCGCATCGGGTTGTGCATGCAGCACCTCTAATGACACGGCCGCTTTGTCTGTCAAATCGGCCTGTAAAGGCAGCACTTGATGTCCTGCAGCCTCGGCCGCAGACTTAAAAAAACGGCCGGTAAACCCGGCCGCACCTGTCAAAAGTATTCTCATACTGCCAGTCTACTCATTCAAAAAGAAAAGCCCGCTTGATTCCGACGCAAATCGGCTTCCACCATCATCTGGCACAGCTGCTCCAAGGTGGTCTTGGGCTCCCATCCCAACTTGGCCTTTGCCTTGGCTGGGTCGCCAATCAGCAACTCCACCTCAGCTGGGCGGTAAAACTTCGGGTTAATGCGCATGACCGTCTTGCCGGTGGCGGTGTCAATCGCGGTTTCTTTTTCTTCACTGCCTTTGAAGTCCACCGCGATGCCTGCGCCTTTAAATGCCATTCGCACAAAGTCGCGCACTGTCTCTGTCCGGTTTGTTGCCAACACAAATGTATCGGGCTCATCAGCCTGCAGCATGCGCCACATACCCTCGACGTATTCCTGTGCGAAACCCCAATCGCGCTTGGCATCCAAATTGCCAAGCTCCATGCAGTCCAGCTGACCCAACTTGATCTTGGCCACGCTATCGGTGATCTTTCGAGTCACGAACTCGCGTCCGCGCAGTGGGCTTTCGTGGTTGAACAAGATACCGCTGGAGCCAAAGATGTTGTAGCTTTCGCGGTAGTTGACAGTCATCCAATGTGCGTAAAGTTTAGCCACGCCGTAGGGACTGCGTGGGTAGAAGGGTGTACTTTCAATCTGGGGTATAGCTTGCACCTTGCCAAACATCTCAGATGTACTGGCTTGATAAAAGCGAATCATTGGGTTGACCAAGCGAATGGCTTCAAGTAAGTGAAGTGCACCGATACCTGTAATTTGCGCTGTGGTGCTGGGTTGATCAAACGACACACCAACAAAGCTTTGCGCAGCCAGGTTGTAGATTTCGTCGGGTTGAACCTTTTGCACTAAGGCAATGCTTGAACCCAAGTCGGTCAGGTCGTACTCGACCAAGTGTAGATTTGGGTGGCCCTGAATGCCAAGCTCCTCCATCCGCCAGAAGTTGACGGAGCTGGTGCGACGATACGCTCCATAAACGATGTAGCCTTTATTCAATAACAAATGAGCTAAATAAGCACCATCTTGACCTGTAACTCCAGTGATCAAAGCAATTTTTTTAATCATTCATTTCTCCAAATTAAAAACAAGCAAATTTATTAAGGAACGTCTATCGAATTCATGTCTAAAAAATCAAATGAGTCATACATTAATTGATTCATTTTGTCGCACGAAGAAAGCATTAGAAAACCAAATTTTTTCGGCTGAATAATACGTGAAGGTACACGGATAAAGAAATAACCGGGCGGCTTAGTACCACAACTCAATTTCAAGGAAAAGAAAGCTCCCTTATACAAACCGTTTCGCCCGAGCAAAGTTATGAAACCATTTACCGCATTAAAAAAACCGATACCAGGCCTTCTTAAATACCAAGCTTGAGCACTGCTCACGCCCCTGCTACACAATAGAAAACGCCAAAGCAAAGGGATGCCGACGTAATAGTTAATTTCACCGATAATTTTCCAGCCCAATTTACGAATTCTAATAGCTGCGATATTTTTATTGGGAAATCCACAAACTGCAATAACATTGCGCAACTTCAAGTCAGCATATAATAATTTAGCCATTTTAACAGTAGCATCTCGAACAACACCATTCGACATTGTATCCGTTGAAAGAAACACATTTTGATCTTTGATTTGAAGAATAATCCCGGAATAACATGCCACCATTTCATCATTGTGCAAAATATAACAAAAACATGAAGTCTCAGGATTTAATTCATATTTAGCAAATATATTTCTTGACTGACCTTCATTTTTCAAGAAACATATTTGAAATAATTTTACCCACTGCTCTTTTTCCCACGCCGAAAGAGATGTAAATCCTATTTTTATAACAAGTTGGCCCATCGAATCCCCGCAAAAAAATTATATTCAAAGACTTAATACTAAGACAAACATCTTATTTCACCGCATGAATAAACATCAGAACCAGCAAAGATATTCAAGACTTTCTGCTTTAAATCTCCAATTCTCAATTTTCGACGAGCATTCCCCAAAATTCCAATGTTAGGAAGCGAAGGAAGGTCAGGATCAAAATCATGTGGATGCAAATATAAAACCTGATAAGACTCTTTTTTAATAAACTTATTTATCAATTTAGGAGGGGCGACTCTAAGATAGCCACCTCCAAAAAATTGCATCTCTCTGCCCATAAAACTTACACCAGGCACAGGAATTTCAAAAATACTTTTTCCAGATTGCAATTTTAAATTAATAGGCAAGGAGAATTCTTTTCGGGAAAAACCACCACCATGAATACGCATTGCTGTACATATTGAAGAATCAATATCAAATCCAATATTAGCTAATTCATTAAGATATGCATCATAATTTAAGTATGGAATTGAAAAAGATGGAGCTCTATATGCATTAATAGAAACCCCGGCAGCATCTTCAATAATTAATTTAGCTTTTTTCGTACTAGCATTGAAATCTTGAATTGATTGTCGAGAAATATCTTCATGAAACAATGAATGACAACCAACTTCGTGACCACGATCAATAACTTCGCGAACTCTACATGGATACTTTTGAGCATACCAAGCAACAAAAAAAAATGTACATTTTACATTGGCAATATCACACAGATTCAAATACTCATGCATTTGGTGCTCACTCCGATCAGGCATACTTGACCATTCAGCAATGGGAATACATGCAGGAATAGTTGCCCACCACGGTTCGACATCAAAAGTATTAACCAATCTCATGAAAAGCCTTTCACTACTAATACTGATTTATATAACTCGATAATTTTAGAAATAACAACAGATTTTTCGTATGATTCTCTAACCCGTTCAAAACCAGCTAGGCCCATCCTAGTGCGGAGTGGTCCGTTAGATTTCAACTCCAATATTGCATTTGCAATAGCTAGTGAATTTTCAACGGGAACAGTAATACCAGTCACTCCATCGATACTAACCTCATGAACGCCAGAATAAGGGATACAAGTATTTATTATAGGTTTAGCATGCGCCATTGCCTCTAATTGAACCATACCAAACATTTCACCACGATAGATCGAAGGCAAGCATAAAATATCACATTTTTTAAAAAGATACTCAAGCTCATCATCGTCTAGTTTTCCACTCAAAATGACACGATCTTGCAATGAAAGACTTTGTATCTTCGAATGTAGTTGATGCTGCAGCGGTCCAGAGCCAACAATAAGAATCAAACAATTGGAATCAAGATATTTGGCCGCCTCAATTAAATAATTAAAACCTTTATAATAAATAAGACGACCAACAGCCAATATAACGAACCTATTATCTATAGAAATACCCCTATTTAAAACAAACGAACAGCTTGCTTTAGAGCTTGCTGTATCATATGGATACGGAATAATTTCCTCTTTACCTTTAATGAGATGGTATGCATAAGAAAATTTTATATGAGCAGTAGTTGCTGCGATAACTCTGCTAGCTCTATTTATTATCCACCCTGTAAGCGGAGAATACAGCTTTGTCAGAAACCTGAATTTTCTATTATCTACATCACCGTGCCAATGCAATATTAATTTAGCATTAGGCCGTATAAGGTAAACGGCGAACTCAGCCATTGGGTTAGGCAAATGAAGATGAATAACATCGTATTCATTGCAAATTCGTCTGAGCCATAAAATAAGCGCTGGCGATAATGGCACAGAAAATATTTTTCCATAAGTAGACACGCGAATAATTTTACTACCAGAAATATTCTCTATAATTGTCTTTGAAGAGGAACTGAAGCATAAAACATCAGACTTAATACCGGCATCGTGAAAACCTGACGCCAATATCTTAGTTACCGTCTCAATCCCTCCAACATCAGGAGGAAAATATTTACCGATTTGCAAAACTTTCATTTCCGACCACACTTTTCAACAGGCAAAACATATCATGCTTCCATTTATTTTCACTAGGAATATTTTTCAATATCCATTTTTTAGCTTCTATTTGTTGCAAACAACATTTTTTTTCATCACTCATTAAAATTTCAATGCCATTTACAAAGTCTTCAGCAGAACATGCTATGTAAGCGCCTCCAGTTTCATAAACATCACCAATTCCATCAATACCTAAAGGCGTTGTTATAATAGGGATTCCATTAACCATTGCTTCCAAATTTTTAATTTTTATGCCGGCACCTGTCAATACTGGCGCTATAAATATTTTTGATCGCCGATAAAATGAATCTACATCTTTAACAAATCCGTGAGATGTAACACCACGATTCATTTTATAACGATCACTACCTTTCCCTACCAAATGAATATTGATATTTGGGGATAATTTTGGGGCAATATTAGCAAAAAACCAATCAAAACCATACATATTAGGCTTCCATTCATAATTGGTTACACAAAGTAGGTCAATGGGTCGATCTGAATGATTATAATTTTCCAAGGATTTATTTGGGCTAAGATGAATAGTAGGCAAAAGAGGTGGGAAAATTAAATGCTTAAATTTGCTGTAATCATCTTCTGCGTATTCTGTAGATGACAAATGAATTACTGAGCTTGCGCTCAAGCCGACCTCCTTTTCAAATAGACTTATTCTATTTCTCTCAACTTTTTGAAATAATTTATTAGCACTATAAAACTTATATTCAGCATTAAGCTTCCTAATAATGAATGGCTTTTTAAGTTGTTCAAATATTTGATAATCATAGGCTGACATGTCATGATTACAGTATATTATATCATATGGAGCATAGAAACTAGCATCCTTATTCAAAACGCTGTAAGAAGCTAGCTTTACCGATTTCCCCATGAGTACATCTTTCAGAAACTTTAGTATATCTAGTCTCTTAAATCGTGTTCTTAACGGAGATCCAAATAATACACTAACATCTGCGATCTCAGAAATCAGCTCCAGCTCTTTGCGAGTGACCGTCGCACCTCCATGATTTTCTTTGTATGGGTCAAATGTGTTTATATATAAAATTTTAATTTTTTTCATAACGAGGATAATTTAAAAAAAGCACAGCTATACCCAATGAGAATGTAATTGAGTTATACCCTTCAACAGACAACGATGATAAAAAGAAATAAATCAGCCCAGCTCTAGCCCGCATATCCGAAACTTTAATGCGACATGTTATTTTATATATAAAATAAAAAAATGGAACTCCGAAAATTACTGCAAAATCCAAAAAAGTTGATTTAAATGAGACATTCTTTAATTCATTTACGATGAAATTAAATTCCCCCATCAGAAGCGGCATCCCAAACATTAATTCTAGTGTCTTCGATCCAAACATAGACATAACACCATAAAATCCATAGTAACCATATCCAAAAGGATTTATCAATAAACTCCAAATAGATGCAAAATACATGCTTACTCGAGTTGATGTACTTGTAAAATTCTCGATATCGAAAATTATATTATCAAGTTGTGTTTCCGCAATATAATACAATAAAGGGAGAAGCAGCAAACTGAATCCAATAGCTTTGCCTGAAATTAAAACCATTATTATTACGAGCCCAATAGATATTGCAGCCCCCTTGGAACTTGTTAAAATTAAGCAAATTGCCAAAAAGCATAAAAATGAAATTAGTCTATTTCTTGAATATTCTTTTTTATGCTCGATCATTAAAAAAGCAATAAAAAAATAACGTCCAACATTAGCTGCGAAATGTGAAGATTCACTGTTAAAACCTCGCGCACGACCGTCATCGAGTTCACCATATTCATTGTAAAATAGAAATCCCCGTATATTTGTATTTAAGAAATCAACCCATATATCACTAAAAAAATATCCGATAGCTAACACCAACACACCAAAATAAACCCCACGCTTTAAATGTCTTTCAGAGACACGCTCAATACAAAGAAATGGAGAAAGCCAAGCTATTGCAAGTAGAAAATGTGATCCCAACTTCGAAAAATATAGAAAACTCCACCCAAATATCAATAACGAAAATACAGAGTTCGCAAGGCCCCAAATTATTAATATTTTGGCAAGTCGCGCCATATAATCTTTAGCCGGATGAGTAAAAATTCGGATCAAACCTAATATTAATAAAAGGGGGACAGCAGGTGAAGATGCCAGACTACCCAAAAATTCTGGCCAGTAAATCGCTCCAAATGGAATAATTGCAAGAGCTATCCCAAAAAATTTAGAGAATAATTTATTATACACTTTCAAGACTTAAAGGATTTTAGTGGGATTAGCCACAGAGTCGCGGTAGCAAAATCATTACATACTTTTTTATTTTAGAACCAATTCTATAAATAATAGTATGACCGTATTTTTTATATTTTGGCATTTTGCATGTAATTGAATCTGCACTCGAGTCCAAAATCAATTCAACAATGTGACCAGAATTTAAGAGACGTAAACTCCACTCTACATCCTCTGCTTCACCCCATGCAACTACATCAGCCATTGGCATTTTTAATGCCAAACTTCTACTCACGCAAAATATTCCACCATCGATATATGGCTTATATATTTTTAAATATTTCATCCAATTTTTTCTATTATAAAATGCTGGTACAACAACGCCACCTCCAGCTATATTTTCCGACTTAAGTGAGACAAACCCTAAATCTAGATACGGTAATTCTTGCTTGTGATTTTTAATATAAACACTAGGTGTACAAACATCAAATTCAGCGGGCATAGAAGCCAACGAACCTGGGCGTAATACAATTCTGGTATGACATATCAATATTCGTTCATTTTTTAAATGCGCTATCGCATAATTTTTTTTCCTGCAAATCATTAGTCTACCGTAGAATATTTCTGGCTCATATATAATATATTCAACATTAAAATTGTCAACCACAAAATCACGACAGTGCGAAGGACCACAGACTGCTATTTGTCCGTCATCGTTTAATTCGGGCTGAGCACGCAAGCCATTTATACATTTTTCCAATTGTTCTAATTCAGCGGTTATACCAGAGAACATTATTGCAGCAGACCATTTATTATTTATAGAGTTATCTTTTGTTCTTTTAAAAATAATTTTTCGTTCATCAATATTGTACTCAATAATCTCACCCAAATTTTTGGCCGCTTTACAGAATGTTTGCGTTAATAACTGAAATGAATGTTTTCCGGTAACTAACGTAACTGACTTTACAGTACTTATTGCCGTGACAGTCACCAATCCATTTGCTTTGCACGCCCAAAGTGCATATTTAATTATATAAAAAGGAAGATTTCCCTCTAAGAAATTATCAGCATCTATTTCAACAAACTGTAATTTTTCCAGCCTTCGAAGTGCTATCAAATCAGACAGATTCTTTATTTTCACTTTAGCACTCGCATATCGTTCTTTTAAGCACCATCAATTGTCTGTAATAAATTAATGCCCAAAACATATAAACACACCCCAAAATTACTAAGATTTTTCCCGGCTCTATTTCATATATCATTGCTAAGATTATAGATAATGACATACTGATGAGTGTAGCCGTGCTGATTTTCACTCCAAATTCAAATCCCTTACCGTAACTCATGAAAAATGATCCAGCAACATGTTGAAATGCATTCGCCAAGCCCCAGGTCAATACTGAAATTATTAACCATTGGTCAGAAAGGAATTCCTTAGCACCTAGCCATTCAAACAAGGAATTCTGCCAAATAATAAGCAGTGAAATTGCAATAAAAACCCCGATTAAGGACGACCAGATAGTGAGCGTTAGTTCTTTATTTAACAGATCTCTATTCATATTAAAATATGCATGAACAGTCCTATTAACTCGTGCATCTACAAGCATCCTCATCGGTAAAACTATTAATTGATAAAGTCTAAGCCAAATAGCAAAATAAATAATACCGCCTCCATTTGAAACAACAGTAAACGCAACAAGGGGCAAATTGTAAAAGAGGGTCTCATTGAATGTAATCACCAAATAACGAGGTCCATTTTTCATTAATTCTCGCGCAATTTCTGAATAAAGTTTTTTATCAAAATTCAGACCATTGAATATCGATTGCGCATAACCGTCAGAGTTAAAAGTCAACCAATTACTAATGATGGCAGTGGCGACACAAATAAATCCAAAAAAACAGAATGAAAATCCATGCCAAATAGCCCAATATGAAAACAATAAAACAATTCGACGTACTAATTCCCACATCTCATATTTTTTCTCCAAACCTATCCCATAAGCAATATCACGGTGAAATGTGCAAGAACTAAGAGCTGCTAGACCTATAGAAAAAAATAATGTGTTTATAGAATTTGAAGAATAATCACTTTTCAATACGAACAAAATTATAA
>Ga0228709_1000149_pt1 | contig 10762 bp, 2 predicted proteins | sample McNCre217_Aug_MT_FD_181464 | JGI IMG/M metagenome (GOLD analysis project Ga0228709, IMG submission 181464) | Metatranscriptome of freshwater microbial communities from McNutts Creek, Athens, Georgia, United States - 29-17_Aug_MT (Metagenome... | ecosystem: Environmental > Aquatic > Freshwater >...
GCGTTTATAGCGCACACGCATTTGTCTAACCCCCCTAGGGGTGAAATAATTTCTAGGGTTTCTATATACCATGGTCCATTACAAGACGTTAAATTGTTATCTTCTATATTAAAGCCATTACAAGCTTTTCAAAATTGTTATTTTCAATATCAAAGCCATTACACGCTTCTCAAACATTGTTACTTTCTATATTCATATTTTATCAATTTTTGTAAAATTGAACAAACATTTTTCGACAACATAGATATAGGAAAATATTAGGATAGATAGTATCGTCAATTATCGTAAGATAATGAATACTTAAAAAAGGAAATATAAAATACTCGTTTCAGAACGGGGTAAATTTCAGTATTGATAACACTGGATTTTATGTATAAAAATAATAAAATCAAATGACGAAATTGAATTCGTACCTAGATGAAGCATTGATTTCTATGAAGCAATGTTGCAGTTTGACCGGATAAATGGGAGGAACAACAGATTAATAACCTGCCTCCTACGTCTAACGACGCGGGCTCAGATTGTAACAATATTGTGAATTAGGATATACATGCCGACCCTGTGGGCAAGAGTTCAATTATCAAAAGAGGTGCTTTCTCAGTGCTCCTCAATCGTCACAACCCTTTAGGGCAGTGAGATGATAGTGGCTTTAAGACCAGTAAGTTTTTAATACCAGATGACTTGGTTGAAGCTGGGGTTCTTTCTGTGTTTCTTACTCACATCGAAGAAATGCAGTCTCATTTTACTAATCTCAATCATGGCTACAACTACAAGAATGAACTCAAGTGATGTGGTGGCCCCACAAACCCTATTGATGTGCGCTAGCCGTGCCTACGAAGACGAAAATCTGAAAGGATTCTTTTGTGAATTCCTGATAACACCATACTATGAAGACCATGATTACACACAATTTTGTGCATGCCAGGATGGATACGAATGTGGATGTGATAGAGAGATGAGAGAACAAGCATTGCGACGAACAATCTACAACAACGAACATGACTTTGCGCGTTGGAAAGCCTTGGTTTGGAAATTCAATTCGAACTATTGTCCAGTGCACCGATACGGAGACAAGTTTGGAGACAACTACCTGTACATCTCACCACATTTTTACATTCTCCACAAGGACTGGTTCAAACAATGGAATGCTATTTCAAGCATCGACGAATGCAGAGCTCTGTTGAGGAAACGAACACAATTGCTGATGTCAGGTGATGTAGAAAGCAATCCTGGTCCCGTGGCAAATCAGCGGCTCGTCATCGAAACAATCTACAAACTCAAGATGAGAGCTATGGAACATGCACGCCAACGATGTGAAGATAAACTCAAAGTTCAACGACGCCAAAACAAGCAATGCCGTGCAAATGAAGCACTAATGAAGAAGAAGTTGGACGCCTTGGATCGAGCGCAAGAACGGAAGATAGAAAAATCAAACACTCTATGCAAGCGACAAGCACGCGAGGATAAGGAAAACTTCGATTTCCAGGGTCCATTTGATGCAATCAACACACCGGTTGGTCGTTCTGTCATGTATGGATTGGCCAATATGGCGATACCAGGAACTGGAACTGCTGCTGCAACAGCAGTTGAGGGACCAAAATTGTTCAAACTTTTGGAAAAGACCAACATCACGATGTCCCAAATGCAAGAAGCAATGGAGACAATGAAGGATCAAGTGCCAGCAGCCATCTCAAAACATATGGTAATGACAGATTTAGCTTCTGCAACATTGTCAACATTGGGAGACATCCTCGATCAAGTAAAGACAGGAATGACAACTCTCAAGGAAACATTTGTAGGGTTGAAGGATAGAGTGTTGGCCATGTCACCAATGACATTGGTTGTTAGTATAATTATGTGTTTCGTTGCTGCGTCACTACCAATGAAATACTTGATTGGGCCAACACTAATCTTGGTAGGCTATCTTCTGGGATGGCATCAAGCTATCATTGACAAGGTCAAGCAATTGTTGGGAAAGTACAACTGGTTTGACGGGTGGCAGTTCCAAGATGGAGAAGATCGTTTGATTGCCTTCATTGGCCAAACCGCTTTCACGATTTTGGCATTTTTCGGAATTTCTCAAATTCCAACAGACAAATTTTATGATAGCTTATTGCGACGTTTGGACATCATCCCAAAAGCATGCGCTGGCGTAGGAAAAATCTGGAATGCAGCAGGAGACACGTACCGTGCAGTTGAGATGGAGTTCAAAGTCTTCTTTCTTGGAAGAGATCGTGAGCGCCTTATTGACGAAGCGGCAGTTGGCGAAGACGTTACAAAATGGGTGAAACGTGTGGATCATTATATGCAGATCCAAAATTTGAAATCACTCTCAAAAGACGCTGAAGCAGTCGAAGAAGTCACCATGTTGTTTGATCAGATGTCTCGTTGGAAGCACACCAGAATGTGGAATGGTCTTAGTAAGGAAGCGCAGAGAATTATTGACGCGCTCGCCTCGACCATGTCAAAATTATACTCTGAAGTCTTACGATCAAGTGTGCATGAGGGTGGACCACGCATTCCTCCATTGTCGGTGATGTTGTCAGGCGAAGCAGGAAGAGGCAAGTCGCAGATACTCATACCCCTGTCTTACGCGTTATTGCACGGGAGGAACCACCGAGGAAACTTCAAGAATGAAATCTATCTTCGGAATTACGAGACAGAATTCTGGGACGGGTATGTGAACCAAACCGTAGTTCACTTCGATGACGCTTTTCAAGTGAAGGATTCAATTTCAAAACCATCTGCGGAATTCATGGAAGCCATCCGTATCAACAATGTTGCTCCGTGTCATGTGCATTGTGCCGATTTGAAAGACAAAGGACGTTTCTTCACATCAGAGATTTGTCTCTATACGACGAATTTGAACAAGGAGTTCAAGAAGTACATCGTCTCATTGAATTGCCCAGAGGCAGCACTACGCAGACTGAATATGAACGCATTTGAGGTTTTGAATAAACCAGAGTATGAAAGCGAACTGCCCAATGACGAGGGGAAGGTTGCCATGCGATTAGATCCAACGAAGGTGAAGAACTGCGAGAGGTGCAAAGCCGTAGCAGAAGCAAGAGCAGACAAGAAACAGTTGCCATTCTGCCAGCATCTGTATTTGTTCCAACGATATAACATCGTCACGGACCAACCTATTGGAGAAAAAATGGAATACTCAGAGTTTGTTCAATATCTCCTGGCAGTGGACAGGAAACAACGGACTACAGAGAAAGATCTGCTGGAACAATACGAAATTTTGGAGGAAGATCCATTTGCTTTCCAGGACGGTGATGATGACGAATTCGAAGATGCTGTGGATATGCCCTTCATTCCGCAAGAGACAAATCATGAGCTTGCATTAAATTTGAGTGTGCCAACAGACTACCTAGCCTACCACCAATTGCAGTGTTTCTACTTAGGATTTGAACAATTTGCAAAAGAAAGAGGCATACAAAACTGGCATGAACGCATGTTATCTGAATTGGCGTATGATGAGCAAAACTATGCAACGTACCAACGATTAGTGCAATATGGAATTAGGAACAAGGACAAACCCAACAAATCTCTGTTGCATGCAATGCCAGATATATGTTATGATCCAGACGCATCTATCTTTATGCGCTCAAAACATTATCCAACTTGGGCTGTGTTGAGGGACAGTTTCTACGCATATTGCGCAAAGATTGGTGATCAACTGAAGTATATCTGGGACAATTCTGGTTTTAGTGAACTCTTAACAATTAGTTATTTCGTGATCTCTATCATTAGTGGGTGTTTTGTCATCTATAGAAAGTTCACAGAGAAAGACCAGATTTGTTTTAGGTGTGAGATGGAGAAACCGTGGTGTGTCTGCACACTCTCACTTTACTGGGAGAAGGGAGAACTCTCAGAGACAGAAAAGAAGGAAAAAGCAAGACTGACCAAAGCTAAACAGCTCCTTGAAGCCTATGAACGTGAACAGATGCACACCGAGTCAGCGGGATCATCAGGAGAACACCAACAACAAGTGAAAGCTCAAATGAAAACTGAATCAGCAGGTTCATCGGGAGATCACCAACAACAGGCAAAAGCACAAATGAGGACTGAGGCGGCAGGGTCATCTGGAGATCATCAACAGCAGACCAAAACGCAGATGAGAACTGAAGCAGCTGGTTCCTCTGGAGAGCACCAGCAACAACCCAAGACCCAAATGCGTACAGAAGGAGAGAAGGTAATGAATCTGGAAGACGTGGAAATTTCTGACGTGCCTATCTTTGAGGCATTGTCAGACCAGTGTGGACGGCAAGTCACTGTGGCAATCACGACCAGAAATCTATACTGTTTACATTCTGAAAAGACCATCTACGGCAACGTCATCTTCCTAAAGGGGAGCACTTTTTTGATGCCATACCATTTTGTGACAGCTATCAAATTCAACAAATCCAACATTGGGAAAACCATGTACCTTTCCAACATGGCAGGACGAAGCATGATGGAAGTGTGCACGGATGATTTGCTCAATGCAATTCGTTTGGTGAAAGATGGAGATGAATTGGATGCGGCAATTGTCACTCTTGATCCCATTAAAAACAAGGCGATGGCCGCGCACCCGAACATCGTAAAGAATTTCATAACCAAATCCGACATCATGTGCTTCAATGAGAACAACAAATATGAAGGAGAAATCCCATCATATTGCGAGATGTCAACTGATCTGCAGAAATTCATACCCAACGTCAAATCATGTAGAGCAATTCAAGGATACTATGATTCAAAGACTATGATCCCTGTACAAAACGAACACACCTACATCCACTTCAGAAAAATGTGGACCTACATGGCACGAACCGTAAAAGGAGATTGTGGAGCACCTTTGGTAATTCACGATCAATCTTCTTCGAAGAAGATATTAGGGATTCATGTGGCAGGACAACCTTCAGGAATCGGTTTAGCCCAATGTATAACACAAGAAATGTTGAACGAGGCTTTTGAGAAGGTGCCATTGAAGTTCCAGTGTGCCGTGAGTGTTGATCACATGATAGAAGAGGTGCCAGATTTTGATGTCCAACAAGTTGGATCTGTGCCCCTACGAGCTGGGTTGATAGTGCATGGCAAAATAGCAGATTCGATGAGGGTCCGATCAGGAGGAAAAACCAAAATAACACCCTCAAAACTTCACAACACGATCAAAGAATCACTCACAATGCCAACAATCATGGGACCGACAAACGGAATCGATCCAATGGAATTGGGACTCAAGAAATTTGGAAAGATCACACCTCGAATCGACCCCAAATTGATCGAATTGGCCGCAACAGACGTCCAAAACAATTTGGAAGTGAACAAATTGGATCTAGACAAAAAGGCGTATGCAAGAGTTCTGACTTATGAGGAAGCTGTCAAAGGTGTTGAAGGCGATGAATATCTCGCCCCATTGAATAGAGGAACATCATTAGGTTACCCGTACACGGTGAAATATCCACATGCAAAAGGAAAACGAACAGCATTTGGAAATGACGAATGGACCATGGACACACCACTTGCACTTGAAATTGAGAACGATGTGAATGAACTAATCGGATCATGTAAGGCTAACGTACAGGAGAACGTCTTCTGGACGGACACATTGAAAGATGAGCGCCGGCCGATCGCAAAGGTTCAAGCAGGAAAAACTAGAGTGTTCTGCGCTGGACCAGTGCACTTCACCATTGCATTCCGGCAGTATTTTCTAGGATTTGCTGCTTGGTTGATGAAGAACAGAAATGCGAACGAGATTTCGACCGGAACAAACGTATTCTCGTACGATTGGCAAGAAATCGTGGCAAAGCTGCAAAGTCGTGGAAAACAAGACGGAAGAACAAACGTCGTTGCGGGTGACTTTGAAAACTTTGATGGATCACTCTCATCACAGATCCTTTGGAAAATGCTTGATATGATCAACGAGTGGTATGACGATGGGGACGAAAACGCAAATATCCGTAGAGTCATGTGGATGAACATTGTCCATGCAGTGCATGTGAATGGAACGATGATGTATCAGGCAACCCATTCTCAACCATCCGGATGTCCATTGACAGCAATCTTGAACTCTATTTACAACAGCATCGTCATTCGCATAGTGTTCATGATTTGTGCCATCAAAGAAGAAAATCGACTCAAACTCAGAACTGGAACACTCGCCAACATGAAGAACTTCAATGAGTGGGTTGCGTGCGTGTCATACGGAGACGACAACCTGATTGCTATAATACAATCTATACTTGACTGGTTCAACCAGGTAACCATTGCCGAGGCATTCTTAACTATCGGTCATGTTTACACGGATGAGGCAAAAAGTGGGGTCATTGTACCAATTAGGAGGTTGGAAGACGTGGCATATCTGAAACGGAAATTTGTCTGGGATGAATTGACACAACGACACATCGCACCACTAGATCTCGATGTTGTTCTAGAGATTTTCCAGTGGACCAAGAAAGGATTGATGAAAGATGACATCACTCAAGCAAATGTTGACGTCACAATGCGCGAACTGGCCCTACATGGAGAAGACGCTTTCAACCATTGGCGTGATGCTTTGAAGAGAGAGTGTGTAGCGCAAGGGATAAAATACCGTTTCCGATCATTTGAGGAGTATAAGACCGAAGTACTCGATGCACCAATCAAATTTGAGGGTCAAGAAGTGGACAAGGATGTAGAAGATATCTTCAAGGATCCGAATTACATAACTCACTGCGTATCTGCGGACTTCAAAATGTCGGCTGGTTTCGCACGGAAACTCTTGAAAAGTGGACGGATGGTAAACACTCGACAGATTCAATATCTGCGGACGAGGCAACACCAGGTAGGTTTCGTCGCAATTGATCATCAATCGAGAGTGATCCACATGGTCACCAAAGAGAAATTCAACCACAAACCGAGCGACTTTAAGGGAATGATCCGAGTGCTGTCCAACCTGAATCTTCTCCTGCAAAAACAAGACATAAAGCAAATATCAATGCCAGCAATGGGATGTGGGCTTGATAGTACCGAAAACAAGATGTGCGTGAAGGATCTGCAAGCACTCACACGCATGTTACTCCCAAACATTGCTTGCAAAATTTACGTTTAAATGTGATCTTGCTTAATTATATAAATTCCGAGTTAGTAAAAATTAAGTAATGCTATTTAAATTAGAGGCTTTTCTATTTAGAATTACGTTCCAGGATGGCCTGTAGCAGCCCTACATTATCCAGGAAACCTCGGTGCGGTTGACGAGACTAAGTGGACTCTCAACTCAAGAAATTCACTTGCTACAAACACAAATTCACTAAACAATAAGACTTCAAATGATGACATTTACGACCAAACGCAAGAGCAAATTCAAATTCTTACACTTCAGGACGAAGGTATGCAGGAAAACATGTCTGCACCTGAGTCCAATTCCAAAATTCCGTTTGAAACAATTAAAGCGTCAACTATGGAACCACGTAATCATTCAATTCCAGACTTTCTCAACAGATTATACACAATTGACAACTTTCAGTGGGCTAAGACGGACGCTAAAGGATCAGTGCTTAAAACTTATAGATTCCCTGACGTGTTGCTATCTAACCCGGCTATTTTTGCAAAAATTCGTAACTTCTATGGTTTCCGCGCTGGTGTGGAATTTATTGTTTTAGTTAATAAACAGCAGTTCCAGCAAGGCAACCTACTTATTTCGTATTTACCTAATGCTAAATATAATCCGGCCAAATTGGCAATGCATTCTTCAAATTTGCAAGGTATCGTTTGTCGTTCTGGTGCTCCTCGAGTCAATCTTGATTTGATGGACGCAACCAGGGCCGATTTGCGAGTTCCTTATGCCTCACCTTTCGTTTACTATAATTTGCTTACTAAAGAAGGAACAATTGGCGATTTCCAAATTTCAGTTTATTCAGGACTTCAAGATGTGGCATCTGCAGGAACTGTTTCCGTTCAAGTTATGGCTAGATTTATAGACGTCGATCTTGAATTCCCCACTGGCGCTGTTCCAGCCACATTTGGCGCCCTGTCTGGATTTAGAACTGCAGCGGAAGAGTTGATTTCGATGCCCGATAGAAATAGGTTGGAGGAAACACGCAAGGAAATCAATAAGATGTTGAAGCTGATAGATGCAGGTAAATTTACTTTTCAAATGAATTCCACAAGCACATCTGCATTCAAGCAGAAGGCGTTGCCGAATATGGCTACTTCCAATGATCCCAATCAAACTCACATGTTATCTATTTCATCGAACAATAGTTTGCCATCAGCAAATATTGGAGAAGCATCTATTTCTGAAATGTCTATGGCAAAACCATTATCTATTTTTTGTTATCACGATGCATTCACCATCTCAAACCAGGGAACAAATGTTAATGTTTGGAACAAAGTTGTGACTCCACAAATTGCAGCAAATATCACAAATGCCGACGGCTCATTCTCCGTTGACTATCTTTATTGGCTATCAGAGATGTTCAAAAAATGGAGAGGATCAATTAATTTTAATTTTCGAGCAGTGAAGACTACTTTCCATTCGGCGAGAATTAGGGTGTGGTTTTCACCGGGATCGACTACATTAGCAAACATTGATAGAAATTCAGTCATTTCTAAAATTATAGATCTGAAGGATAGAAACAACTTCTCCTTTGAAGTGCCTTACATTCATCCTTACCCACAACTTAACACTAAGACAGGAACTACGTCTCTAGGCATAATTGGCGTGGATATTATCAATCGTATGGTGTATCCATCTACAGTCTCAGATAGCATAGAAATTATTGTTGAGCGTGCAGCTGGACCAGATTTTAGTTTCAACTTGCCTTCTGCCTGGTCTAAATTCCCTTTTGATCCAACGCCATCTACACTCCGCAAATTGGAAATGGTCCGTGGAGCTCCCGCTCAGCCCATCGCACAACCCGTTGCAATTCCACAACCAGATCTTGCCCCTGTCCAACCTATTGTACAGCCCGACACGGCACCACAGCCAGACATTGTTCAAGATTTGCCTATTACCAATGATTTCATCAAAAACATGAAAAATTTGCCTCAGGCACTCATTCAGGAACTCCGAGGTGCGATAGTGCGTGCACCAGAAAAATTCAAACAGCCCAATATTACAGCACTTAATCAATTAGCCAGTTATGAGACAGTTACACAACCTATGTTAACCATGAAACTACCAGACATTCTTACGCGCATCGACCATTATCAAAATTCTTTGAATCCTGAAAAGGATGGTCCAGGACACCATGTTGAACTTCGTGCTTTACCAGGAAATCAGCTCTTTATGAGGAGGAAGAGAGAGGCTGATTTCGAAAAAGATCTAACAACTGAGGGCATTGAACCAAATCCGGGACCTACTAAGGTGATTTCAAATTTTATTTCGGCAGTCTCAACTACACCAAAAACTATTACTTCAGATTGGTATGGACCTCAACAAATTAGTTTAGTTATCATCCCTAGCTCCGGGCTTGCTTTTGCCAATGTAAACATGACTGGCGATTTAACTGGAAATTTGGTTTTGAATTCATCCATAGCTTCGAGAATAGTGAAATTTACGTATGCAGGTAGTGCCAAACCATCAATTACTTTTACAGCACCAACTCCAGCGGAATTTACAACAAATACTGGGGTCATTTTCCAAGTAAAATTTACAAACACTGCGTCAGAATGGTCCTTCCAGTCAGGATCGGAGCAAGATTCAATTAGAAATGGCTATCAGGACACTGACTATACTAGACCGATGCAGTGCCAGCAAATCGACAGCTTATGTTTGGGTCAATCCATTCCAAATATTAACCAACTCCTACATAGATCTACTCTTTTTGGCGTTGTAGATGTCACTCAGCCACTTCCTATTCACATTCAAACACATGCGATTGGTATAGCTAAAAAGGATGCTGCCAACAACGTGGTTTATCAGGGAATTGACAATTTATCTTATCTTTCATCAGCCTATGCATTCGCGCGTGGCGGTATCAATTTGAGATTGGTCTCAACTGGTGCACCTTTTGTTGCCATGGTTGATCCAGGAAATGACATTAACCAAACCACAACTCAGACTTTTAACCTAGCAGAACTTTCCGCTTCACCTCTTTCAACAGTAGACACATTTAAATCCTCTAATTTGATGCAGCAAGCAATCAATACCAGCGTAGAAGGTTTTGGTGAAATTTCTGTTCCCTTTTTCTCCTCATCCTATTGTTATTCAATTTCCCCACAATTGCAATATCAACCGTCGAAATCAGTTACTGACTTTACTCTACCAGATACACAATCATTGATTGTACCACAAGGAAATTTGTCAAAGATGGAAATTTATAGAGCGACAACTTCAGATTTTGAATTGTCCTATCTTACAGGACCTCCACTACTCATTTCGATAACTTAAGCAGTGCTTATGTACCACAATATATAATCGCTTATTAACATAAACTAATTCCTTTGCATAATTGTTTTAGTCCCTAGTTTTTTAGACTTAAGTTTAGCTTCAAATATTATGTAACCACACTTTACGGTTTTACTACCCTAAGCATTTCGCTATAGGGGCATTATAAATATTTTTTTTAATTTTAACTTCACAAAATTAATCTGTGCCCCTATCTCGGGGAGCGAGTTTTTTGTGTGTTTTTCTCGTTTACACAGGCAAACACTCATATTTAAATGTTGACGGCTGACTTTATGTCATGTCTCCTTGTCTCATTAGTGGAGTGATTGACTTTGAAAGCTATGTATGTTCACAAGGGCTAGAGTCCTAAATCCATTATGTATAGATTTCCACGAAGGATGTGAGTCC